>JABLTT010020418.1_pt1 | contig 15221 bp, 11 predicted proteins | sample 7160061 | NCBI WGS metagenome assembly JABLTT01 (sample SAMN14651232, study PRJNA627086) | human gut metagenome | isolation source: feces | host: Homo sapiens
AACGCTCCGCGAGGATGCGCACTCGCGCGAAGCAGAAACATGTCGCAAGCGACCGCGCTCGGCGCGAGAATGTGCCAAGGCACATTCTTTTTTATTACCTAAAATTAGGGGTGTGAAAATAACTTGTGTAATTTTGGGAAATCCTGTAAAATATGGGCAGAAAATAACATGATTGTGAAAGCGGTGAAACCGCTGGAAAGGGAAACAGATGGAGCAGATCAATCGCGACGCGCTATTTTGCGACGAGACAGAGGATTACCGTTGTCCTTCGGAGGCAGATGCGGGTGAAGTCGTTACATTTTATTTCAGAACAGAGAAAAATGGAGCAGATGCGGTTGTACTGCTGGAATATGACCCGGAGACCGGGGCGCTTTTGCAGGAGTGGCAGATGAAACGGCTTTCGTGGGAGTGCTGTGCTGGCAGCGTTGGGAACGGTGCAGATACAAATCGAGGCATAGATGGTGGCGGTATGGCTGACAAGTCAGACAGCCGTTTTGATTACTACAGCTGTGCGCTGACTCTGGGAACGAAAACATTTTCGTATGTATTTCAGGTAACCTGGGGCGAGAACGTCTGTCTTTACAACCGGATCGGGCTGACAGAGGATGCGGCGGCGCACCCGTTCCGCCTGATTCCGGGGTTTCATGTGCCGGAGTGGAGCAAGGGCGCGCTGATGTATCAGATCTATGTGGATCGGTTCTGCAACGGCGATCCTACAAACGATACGGAAACCAATGAATATATTTATCTGAAAAAACCGGTCACCCGGGTGATGGACTGGAAGGAACCGATCAGTACACTCGATGTGGGACGGTTTTACGGCGGTGATCTGCAGGGCGTTTTAGATAAACTTGATTATTTAAAGAGTCTCAAGATAGAAGCAATCTACTTAAATCCGGTATTTGTATCACCGTCGAACCATAAGTATGACTGTCAGGACTACGACCATATCGATCCGCATTATGGAGTGATTCTGGAGGACGCAGACGGGCTGGTGTGCCCGGAAGATACGGACAATGACCGCGCACATAAATATATGACGCGGACGGCGGATGAGCAGAACCTGGAGGCGAGCGATGCCTTTTTTGCCCGCCTGATTGAGGAAGCACACAAGCGGGGAATCCGGGTGCTGGTGGACGGTGTGTTCAACCATTGTGGTTCTTTCAATAAATGGCTGGATGCGGAACTTCTGTACCAGCACGCGGGCGGCTATCCGCAGGGGGCATATGTCTCGGAGGACAGCCCGTATCGCTATTTTTTCCAGTTTCACAATGAAAATGCCTGGCCGTTTAATGACAGCTACGATGGCTGGTGGGGACACGCGACGCTTCCGAAGCTCAATTACGAGGAATCGCCGGAATTGTACCAGTACATTCTGGGGATTGCGAAAAAATGGGTGTCGGCGCCGTTTGGAGCAGATGGCTGGCGGCTGGATGTGGCGGCAGATCTGGGGCGGAGCGCCGGGATGAATCATCAGTTCTGGCGTGATTTCCGAGCGGCAGTCAAGGAGGCAAATCCGGAGGCGGTCATGATCGCGGAACATTACGGCAGCCCGTATGACTGGCTGAAGGGCGATCAGTGGGATACGGTCATGAATTATGATGCGTTTATGGAGCCGCTGTCATGGTTTCTGACCGGTATGGAGAAGCACAGTGACGAAGAAAATCCGGCGCTGTTTGGGGATGGATGCGCCTTTTTTGAGGCGATGCGCTACCATATGAGTGAAATGCCGACGGCTTCCGTGCAGTGTGCGATGAACGAGCTGTCCAACCACGATCACTCCCGCTTTATGACGCGGACAAACCGCCGGGTGGGCCGTCTTGCGTCGGCAGGTGCAAAAGCAGCGGAGGAAGGCATCAGCTATGGCATTTTCCGCCAGGGTGTTGTCATGCAGATGACCTGGCCGGGCGCACCGACGATCTATTACGGTGACGAAGCGGGCGTCTGTGGATGGACCGATCCGGACAGCCGACGGACGTACCCGTGGGGCGGGGAAAACCTGGAGCTGATCGAGTTTCACCGCTACATGAGCGGCATCCGGAAACGCTGTCCGGCATTTAGAAATGGTTCCCTGAAAGCGCTGGCGGCGGGAGATGGCTATATTGCCTATGGACGTTTTCAGAGTGCTCAGAGAGCTGGCGGCGCGTGCTGCGGCGTGACGGCGGTCAATACAGGTGATGACTGGCTGACGCTCAAGATTCCGGTCTGGCAGATCGGGGCGCGCGACGGGGCGGTCCTGCGCCGGGAAATGATGACCTATGAGGACGGTTACAACGCCGGACAGGTTGAACATGAGGTAAAGGACGGCTATATCGAGGTGAAAATCCCACCGGTCGGAAGTATCGTTTTGACGGGAAATGATACGGCATTGTAGGAAATGCGGCTTCGACAAGATATATGATTTCTGGCAGTTGAACGAGAAGAATCAAAAGCAGGAAAAAACGGAAATAAAAATATTAAATAAAATATATAAAAACACTTGCTTTTTTGAGACGGCCATGCTATAATCTTCAACTGTCAGAGCAATTTTGGATGGGTTCCCGAGTGGCCAAAGGGGGCAGACTGTAAATCTGTTGCGTCTCGCTTCGGTGGTTCGAATCCACCTCCATCCATTTGGCTTTGTGCCAGTCATGAGTAATCATGATGCCGGCGTGGCGGAACTGGCAGACGCACAGGACTTAAAATCCTGCGAGGGTTAAACTTCGTACCGGTTCGATTCCGGTCGCCGGCAGTATCGGGAACAGTTTTTAACTGTTCCCGCTTTTGCGTTATACGGACGTATTTGCAGCGTTGGTTTATATCAGGATATAGAAATCCTGTCATAAATCGGCGCTTCTTTTGCATATAATACAAAGCAAAGGAGTGAAAACATGTCTGCATATCATCGGTTAATATCATATATCTATGCATACGAGGGCGGAATCAAAGGGAAAAATACAGGATTTGCGAAATTGGAGACGCGGGGAACTTCCTGCCGGATTCAGGTCAGCGTCCGCCGTGTCTTTGCGGGCGGCAGCCCGATCGGCGTATACCTTCTGGCAGGTCAGGAGGAGATCCGTATCGGCACCCTGTTTGTCCGTGGCGGAAATGGGGAGTTCCGTGCCGTCGTCAATTGTGAAAATATTGAAGGAAGCGGCTGCAATATGGAAGAGTGCTGTGGTCTGACTCTTCATGAGACGGACAGCGCATGGCGTGCCTATACGACGATTTGGGAAGATGCCGTCGCGCATGCGGCAGAGGTTGAGCTGGCGGATGTGACTGCTGAGAAAGTGCGGGAGCAGGAAGCAGAGAAGGAAGAGGCAACGCGGAAACTGGCAGAGAATGTATCTGGGGAAGTGAACAGCGCGTCTGTAGGGAAAGAAAAATTGGATGAGGCGTCAGAACTTACCCGGTCGGGAGAAATGGAGAGTCAGGACACATCCACGGAGACAGAGAAGAAAGAAGCTGTGAATATAAACGAAACGGACTTCGGAATCAGCCAGCCCCAGCCAGAAAAGCTGGAGGATTCAAACCTGGAGATTTTCGAGGACACGGAAACCATGGAAGCGGTTCCAGATATCTCAGAAACATCCGATCATCAAGAGGCAGAAGTTGTTCAGGAAGCGCAAACGGAAACACCGCAAGAAAGTTTTCAGGAATCCAATCAGGAAGCGCAAACGGAGACACCGCAGGAAAGTTCTCAGGAATCCTTTCAGGAAGCGCAGACAGAGGCGCGACGGAAAGATTCTCAAGAATCCACCCGGGAAGTCCGGAAAGAAATGCCTCCAGATTCTCCACCAGACCATCAAGAGGCATTTCAGTCAGACTCTCAAAATCAAAAACAACCGCAACCAGATTCTTCCAAGGAATCTCCCAAAGAAGATCCCGCCGAGACTCTCTGGGACCGCCTGCGCGTTACCTATCCGAAAGTAACCGCTTTCGAATGCGCCGACGGCTGCGAGATTTTGGTAATCAAACCGCAGGATATCGGGCTTCTGCCGCGGGAAAACTGGGTGTATGGAAATAACAGCTTTCTTCTGCACGGTTACTACAACTACCGATATCTGATTCTGGCGAGACTGGGGAAACCCGGCGAACGGGGGCGCTACATTCTGGGCGTGCCGGGACATTATGGAAACAATGAAAAATATATGGCGGCGATGTTCGGCTTTGACCGCTTTGTCCGTTCCACCCGCCAGCCGCCGCGCGATAGCCGGTTCGGGTATTGGTATACGGATTTGAATTTTACATAAAAGCCGGTCGCTCCTTTTAGAGAACGCTTGACAAAGGATAGCTTTTCTGGGTAGGATGGATATAGGTCAAATGCTTTCAGGTGTTTGGTTGGCAGCGGAGCAAACTTGCCGGGAAACTGGGATAAGGATGTCTGTTGTTGGAAGCGGATGGATTTGAACGGAGGAAAAAACAGTGGCAGCAAAATTGACACGGGAAGAGAAATATATGAAAGCGGCGATCCGCGAGGCGAAGAAAGCCTGGGCGCTCGGAGAAGTGCCGATCGGCTGCGTGATCGTGTATGAGGACAAAATCATCGGCAGGGGTTACAACCGCCGGATGGTCGATCATAGCGCGCTGGCACATGCGGAGATCGCGGCAATCAAAAAAGCGTGCAAGCGCATGGGCGACTGGCGCCTGGAAGAATGCGAGCTGTACGTGACGCTGGAACCGTGCCCGATGTGCGCAGGGGCGATCGTGCAGGCGCGGATTCCAAAAGTTTACATCGGTTCCATGAACCCGAAAGCCGGCTGCGCCGGTTCGGTACTGAATCTTCTGGATGAAAAAGGATTCAATCATCAGGTGAAGACAGAAGAAGGACTTTTGGGCGAGGAATGTTCGATGATGTTGAAAGAATTTTTCAAAGAATTGCGTGAAAAGAGAAAAAAGAAGAAAGAAGAAAAAGCTGGTGAATGATTTCCACCAGCTTTTTGCATTCCATATTTCCCATTCAAACCGAAAAATACAGTCCTTATTTGATTACGTGGATCCAGCCCTCCGGAGCTTTGATGTGACCCATCTGGATGCCGGTCAGTGTCTCGTAGAGTTTCTGGGTAACCGGACCCATCTTCTCCATACCTGCCGGGAAGCAGATTTCCTTGCCGTGGTCAACGATCTTGCCAACCGGGGAGATAACAGCTGCGGTACCGCACAGACCGCACTCTGCGAAATCTTTTACTTCGTCTAAGTATACTTCACGCTCTTCGGTCTCCATGCCAAGGTAATCTCTTGCAACCTGCAGGATAGAACGGCGTGTGATAGACGGAAGGATGCTGTTGGACTTCGGAGTTACCAGCTTGCCGTCTTTGGTGATAAAGATAACGTTTGCGCCGCCGGTCTCCTCGATCTTGGTACGTGTCTGCGGATCCAGGTAGATGTTCTCATCGAAACCGTTCTTATGAGCATCGACGATCGCATGCAGGCTCATCGCATAGTTTAATCCGGCTTTGATGTGACCGGTTCCGTGAGGTGCTGCACGGTCGAAATCGCTGACGCGGATGGTGATCGGTTTAGCGCCGCCCTTGAAGTACGGGCCAACCGGTGTACAGAATACACGGAACTGATAGATGTTTGCCGGTTTAACGCCGATAATGGAATCATAACCGAACATATACGGGCGGATGTACAGGGTTGCACCGGAACCATACGGCGGTACGAATGCTGCGTTGGCTTCTACTACTTTTGTGATGGCGTCTACGAAGCGCTCCTTCGGGAATGGCGGCATTTCAAGACCTTTTGCGGAATTCTCCATACGCTCGCCGTTTAAGTCAGGACGGAACGTAACGATATGGCCGTCCTCGGTCGTATACGCTTTCAGACCCTCGAAGCAAGTCTGTGCATACTGCAGAACACAGGCACATTCATTCAGGGTAATATTCGGGTCGGAGGTAAGGGCGCCTTCGTCCCAGGAACCATTCTGGTACATGGAAACATAGCGGTAATCCGTTGGCATATAGCCGAAACCGATGTTGCTCCAGTCGATATTTTTCTTTTCCATAATCGTTGCTCCAATCTTACAGAATTTTATGATTTAGTAACTGTTTGACTTTTTGCAGTCGCTAGATTTATACCTATTATAATAATTTCTTTCTTCTGTTGCAAGATTCTGGGATAAAAAATGATAAAAAAACAATAAAATGTATTCTTGTGTATTTTTATACAATGCTTGTTAGTCAAGCTCCGGCTTGACAAAACGGCGGCTGCCATGTATACTAAACAGGCTGACGGTCTGCAGGTCATTCCGTCATATAAGATCAAGTCATAAAGTTTCCGCACAGCCGGGGAGTTAGCGGTGCCCTGTACCTGCAATCCGCTATAGCAGGGGTGTTGTCCGACCGAGGGCGTTTTTACTGTGGGGCTGCCCCTGAAAAGTGGCGTTGAAGTCTGGGTCTTGCGCAACAGAAATCTGTGAACCGTGTCAGGGCAGGAATGCAGCAGCACTAAGCAGAAGCTTCTGTGTGCCGTAAGGCAGCCTGGACCGAGTTAACTGTCAGGGTAACGTCCATGGCATACGTTCGAAGCCGGGCGTGCGGATTTTTTTATTTCATAGGAAATTGCTTCCTATGAAATAAAAAATAGAAAATAATAGATACAGAAACAAGCATTTTTGCAGGTGTGTGAATATAGCCGGGATATGTGGAATTTGATTTGCCAAGGGGTAGGAATACCGTGCCGGAGCAGATTAAAAGCGCGTATCCCGGTATTTTTATGTCTATGATATTTGTAAGGAATTTTTTCTTGCCCGCGGGATATGATTGTATTATAATTACAAAATGGGTGTAGTTTATCCTGATATGGGGGTTGTTGGAAACTTAGAATAAGGGTAACTGTGAAGGTACTGGACGGTTATGAAGAAAGGGAAAGCGCTCATGAGAAGAATCGGTATGTTAACCAGCGGCGGCGACTGCCAGAGCCTAAATGCGACGATGCGAGGCGTGGCAAAATCGCTGTACAAGATGTTCGATGACATAGAGATAGTTGGATTTGAAGACGGCTATAAAGGTCTTATGTATGCAGACTACCGGATTATGAAACAGTCGGATTTTTCCGGGATTCTGACACGCGGAGGTACGATTCTGGGAACTTCCAGACAGCCTTTCAAGCTGATGCGGATGCCGGACGAGAACGGTCTGGATAAAGTGGAAGCGATGAAACACACCTATTACAAGCTGAAACTGGAATGCCTCGTCATTTTAGGCGGCAACGGCAGCCAGAAGACGGCAAATCTGCTGCGGGAGGAAGGACTCAATATCGTTTCTCTTCCGAAGACCATAGACAACGATCTCTGGGGCAGCGATCTTACGTTTGGATTCCATAGTGCGGTTGATGTAGCGACCAATGCCATCGACTGTATTCATACGACGGCGGCGTCTCATGGCAGAGTCTTCATCGTGGAGATCATGGGTCACAAGGTGGGATGGCTGGCGCTCTATGCAGGCATCGCGGGCGGAGCTGACATCATTCTCCTGCCGGAGATCCCGTATGATATTGATGTGGTGGTAAATGCGATCCGCAGCCGTACTAAAAATGGCAAGAATTTCACGATTCTGGCGGTCGCAGAGGGCGCGATTTCCAAGGAAAATGCAGCCCTGACCAAGAAAGAATTAAAAGAAAAGAAGAAAAATGGACCGGTTTATCCGTCGGTCGCTTACGAGCTGGGCGCCCAGATTTCCGAGCGGACGGGGCAGGAGATCCGTGTGACGGTTCCGGGGCATATGCAGCGCGGAGGCGAGCCATGCCCGTATGACCGCGTGATTGCGACGCGCCTCGGCGCGGAGGCAGCAGAGATGATCCGCCGCAAAGAATACGGTTATATGGTCGCTTTAAACAACAATAAGATTGAAAAAATTCCGCTCGCGGACATTGCCGGTAAATTAAAGATGGTCGATCCGAAGAGCGATATTATCCGGGAAGCTAAGGATGTAGGCATCAGCTTCGGTGACGAATAGTAAGGAAGTAGTAGTTTATGTCATATACAGCACTGTACAGAAAATGGCGTCCGACGTCCTTTGAAGAGGTCCGGGGTCAGGACCATATCGTAAAGACCTTGAAAAATCAGATCAACTCCGGGCGGATCGGGCACGCGTACCTCTTCTGCGGGACGCGCGGAACCGGTAAGACGAGTATTGCCAAGATCTTTGCACGGGCAGTCAACTGTGAACATCCGGTGGACGGCAGCCCCTGCGGCGAGTGCAGTATGTGCCGCCAGATTGCGGAAGGAGCTTCCCTCAATGTGGTGGAGATCGATGCGGCATCCAACAATGGTGTGGAAAATATCCGCGATATCCGGGAGCAGGTGCAGTACCCGCCGACGGATGGGCGCTACCGCGTCTACATCATTGACGAGGTTCATATGCTTTCGATCGGCGCGTTCAATGCGCTCTTAAAGACGCTGGAAGAACCGCCATCCTACGTTATATTTATCTTGGCGACGACGGAGGTCCACAAGATCCCGATCACGATCCTGTCCCGGTGCCAGAGATATGATTTCAAGCGGATCTCGATCGATACCATCGCGGGACGGCTGGCGGAGCTGACGCAGGCGGAGCAGATCGATGTAGATGACCGGGCACTTAGGTATGTGGCACGTGCGGCGGATGGCTCGATGCGAGATGCGTTAAGCCTTCTCGATCAGTGCGTGGCGTTCCATTTCGGGGAAAAGCTGACGTATGACAATGTGCTCGAGGTGTTGGGCGCGGTCGATAACCGCGTGTTCAGCAAGCTGTTTCAGGCGGTGCTTGCAAGTGATACGAAGGCGTGCATCCGTGAGATTGAGGAAATGATCATCCAGGGGCGCGATCTTTCGCAGCTCGTCAACGATTTCGTCTGGTATATGCGAAATCTCCTGATTGCCAAGACGACCGACGAACCGGGCGATATGCTCGATATGTCGGAGGAAAATCTGGCAGTTTTAAAGGAAGAGGCGGCAGGCGTTGATACGGAAACGCTGATGCGTTACATCCGTATTTTCTCGGAACTTTCCGGGCAGCTGCGCTACGCGTCACAGAAGCGGATTCTGGTGGAGATTGCCTTTATCAAGCTGACGACGCCGTCGATGGAACAGAATCTTGATTCCATTTTACAGCGGATTACGCTATTAGAGCAGAAAATGCAGGAAATGCCGGACAATCTACAGAAACTGGCGTCCCTTGCACCGGCAGCGGGGCAGGCTGCATCCTCCAAAACGGCTGTGGTGGAAACGCCGCCTGAGCCGAAGACGGTATCCCTTCCACCGGCACAGTACGAAGATCTGATGCTGATGCGGAAAGAATGGGGACGGATTGCGTCCCTGAGCCAGCTTGTGGGTTCGATTAGACTCAGTCTTCCCAAGACAAGTGTAGAACCGGCGGGCGAAGGCTGCCTTTGCATTGTGTGTACAGATGAAAATACGTTTGGAATTATCAATCGGGAGCCTGAGCTTAAGAATTTGCAGGAAGTAGTGCAAGAAAAATACAAAAAGACTCTGCAATTTAAAGTCCGTTTAGAATCATCTGCTGTGCCTCAAAGAACGGTTTATGTCAGTGATGAGGATTTAAAGAACGCAATCCATACCGATGTGATTGTCGAAGAGGATGATTCCGTGTAGTGGAGCTTACCAAAGATGAGCCTTGTTTTGTAATGCAAGAAGCTGTGATTAAATACAGATAAATGATATTAGTGGGTTTATATGATATATAGAACCGGCTGCAATCGGCAGCCAGTCTGAATATAAATAAAAAGAAGTGAAAGAGAGGAATGACACCATGGCAAAACGTGGCGGTTTCCCAGGCGGTATGCCGGGCAATATGAACAATTTAATGAAGCAGGCGCAGAGAATGCAGCGCCAGATGGAAGAGAAGCAGAAAGAGCTGGAGGAGAAGCAGTACAGCGCATCCGCAGGCGGCGGCGCTGTAACCGTAACCGTATCTGGTAAAAAAGAGGTTCTTTCCGTGAAACTGTCTGAGGAAGTAGTGGATCCGGATGATATCGAGATGTTAGAGGATCTGATCGTGGCGGCGACCAACGAGGCATTTCGTCAGGCGGAAGAGGACAGCAGCCAGATGATGTCCCAGTTGACCGGTGGCCTTGGCGGTCTGGGAGGCGGATTCCCGTTTTAAGCGATGGATTATTACAGCAGTCAGATTAGCAAGCTAATCGAAGAATTGTCAAAACTTCCCGGAATCGGAAGTAAATCGGCGCAGCGTCTTGCATTTCATATCATCAATATGCCGGAAGAACAGGTCAGGCACTTGTCTGGCGCGATTCTGGAAGCCAAGCAGAATGTGCGTTACTGCAAGGAGTGCTGCACATTGACTGATAAGGAACTGTGCCCGATCTGCAGCAGCGACCGGCGAGATCATGAGACGATCATGGTGGTGGAAAATACGCGCGATCTGGCGGCATATGAAAAGACAGGAAAATACAACGGGGTCTATCATGTGCTGCATGGGGCGATCTCCCCGATGCTGGGGATCGGGCCGGGCGACATCCGGCTCAAGGAGCTGATGACTCGCCTGCAGAAAGAGGAGGTTCGTGAGGTCATTATCGCAACCAACTCAAGCCTGGAGGGCGAGACGACTGCGATGTATTTGAGCAAGCTGATTAAGCCGACAGGGATCCGGGTGACGCGAATCGCCAGCGGCGTTCCGGTCGGGGGCGACTTGGAATATATTGATGAGGTAACGCTTCTGCGCGCGCTGGATGGGCGTACAGAGCTGTAGCCGGTGAGTAAATAAAACGTTACTGGGCACGTATGCGTGAACAGTAACAATAAAACTTCTGCCGCGGCAGGAAGTTAGGAGATGCATAAGATGGATAAATACGAGTTTAACATCAAGGTAGAGCAGATTAAGAAACTGGTCAACAAGGGAGATTTCGAGACGGCGATGAAGATCGCCGATACCATCGACTGGCGTCGTGTACGCAGCACCAGCCTGCTTACGATGATTTCCCAGATTTACGAGAAAAATGCAGAGTATCAGGATGCCAAGGATATTTTATTGCTGGCATATGAGAGAGCGCCGCTTGGAAAGGGGCTTTTATATAAGCTGACTGACCTTGCACTGCGTGAAAATAATATTCAGGAGGCAGAGGCATATTACCGGGAGTTCTGTGAGCTGTCCGGCGATGACCCGCGCCAGTACCTGCTTCGTTTCCTGATTCTGGAGGCGAAGGATGCGCCGTTAGAGCAGCAGATCAATTCTCTGGAGAGATATTGTCAGGAAGAGCTGGATGAGAAATGGCTGTATCACCTGGCAGAGCTTTATCATCAGGCGAACCAGGCGGACGACTGTGTGCGGATCTGCGACAAGATCATGCTGATGTTCGGTCTTGGCAAATATGTGGACAAGGCAATGGAACTGAAACTTCAGTATGCGCCGCTGACGAAATATCAGATGGATCTGGTGGAAAACCGCGAGAAGTACGAAGAGAAGCTGCGTGCGGTGGAAGAAGAGTACAAGAACGGTACATACCGCAAGCCAGAGCCGGAAGGAGAGTATTTGGATACGGATGAGCCGGAGGCAGAGCTGGACGACGAACCGGAGAATGAGCCGGAGGGACAGCCAGAGCAGGCAGAGCCAGAAGAGAAGGCTGGAAAACCGAAAGCTGAGACAAAACCGGCGGACGAGAAAGTAGAAAAGGCGGCGCTGGACGAGGATGTAGTAGCAAGCCTTCATGAAGCACAGGCGGAAGAAGCGCTGGCAAAAGAAGTGTCCAAGATCAAGCCTTACGATGAGGAAGAGGGCGCATCTGAAGGGGAGACACGTGTTTTCAGGAATCTCCGCGACCTAGAACCGGCAGAGGCAGAGGAAAAGAGCGAGGAAGCTCCGATTCATGAATTTGAAGAGGAAGAGGAAACCATAGTGGAAGACTGGGATTTCGAACCGGAAGAGGAAGAAGAGGAGATCAAGGAATCGAATCATCTGATGATCGAGGCGGAAGATCCGGCAGCCGGTCTTGCGATGGCACTTGATTCCCTGAAAAAGATTCACCGCGAGCTGGGAACCAAGCATCCGGTTGCCAAGATCAGCGGCGCAAACCTTTCCCATCGCGGCATCGCATCGGTGGCGGAGCGCCTGGCAGGCAAGGATCTGGTGGTCGAGCATGCAGCCGATCTGGACGATTTGACGGTGGAAGAGCTGGAAGAACTGATGACACAGGATGAAACCGGTATGGTCGTTGTTCTGATTGATACGCAGGCACGTTTAGAGCAGATGCACCGCGCATATCCGGCATTAGCAGAGCGTTTTCAGTATATCGGCTGTGAAAACCAGAAAGACGATGCAGCGAAGCTGGCACAGGCGCGCGAGGAAGAGCTGAAACGCCAGCAGGCGCAGCAGGAAGCAGAAGCAGCCAGAAAACGCCAGGCAGAGCGTGAAGCGGAGATCCGTCGTCAGGCAGAAAAAGAGGCAGAGGAAAAACGCAGACAGCAGGAAGCAGCAGCCCGCCGTGAGGAAGAAGGGCGTGCCAAGGCAGAAGCACAGGCGCTGGCGGCCAAAGAGGCAGAAGAAGCGCGTAAAGCGGAGGAAGATCGCCGTCTGGCAGAGCGGCAGAGAGAAGAACTGCGCCGTCAGGAAGAGGCAAGACGCGATGACGAGCCGGAGTATGAAGACGAAGAAGATCACTACGAGAAGGACGAGTATGAGCCGGAGGATGATTATGCGCGTGACGGCTATCGTGATGATTATAAGGACGATTACAAAGACAGCTATAAAGACGAACGCGAGGACGACGAGTATTCCAATTATCCAGAGGATGAGCCGGAAGAGAAACCGTCCAAAAAGTCCGGCGATATGGATGTTGAGGAGTTTGTTCAGTATGCCTGCAAATATGCATCGGAGATCGACTGCAGTATTTCGGGAAAGAGCATGCTGGCTCTGTACGAGCGCGCTGAGATGATGGAGGAGGACGGAGAACCGCTTACCAAGACAAGTGCCGAAGATTTGATCGAGGAAGCTGCAGATAAGGCGGAGAAGAAATCCTTCAGCGGACTGTTCTCATCGAAATATGATAAGGATGGACTTCTGATTCTGAAAGAGAAACATTTCTTTGATTAATTAAAACAATTCGAGAAATTTTAAAATTAAAACTAATTAGTAAAAGAGAGCGCTGCGGGGGAATGCTTCCCGGCAGCGTTTTCTGGTAGTGGACAGTAAAAAGAGATACGGGAGAGAAAGATGGGAACACGGTTAATAGCCCTCGATTTAGATGGGACACTGTTAAATGAAAAAATGCACGTGTCGGAAAAAACAAGACAGGTGATGGAACTGTGCGCGCAGCGGGGGATTGAGATTGTCCCGGCGACCGGGCGCGCGCTCCCGGCAGTGCCAGAGGAGGTTTTGAGCCTGCCAGGCGTCCACTATGGCATATTTACAAATGGGGCGGTCGTCCGGGATTTCGGGAAAAATACCTGGGTGTCGGAAAGCTGCCTGAGCTGGGAAGAGACGATCCGGGTGATTGAGGTGCTGCGCCGGCATCCGGTTATTTACGATATGTATGTATCGGAGGGCGGCGTCAGCGAGACGCGATTGCTGGCACAGCTGGAAGAATACGGGATACCGGAACGTGAATGCGCCTATATCCGGGCGACGCGCCGGGCAGTTACTGACATGGTGGAGTATCTGCGGGAGAAAAAATGCCCGGTGCAGAAGATGAATTTAAATTTTAAGGACCGGGAGAGCAAGCAGGCAGTCCGGGCACAGCTGGAAGCGATGCCGGAGGTCCTGGTGACCTCCTCGCTTCCGTGGAATCTGGAACTCAACGCGGCGGGCATCACAAAGGGGAGCGGGCTGCGGAATCTCTGTCAGTATCTGGAAATTGAAGCGGAGGAGACGATGGCATTTGGAGACGGCGAAAACGACTGGCCCATGCTGGAGGCAGCAGGAATCGGCGTGGCGATGGAAAATGGCGCCCCATTTTTAAAGGAACGCGCAGACCGGATTGCCGCTTCGAACCGGGAAGAGGGCGTAGCGGAGGCGATCAGACAATGGGTGCTTATATAAAAGAAAACTGGCTGTTTGTGGTGGTGGCAGTCTATCTGGTTTCCATGGTACTGTACGGGCATTACCGCGGATTCGTCCGCCTGGCAGTCTCGGCCGTTTCCCTGGTGCTGTCGCTGGGGGTGGTTCATTTTGGTGCGCCGTCTGTCGCGAATCTGCTTCGCAGCAATGAGGTAGTCTATCAGGCGGTGGAGGACAGCGTGACGAAATTTATCCAAAAGGACGATGAGGCGGAAAATGAGGCAGCTGACGCGGCGCCGCCATCCGTACAGCGCAGTATTATTGAAGAAATGGAGCTTCCGGAACAGTTAAAGGATGCGCTTCTGGAGAATAATAACAGCGAAGTTTACGAGGCGCTGGGTGTAAGCAGCTTTACCCACTATGTCAGCCGTTATCTGGCAAACAGCCTGATCAATATTATAAGTTTTTTTCTGTTGTTTGCAGCCGTGTTCGGCGGACTGCGTGTTCTGTCCGTATCGCTCAATGTGGTCTCCCGGCTGCCGATCATATCGGGGCTGAACCGTCTGGCAGGTGCTGCGCTGGGGGGTGCGGAAGGGATCTTTTTCGTCTGGATTGCAGCACTGCTTATTACACTGTTCTCGGCAACGGCGATTGGTGAACTTTTCCTGAACCAGATAGAAAGCAATATCTGGCTGACCTGGCTGTATGACCACAATATGCTTGGAAGCATCCTGATGGGTGTTGTGAAACGGATTATTTAAAAGCTTATAGAGAAAAACTGTGATATTGAAAAACGGCACACCGCATTCTCGCTACTTAGTGATGAGTTAGGTGTGCCAAATTTTTTATCTCAGTCGAGAAGACTCCCACTGAGATAAACGCTCCGCGAGGATGCGCAATGATTCTGTATGGAATATGTCAGCGAAAAAACAAGTGAAAATCCCTTGACAAGTTAATGCTGAAATGGTAAAATCTAAATCTAACGTGTTTTGACGTTGGTCTGCATATGCAGGGAAAATCGAATATCACAGGTTTTCTTATTTACGAAAATGTTTTGAAAATTAAGAAAAAATAGTTGACAACGACAACTGCCTATGATATGATATTCAAGCTGTTGAGCGAAAGCTCAGTTGCGAAAAATAAAATAAAAAAGTTGTTGACAAAGATAACTGCTTGTGATAATATAAATGAGCTGTCAATGAGACAACAACAAAGAACCTTGAAAACTGAACAGTATGTAAAACCCTGAAAATTCTAAGAACAAAGGCTTTTGGTTAAGCCTTGAAGTTCAAG
>JABLTT010045431.1_pt1 | contig 15108 bp, 13 predicted proteins | sample 7160061 | NCBI WGS metagenome assembly JABLTT01 (sample SAMN14651232, study PRJNA627086) | human gut metagenome | isolation source: feces | host: Homo sapiens
AAAAGAGGGCCGCCGGGCCGCCAGGCGCCAGCTGTCGTCCGGCACCTCCATCGCCAAGCCGGGCAACAGGTTCTGCAGCCGGCGCAGCAAGTAGGAGGGCCGGGAAGCCCCTCCCTCCCGGCTCTTTTCCGGGTAGAGCACCACCAGCTGTTCTTCCGGCGCGGCAAACCCCCGGTATACATGGCTCTGGCTCTCATAGGCGTGCTCTTCCGCCGTCTCCGTCAGCTCCACCCCGGCCTGCAGCAGCTTGGCCCGGTCCTGCTCGGTGAGCAGGCCGCTGCCGCCGCCTTCGGGGGGCAGGGCCCCATCCCGGGCACCCAGCACGATCAGCAGCCGGATCCCGTGGAAAGACATGCGCTCAAAACTGCCTGCCTGCACGTTGTCCAGGGCCACAGGAATGGCCGCCACGCTGTATTGGCCCAGCATCAGCCGCCACAGGCGCAAGAACTCCCCCGCATCCATGGGCAGGCCCTCCATGGCGGCGGCGAACTGCTCCACCGCCCCTTGCAAGATTTGGTACAGCTGGGAGTATTCCGCCGCTTCCCGCCCCCGGCCGGCCTGCTGCAGCTGCTGGACTTTTTCCAAGATCCGCTCTTCCAGGCCGATCTGCTGCAAAAATTCTCCCAGTGCCCGGGCAAAGCCCGCCCCCTCTTTGCAATCTGCCGTCTTTTGCTGCAGCAGCTCCAAGGGGCCGGCCATTTTTTGCCGGATGGCCTCCAGCTCCGGCAGTTGTTCCGCCCCCCATTCCGCCCGGTCGCTCTCGTACCCGGCCGGGTTTTTGACAAAGGGGCGGAAGTATTCCTTGCCCCGGATGTTCCAGGTGAGCACATAGTTTTCCAGCCGGTCCACTTCGTCTTCCTCCAGAGGGGATAGGCCGGAGCGGAGGTAGGCGAACACCGCCTCGTACCGCATGCCCTGGGCCACGGCCTGCAAAGCGCCGTTGGCCGCCGCCAGCACGGGCTTTTGCAAAATGTCGCTCTTTTCCGCCAAAAACAGGGGCACTTCAAATTTGGCAAAGGCGTTTTCCAGCAGGGGCTGGTAGGGTTCGATATCGCCGGCCGCCAGGGCGATCTCCCGGCAGCGCATGCCCTGGGCCATGGCCTGCCGGGCCAGGGATGCGGCAAACTCGCACTCCTCCTCGGGGGTGGGCAGGCGGTACAGGCGCACGCTGGCGCAAGGGCCCTGCCAAGGCGAAGCCCCGTAGTCAAACAGCCCTTGTTCCACTTTTTCCAGCGCCCCATCCCGGCGGTCCGCCTGCCGCTCCAGCGCTTCCACCTGGCAGCGGACGCCGCTCCGCTGGGCCATGGCCTGCAAACGGTGCAGCAATTTTTCCTGCTCAAAAAACAGGCTGTCCCCCGGCTGGTACAGCAGGGCAAAGGCCATCTCCTGCCCCCGGCCCAGCCACAGCTCGATCAAATGCCGTTCCTGGGCGGTAAAGCCGGAAAAACCGTCGAAGTAAAAATCCCACCCCTGGCCAAAACCGCAATCCGGCAGGGCCTGGGCGGCGGCAGTCAACAGGTCTTTGTCATCCAGGGCCAGGCCCCCTGCCACGCCGCAATAGGCGGCGTACAGCAGCCCCAGGTCCCGGATCTTGCCAGCGGCGCTGCCCGTCTCCCCGGCGGCCTGCAGCAGCTGTTCCGGCTGGATGCGGCAGGCCTTGAGTTCATCCACCAGGCTCACCAGCCGTTCCACCATCTCGGGCCGGGCACCGGCGGTCTGGTAGTATTCCAGGGAGTTCTCCACCTCCAGGATGGCCCGGTGCATGGCCAGCACCCGGCCGCCGGCATCCAGCCGGGGCCGGCCCCCCTGGCCGGCCTGCTGCAAGATGCGCTGGGCCGCCCGCTGGAAGGTCAGCACCTCGGCCCACCGGGCCACCGGGTTGCCGCACACTTGCAGCAGCCGCCGCTCCATCTCGTGGGAGAGCATTTCCGGCACCACTAAGATCTGCTTGCGCCCCTGCCGGGCGCGCTGCCCGATCTGTTCCAGCAGACGGCTGGTCTTGCCGCATTGGGCGCGGCCTGTGTATATGGTCATCATCTTCCCGTCTCTCTCCTTTGCGCTGCCGTTCCTGCAGAACTGCCACCTTTTTGCCTCTTCTCTGCCACGGCAAAAAACAAGATCCTCCTGCCGCTCCAGCCGGCGGGAAAAGGACTCGAAAGCCGCTTTGCGGCTATTATACCATTTTTGCGGCCCAGACTCAATTTCCCCCTCTTTTTTGCCACAGACCGGCAAAAAGAAAGACGGGCCCGCACCCGTCTTTCCCGCCTTCCGGCTCATCCTTTTAAGCTGTGCACCAGTTCGCCCCACCACTCCACGATCTTAAAGCGGGCGGCATACTGGACCCCATCTTTTGTTACAAACCGGATCTCCCCCGGTTCCAGCCCGCCCTCACGGGCCGTCTGCTCGAAATCCGCTTCGCAGGAGGGGGCGCACAGCGGCGGCAGCATCACGCACCACCAGTTGCGGCCCTGGGCTTGGCCGATGGTAACCCGCACGGCGTCGTAGTCGCCGGCCGGCAGGGAAAAAGTATCGTATTCCCGGGTGTCGAAATACATCCGGGTCCGCTCCACCTGCACCGGGTAATCGTATCCCTGTTCTTCCACTTCCCGCTGGGCCGCCTGCCGGATGTGTTCCAGAAAAGCGCTGTCGATCCGGCTGCTCTCCAGTGGCTGCCCCTGGGTCTGGGCCCGCGCTTCCTCCAGCACGGCGTCCCGCACCTGCAGCTTGAGGGCCTGGTCCTCTTGGCTGTCGCTGTTGGCGATGACATGGAGGCGGACCAATTTGTCCGCCAGCCTCGATTGGGCCCGGATGGGGGCGGCGCCCCACAGCAGGGTGAACAGCAGGCCGCAGAGCAGAGCCAATTCCCAACGCTTTAATTTCATCATATCCAGCACCTGTCCTTCCTGGCGTTTCGATCGTTTGGCATCAGTATGGACAGGTTTTCGTTTCTTTAAACCGGCCTGGGGAAAACCGGGCCTTTTAGCCGATGGGCCGGGCCAGCCAGGCCTGCACAGGCTGCTGGGCCATGGCCTGCCGGGCCCGTTCCGCCGCCCCCTCCTGGGCGAATATGCCGTAGACCGCCGAACCGGAACCGGTCATCCGGGCGCCCAGGGCCCCCAGCTCCAGCAGCCTTTGCCGCAGCTGGCCGATCAGGGGCCGCTCCAGTGCCGCTGCCTCTTCCATCACGTTGGAGAGCAGGCGGGCGGCGGCCGCCAGGTCTTTCGCCTCCAGCGCCCGGAGCATGGCGGCGGTGTCCGGCTTTTCGTGGAGCTCCACGCTGTCAATGGCTTCATACAGTTTTTTGGTGGAGATGGAAAACCGGGGCTTGACCACCACGATCCAGCAAGGGGGCAGGCTGGGGGCCGGGCTCAGCTCTTCGCCGATGCCCCGGGCCAGGCGGCAGCCGGTGGAAAGGCAGAAGGGCACGTCCGCCCCCAGCTCCAGGGCCAGGGCATGGAGTGCTTTTTCCCCCAAGGGCATGCCAAAGGCCCGGTTGAGCAGCCGCAGCACGGCGGCGGCATCGGTGCTCCCCCCGGCCATGCCCGCCCCCACGGGGATGCGCTTGCGCAGGTCGATGAAGATGTTTTCCCGCCTGCCCGCTTTTTGAAAAAACAGCTGGGCCGCCTGGTAGGCGATGTTCCGCTCATCGCAGGGCACATACGGCAGGTTGCACCGCAGGGTGATGCCGGCTTTTCGGGCCGGCTTGACCGTCACCGTGTCGCACAGGGAGATGGTGTGCATCACCGTCTCGATCAAATGGTAGCCGTCCGGCCGGCGGCCGGTGATGTCCAGCGTCAGGTTGATTTTGGCATAGGCCTTGCAGCTTTGGCTCCGCATGGCGGTCCTCCCTTCTCCGTTTGCCGGTTACAAGTCGATGGCCTTGACCGGGCACAGCTCATGGCAGCAATAGCATTTGATGCACTTGTTCTTTTCCAGCGCCGCCCGCCCCTGGCGGATCTCCAGGGCCTTGCCCGGGCAGGCCCGCACACAGGCGCCGCAGCCGATGCACCGGTCGGTAAACACCGGGTAGGGCACCAGCAGCCGTTCCAGGGCCGGTTTCAGGAACTTGGGCATATAGTGGATGAAGCCCCGGTTGTGCCGCGCCCGGATGGCGGGCACGAAGGGCGTGGACAGCGGTTCCACCTGGTCGCCGCAAAGCTCCAAGCCTTCATAGGCGGCCGGCACCAGCCCCTGCTCTGCCCCATACTGGTGGACCATGGCCCGCTTGGGGTGGAGCCCGCAGTGGTGCATGGCGGCAAGGTCGGCGGCAAAGGGGTTGGGCGAGCCGATGAGGATGCCGCCGTGGCGGGGCCTGCCCCCCGAAGGGCCTTTGCCGTCCATGCCCTCGATCCCATCGATGATGGAAAATTCCGGCGCGACGCACCGGCACAGGTCCACCAACAGGGCGGCAAAATCCCCCCGCCCCGGGTGCTGGGAGTGGTAGGCCGCTTTGGTCAGGCCGGGAATGGTGCCGTAGTTGTTCTTCACAGCGCCTGTAAAGTAGGTCATGCCATGGGTCTTCATCTTGGCGATGTTGACGATGACGTCTGCCCCGGCAATGGGTTCGATGATGTCAAAATCCCGCTCCCTTATGCCGGAATAATGGCGCTTGCGGCTGCTGTAATCCCGGTTGAGCCGGGCGCCGGTGGCCTGGGCCACCTGGGCCATGCCGCTGCTTTCGTATACCCGGCGCATCAGCAGGTCGTTGTAGGGGCCGCCGGGGCTGTCGGCAATGGTGACGCTGGCGCCGTGCTCCACCAGCAGCCGGACCACCGCTTCCACCACAGCCGGGTGGGTGGTGGTGGCTGCTTCGGGCTCCCGGGCCATGAGCAAGTTGGGCTTGACTGTCACCCGTTTTCCCTTTTGCAGCAGGGCTTCCACCCCGCCAAAGGCGTTGAACATCCGCCGGATGCAGCTTTCCACCCGTTCTTTGTCATAATCTTGGCACGCGGCCAAATACACTTTGTTGGTCATATCCATCCTCGCATCAGATCTTGTGGAGCCGGGGCTGCCGCCGCTCAAAGGTGGCGATGCAGTCAAACCCGGCGGCGCGGAGCAGGGCTTGGGCTGCCAGCAGGTCCTGCCCGCAGTTTTGGGGCTTGTGGGCATCACTGCCCGTGGTCACCAGCCGCCCGCCATACTGGCGGAACAGCTCCAGCGCCCATCGCTCCGGCCCCGGCTGGCGGAACCATTCCCGGCAGCCCTTTGTGTTGACTTCCAGCGCCTTCCCCTGGCGGGCCAGCTCCTTTAAAAGGGGGGCGATGCGCTCCCGGTACGGGGCCAGCGTGGGCGCGGGCCACAGGCCGCCCATGACGCGCATGGGGTAATCCAGATGGCCCAGGGTGTCAAAATCGCCAAAGGCCAGCAGGTCTTCCACATCGCTGAAATACCGGTCGAAGACGCTTTCGCACACATCCAGCCCGGTATATCGGGTGCCATAGATATCCCGGCCGTCGCTCAGGGTGTGGATCGACCCGATCACCATGTCGTAGTCGTGGCGGGCCAGCAGGGCCCGGGCTTCCGCCGGGTTCACCTGGGGCTGGCCCAGCTCCACGCCATAGAGCACTTGGGGCTTTTGCCCAGCGCCCCGCAGGGCCAGCATCTGTTTTTCGCAGGCCTGCTCCCCTTTTTGGTAGTGGAGGCACCGGCCATCGGGCCAAAAATCGCAGTGTTCCGTCAGGCACAGCACATCCACCTGCCGCTGCCGGGCGCCTTGGATCATCTGTTCCACAGAACTGCTGCTGTCAAAGGAATAACTGCTGTGGGTATGGGTATCGGCTAAAAACATAGTCCATATCTCCTGGGCAGCCGCCGCTGGGCCAAAAAGCCTGCGCCCTCTATAAAACGCAGGGCGAACCATGTTTTTCATTCTTTTCGCATGGTCGGGACATAACCGGCGGCAAATTGGTTATACTGGGCACATAGCGGTTTCGCTATGCCCCTTGAAACAAATTTGAATATGGAGGATCTTACCATGTTGGATAAAACAGCCCTGACCATCGCCATCATCGGCGCGCTGAACTGGGGCAGCATCGGCATCTTTGGTTTCGACCTAGTGGCCGCCCTGCTGGGCGCTGGCTCCATGGCCAGCCGCATCGTCTACACCATCGTGGGGCTGGCAGGCCTTTGGTGCATCTCCTTGCTGTTCCGCCACGACGAAGTGGTACGGCACAGCCATATATAAACAGGGTTCCCCCCATCTGCTGAAAAATGCCGCCTTTTGCAAGGCGGCATTTTTGGCTTTTTTTACTTGCTTGTCAGCTCCACGGTGTCGCGGGCGATCATCAGTTCTTCGTTGGTGGGCAGCACCCAGGCTTCCACTTTGGAATCGGCCGCCTGGAAGCATGCCTCTTTGCGGGAAGCGTTGGCGCAGGCCTCGGCGTCCACCTTCAGGCCCAGGTACTCCATATCGGAGCAGATCTTGGCCCGCATCTCGGCGTCGTTCTCACCGATGCCGCCGGTGAAGATCACAGCGTCTACGCCGCCCATGGCAGCCGCATAACCGCCGATGAACTTTTTGATCTGATAGACGAACATATCCAGCGCCAGCTGGGCCCGCTCATTGCCCTGCTCGGCGGCGGCGTTCAGGTCGCGGCAGTCGCTGGAAACGCCGGAAACGCCCAGGAAGCCGGATTTCTTGTTCATCAGGTCGCTCATCTCGTCGGGGCTCAGGTTTTCCTTCTTCATGATGAAAGTGACCACCGAGGGGTCGATGCCGCCGCAGCGGGTGCCCATCAAGAAGCCGTCCAGAGGGGTGAAGCCCATGGAGGTATCCACCACTTTGCCGTCTTGGATGGCGGCCAGGGAGCTGCCGTTGCCCAGGTGGCAGTTGATGATCTTCTTGCCTTCCAGGCTGCCCTTCAGCTCGCCGAAGCGGTGGGCGATGTAGCGGTGGCTGGTGCCGTGGAAGCCGTAGCGGCGGATGCTGTACTTCTCATAATACTCATAGGGAATGCCGAACATATAAGCCTTGGCCGGCATGGTCTGATGGAAGGAGGTGTCGAACACCGCCACCATCGGGGTCTCCTTGCCGAACACTTCCTGGCAAGCGCGCATGGCGATGGCCTGGGGCGGGTTGTGCAGCGGGCCCAGATCGCGGAAGGCCATGATATCGTCGATGACGGTATCGGTGACCACGGTGGACACCTTGTACTTCTCGCTGCCGTGGAGCACCCGGTGGCCGATGGCGCTGATCTCGCTGACGTTCTCGATGACTTTGCCTTCGCCTTCGGTCATGACTTTGACCAGCTCCATAAAGGCTTCTTTATGGGTGGGGAAAGCCACGTCATATTCCACTTTGCGGCCGTCGTCTGTCTTGTGGCTGATGCGGCCGTCCACACCGATGCGCTCGCACAGGCCCTTGGCCAGTACATGCTCGTTGGACATATCCATCAGCTGGTACTTCAGGGAAGAGCTCCCCGCATTGATAACCAATACTTTCATTCTCTGCACTCCTTATGATTGTAAATAATCGATTTTTATATTAAAATGGAACCGAATCTATTTTACACTATCTTTTTGCAAAGTACAACCACAAAAATGGAGATTTACCATGAGAATCTGCGGTATCGTTGCCGAATACAACCCTTTTCACCGGGGCCATGGGCTGCACATCCACAAGACCCGGCAGCTGCTGGGGCCGGATACAGCCATCGTCTGTTGCATGTCGGGCAGCTATGTGCAGCGGGGCGGCCCGGCCCTGGCGGAAAAACATCTGCGGGCCCGGTGGGCTGTGGAAAACGGGGCCGACCTGGTGCTGGAACTGCCCTCTCCCTACGCCCTGTCCTCGGCCGAAGGGTTTGCCCGGGGCGCCCTTTCCCTGCTGGATGCCCTGGGCTGCGTGACAGACCTTTCCTTTGGCAGTGAATGCGGCGACACCGCTGCCTTAGACCGCCTGGCGGCCACCCTGGTGGAACACGACACGGTGGCCGCCACCCTGCTGGAGCTGCGCACCGGCATCCCCTATGCCGCCGCCCGGGAGCGGGCCCTCTACCAGCAGGTACAGGAGCAGGCCGGCCTGCTGCGCCAGCCCAATGACCTGCTGGGGGTGGAATACTGCAAAGCCATCCGCTGGCTGGGCAGTTCCATCGTGCCCCATGCCATTTTGCGGGAGGGCCCCGGCCACGATGCCCCCTCCCCTGCCCAGGGCCTGTGCTCCGCCTCCTGGCTGCGCCAGCGCCTGCAGGAGGGGGACTGGGCCGCCTGTGCCCCTTACCTGCCCCCCTCTGTCTGCCGCTCTTTGGAGGAGCTCCGCTGCCAGGGCCGGGGACCCCTGCTGGAGCAAAACGGCCAGCGGGCCGTGCTGGCCCGCCTGTGGACTCTCTCGCCCGAAGAGCTGGCCCGCTTGCCCGGCGCGGCGGAAGGGCTGGAAAACCGCCTGTGGGAAGCCATTCGCCAGGGGAGCACCATAGAGGAGATCTGCCGCATGGCCAAGACCAAGCGCTACGCCTTCTCCCGGCTGCGGCGCATGGTCTGGTGCGCCTTTTTGGACCTGACGGCCCAAGAGACCGCCGCGCCCCCCGCCTATCTGCGGGTGCTGGCTTTTTCAGACCGGGGCCGGGCCGTGCTGTCCCTGGCCCGCAAACAGGCCCGTCTGCCCCTGGTGACCAAGTCGGCCCATGGCCGGCAGCTGCCCCCCGCCGCCCGGCAGGCCTTTGAAAAAGAGGCGCTGCGCACCCGCCTTTCCCATTTGTTCGCCCCGGACCCCGGCGCCTATGCCCCAGGGGAAGAATGGACCCAGGGCCCTTATTACCACCGGCCGGAAGCGCCGGCTTCTCCTTATAATAAATAAAGGACCGGCCGTTGGCCGGGGGCCCGGCAAAATCATCTTGACTTTTGACAAAAAAGATGATATACTGGCAAAGCCGCATTGAACGGGCAGACAAGCGGGCTAAGGCCCCGCCCTTAAAGCGAGACTCTAAACAGAAGAGAGGTGTAACCGCATGTACGCTATTATCGTAGCCGGCGGGAAACAGTACAAAGTCGCAGAAGGCGACACCATTTACATTGAGAAAATGGAAGTCAACGATGGCGACGCCGTGAAGTTCGACAACGTTCTGGTTGTGGAGAAGGACGGCAATGTCACCGTGGGCGCTCCTTATGTGGAAGGCGCCAGTGTTTCCGGCAAAGTCGTGAAGAACGGCAAATCCAAGAAGATCACCGTCTTCAAGTTCAAGGCCAAGAAGAATTACAGACGCCGCCAGGGCCACAGACAGCCCTATACCAAAGTGACCATCGAAAAGATCGAGGCGTAAGCCTTTTCCCTATTTCTCAAAACATCGGAGGTGTAACACATGGCTCATAAGAAAGGTGTCGGCTCCACAAAAAACGGCCGCGATTCCGAATCCAAACGCCTGGGCGTTAAGCGCGCCGACGGCCAGTTCGTCCTGGCGGGCAACATCCTCGTCCGGCAGCGTGGCACAAAGATCCATCCCGGCTTGAATGTAGGCATCGGCAGCGATGATACCCTCTTTGCACTGACCGACGGCAAAGTCAGCTTTGAGCGCTTTGGCCGTGACCGCAAGAAGGTTTCTGTCATCCAGGTCGAGCAATAAGCACCGGTTCCAACATCCCAGGCCCCGCCTGGGATGTTTTTTTGTACAAAGCGCGCCCTCCCCTGCCATTTTGCCTTGCAAAATCCAGCGGGGGAGCGCATACTAAAGCTAGACCGATACACACCCACAGACCCTGCCCAGGCAGACGGAGAAGGAAATTATGTTTGTAGATATTGCTAAAATCTTTATCAAAGCCGGCAAGGGCGGCGACGGCGCCGTGGCCTTCCACCGGGAAAAATACGTGGCGGCCGGCGGCCCGGACGGCGGCGACGGCGGCAAGGGCGGCAATGTGGTCTTTCAGGTGGATGACAACCTGGCCACCCTGCTGGATTTCCGCATGAAGCGCAAGTATGTGGCGCCCAACGGCGACAATGGCACCGGCAAGCGCAGCAGCGGCAAAGACGGCGCCGACATCGTCATCAAAGTGCCCCGGGGGACCCTGATCCGGGATGCGGAGACCGGCGAACTGATCCACGACATGTCGGGGGACGAGCCCTTTATCGCAGCCAAAGGGGGCCGGGGCGGCTGGGGCAACGCCCACTTTGCCACCCCCACCCGCCAAGCGCCCCGCTTTGCCAAGCCCGGCCTGCCCGGCCAGGAGCGGATGGTGCTGCTGGAACTGAAGCTGATCGCCGATGTGGGCCTGATCGGCTTCCCCAATGTGGGCAAAAGCACCCTACTCTCTGTGATCTCCAAGGCCCGGCCCAAGATCGCCAACTACCATTTCACCACGTTGGTGCCCAACCTGGGCGTGGTGTATGTGGGCGAAGGCGAATCCTTTGTGGCGGCGGACATCCCCGGCATCATCGAGGGCGCCGCAGAGGGCGCCGGATTGGGCCACGATTTCTTGCGCCACATCGAGCGCTGCCGCCTGCTGCTCCACCTGGTGGATGTGGCCGGTTCCGAAGGCCGGGACCCGGTGGAAGATCTGGATGCCATCAACCGGGAGCTGCAACATTACAGCCCGGCCCTGGCGCAGCGCCCGCAGATCGTGGTGGCCAACAAGACCGACATCCTCCAGCAGCCGGAAAACGCCCAGCGCCTGCGGGCCCGGGCCCAGGAGCTGGGGTTTGCCTACTATGAGATCTCGGCCGCCGCCCTTTTGGGCGTGCGGGAACTGGTGTTCGCCGTGTGGGAAGAGCTGAAAAAGCTGCCGCCCATCGCCGTGTACGAGAGCACCTTTGTGCCCCAGGAGGTCACCGACGAGGACGATCCCATTACCATCACCGTGAAAGACGGCATCTATTATGTGACAGGCCGCCAGGTGGAACGCATTTTCAACTCGGTGAACTTCGACGATTACGAATCCCGCATGTATTTCGAGCGGACGCTGCGCAAGGCGGGTGTCTTCGATCTGCTGGAAAAAGAGGGGATCCAGGAACACGATACCGTCGATGTGTGCGGCTTTGAATTTGAATACGTCTATTGATGCGCCAAGGCAAAGGGGCCCTTTCCACAGGGGGGCGCCCCATCATGCAGCCGCGATAAGCAGCAAGGGCATCGCCTCAAAATGGAGGCGATGCCCTTTTTCAACCATATGGACCCAGAGCCCACAGCGGATGTGGAGGGTGCGATCCATGAGAAGTCCTAGGCGCCTTTGCCGGCGATGCCGGCCATGCGGTGCAGTGCCCGGCCAATGTCGCCGCCGATGGGAATGGCCTTGTCCCGGATCTTTTCCGGCACAGAGGGGTAATCCCGGTTCATGCGGATGAGCTTGGCTTTGGGCCACAGCCACGTCAGGCGCTGGAAGGGATGGCGGATCATGCCCGGCGTGTTGAACCCCACGCCCAGCTCCAAAAACACCGTCCGCCTTTCCGAAGCTTTTTTCAGGAAATCCTCAAAAGGCCCTTTGTTGGCCATGGTCTCCTCTGGCACAAAACAATCCGGCCCGCGCACGTTCTGCACAGCCGGGGCGCCGCAGTAGGGGCACCGGGGCAGGTCCTCGGGGCGGCAGGCAAAGGTCTCCGGGTCTGTGTGGGCCGCGATCTGCCGGAAAACGGCTTCCCCATCCCAGGTCTGGTGGCAGCAGGGCACGCTGCATTGCAGCTTGGTCACATCCCCCTGGGGCGCGAAGATCCGGCAGGGGTCAAAGCCGGCCTTCCAAAACTGCCGGTCGATGTTGCTGGTGAGGATGAAATAGTCCCGGCCCTCCACCAGCTCCCGCAAGTCATCATAGCAGGACACCACCGGGTAATCGATGCAGGCCCACAGCACTTCGGCCGCTGTCATGGCCCAGCGCTGGGTCTCGGTCCGCGCCGGGTCCCACAGGGCCTGCCACAGGTGATCGTATCCTTTGGCCGCCAAGGCGGGGAACTGTTCTTCCAGCACCTGGCGGCTCATATAGTCCATGCCGCCGGCAGCCGAAAGGCCGGCCGCACCGCCGATGACGATGCATTCCGCCTGCCGGAGCCACCGGACGGCCCGTTCCAGATCGGCTGTGTTGTCGCAGGCGGCCAGCCGCGCCGCTTCTTCTGCATAGGCAGCCATCCGCTTTTGATAATTGGTCATAGGACACCGCTCCTCTCCCTTTGTATTGTACTATGGCGGGCAAAAGGGCGCAAGCGGTGCCCAGGGGAAAAGAAAAATGCCGCATCCATAGATGCCGCATCCGAAAAAGCCACTTCTGTGGCAGTGGTTTGGTTGGCGGTGCCCGCTTACTTCTCGCTGACGCGGGGCGGCTCGTTGCCAAAGATGAAATCATCCAGGTCCTCTGTGCCGCATGTCCGTACCGCAATTTGCAACTTGTTCATGATTGCCTCCTTTCTCCCATGTTCCGGGGTTCAGTATAACCATGTCTATGCACAATAACAACAAAATCTGTGTAAATTATCTGTGAAGTTTCTCGCCTCCGCATCATTGACAGTCTCCCCACCGGATACTACAATATATAGCGGATTTACCCGATATGATACACAAGTTACGGTAGACATAAGCAAGGCGGCGGCTCGGCCGGGCGCCGGAAGGAAACCGATGAGGAAGAGGAGCGACGATGAAAATAACAAAAAACGCCCAGACTGTACTGGAAAAACGCTATTTGATCCGCGATGCGGAAAACAAACCGGTGGAAACAGTGCCCCAGCTCTTTGAGCGTGTGGCCAATGCCATTGCCCAGGCCGACCGGCAATACGACCCCAAAGCCGATGTGGACCAGACGGCCCGGGCCTTTTACCAGGCCATGACCAACCTGGAGTTCCTGCCCAACTCCCCCACCTTGATGAACGCAGGCCGCCCCCTGGGCCAGCTTTCCGCCTGCTTTGTGCTGCCGGTGGAAGATTCGATGGAAGAGATCTTTGAAGCGGTGAAGCAAGCGGCCCTGATCCACAAATCCGGCGGCGGCACCGGCTTCTCCTTTTCCCGCCTGCGCCCCAAGGGAAGCGTGGTCAATTCCACCGGCGGCGTGGCGTCGGGCCCCATCAGCTTTATGAAAGTGTTCAACACCGCCACCGAAGCCGTCAAGCAGGGCGGCACCCGGCGGGGCGCCAACATGGGCATTTTGCAGGTGGACCACCCGGATATTCTGGAGTTCATCGATTGCAAAAGCGACAACGGCGAGATCAACAATTTCAACATTTCCGTAGCCATCACCGAAGCTTTTATGGAGGCGGCCCTGAAGGGTGAAGATTACGACCTGGTGGAGCCCCACACCGGCCGGGTGGCCGGCCAGCTCAACGCCCGGGAAGTGTTCGACAAGATCGTGGACGCGGCCTGGCGCAACGGCGAGCCCGGCATCGTGTTCATCGACCGGCTGAACCGGGATAACGTGGTGCCCTCCCAGGGCCGCATCGAATCCACAAACCCCTGCGGCGAACAGCCCCTTCTGCCCTATGAATCCTGCAACCTGGGCTCCATCAACCTGGTGGAGATGGTGCAGCAGGCCGGCGGCAAATACCAGGTGGATTGGGACAAGCTGGCCCGCACGGTGGACCTGGCCGTGCATTTTCTGGACAATGTGATCGAGGTGAACAAATACCCCATCCCCCAGATCGACCAGGTGACGAAAAAGACCCGCAAAGTGGGCCTTGGCGTCATGGGCTTTGCTGACATGCTGATGCTGCTGGGCACTGCCTACAATTCCCCGGAAGGCGTGGAGATGGGCCAGCGGCTGATGGCCTTCATCCAGCAGCACGCCAAAGCGGCCTCCCGCAAACTGGCGGCGGAGCGCGGCGCTTTCCCCCTGTTCGGCGAGAGCATCTACCGGGAAGAAGAGCCCATCCGCAACGCCACGGTCACCACCATTGCCCCCACGGGCACCCTGTCCATCATCGCCGGCGTCTCCGGCGGCGTGGAGCCCCTGTTCGCCTTTGCTTTCATCCGCAACGTGATGGATGGAGACGAACTGATCGAAGTGCATCCCATCCTGCGGGCCGAGCTGGAGCGCCGCGGCTTGTACAGCGATGAATTGATGAAAAAGATCATCGCCGAAGGCTCTTTGCAGCACATCCCCGAGATCCCGGAGGACATCAAGCGGGTGTTCGTCTGCGCCCACGACGTGTCGCCCGAATGGCACATCCGCATGCAGGCGGCCTTCCAGCAGAATACGGACAACGCCGTCTCCAAGACCGTCAACTTCCCCAACGCCGCCACCCGGGAGGAAGTGCGCCAGGTCTATGAGCTGGCCTACCGCCTGGGCTGCAAAGGCGTGACCATCTACCGGGACGGCAGCCGGGAATCCCAGGTGCTCAACATCGGCAAAGTGAACAACAAAGAGGAAAAGCCTGCCGCCTGTGAAGCCTGCGAATACCAGGAGGAGCTGCGGCGCCGCACCGAGGAGAGCCGCAAGGCCCTGGAGCCCCGGCCCCGGCCCGAAGTGACCATGGGGCTGACGGAAAAGGTGAAGATCGGCTGCGGCAACTTGTATGTGACGGTCAATTACGATGAAAACGGCATCTGCGAGGTGTTCACCAACACGGGCCGCCACGGCGGCTGCCCCTCCCAGAGCGAGGCCACGGCCCGGCTGGTCTCCATCGCCCTGCGCAGCGGCATGGACGTGCAGACCATCATCGACCAGCTGAAAGGCATCCGCTGCCCCTCCACCATCCGGCAGCCGGGCATGAAGGTGACATCCTGCCCCGACGCCATCGCCCGGACCATCGAAAAGGTGATGCGCAGCCAAAACGGCAGCCCGGTGCCCCAGGCAGTGCGCCAAATGGAACAGGAGCTGAACGCCGCCCAGCCCCCGGTGAATGAGACCGACACCATGCGCTATTGCCCGGAATGCGGCGCGCCGGTCCTCCACGAAGGCGGCTGCGTCATCTGCCGCCAATGCGGCTACTCCAAGTGCGGCTGATCCCGGCGCCGGCCGGCTGTACTGTAAATAAACCAACGAAAAAGCAATGCCCAGGACACGTGTCCTGGGCATTTTTCTGCTGTAAAGCTGTCTCAAAACCAGCTGCGGTGGAAGTGCCCTTCCCGGTCCACCCGTTCAAAGGTGTGGGCCCCAAAATAATCCCGCTGCGCCTGGAGCAGCGCCGCTGTGCCCACCGGGTCCCGCAGGCCGTCGTAGTAGCTCAGGGCGCTGAACAGGGCGGGGCAGGCCACGCCGCCCTGGGCGGCG
>JABLTT010066203.1_pt1 | contig 15108 bp, 15 predicted proteins | sample 7160061 | NCBI WGS metagenome assembly JABLTT01 (sample SAMN14651232, study PRJNA627086) | human gut metagenome | isolation source: feces | host: Homo sapiens
GACATTTACCAATCAACTCATCCTGAATGGAAAATTTCGGCCAGATCCTTTGAAAATTAAGTCTCTAAAGGCCATTGGGAAGAATCAAGCATTTTACAGAGCTTCCTTAAGATACGAACCTATAAGACATCTACAGCCTAATAGGCAACCTCGAGATCTTTCTAAAATGCATTGACAATCAAAAGAAGTACATGATTAGACATTTTACAAAGAACCTACTTTCTTTAAATGGGCTAGGAATAATAGAAAGAGGCTTGTCTCGAGATATAGTCATTAAGAACGTTTAATTGCCTAATTTTTTAGTTACCTCCTTAAATCTTATAATCCTTTAGGAATGTACTTAAAGCGTTCTGCCAATTTGGAATTTCAATAATTCCCAATTCGTGAAGGACCATTTTTTCAAGTCTAGAATTTTTAGGTCTTTTAGCTATTGTAGGGTACTCAAGAGAGCTACATGGTTGCACCTCCTTTTTCAAGTTCAGAATGCCAAAAATTTCTTTTGCAAAATCAAACCAGCTAGCTTCGCCCTCACAAGTAGCATGAATTGTTCCAACAATTTCGGGATAATCTAGCAAGGAGTTAAGAATGTTAGATAGAACCAATGTACTCGTGGGATTACCTATCTGGTCATTTACGACTCTTATAGGAAAGGCTTTTCGTGCAGACAATTTCAACATCGTGTGGACAAAACTTGGACCTTCACCACCATAGAGCCACGCAGTTCTAAGAATAATGTGATTAGGACAATTTGTCCTCACCATGTTTTCAGCTACTCTTTTAGTCATCCCATATAAACAGGATACTCCCTCAGGGATATCGAACTCGTGATAAGGCCGATCCATATTCCCGTCAAAAACATAATCAGTGGAAATCGCTATAAGCTTTGCACCGATTTTATTTGTGGCCGACGCAATATTGGATGTTCCGAAAGCATTTACAATCCAGGCCCTTCGCTGATCGATTTCGCATTGATCTACGGCGGTCATAGCCGCGCAATGAATAACAACATCAGGGCGCAACTCTGATAAGACGGAATGCACCTTTTTAGGATTTGTTATATCGCAACTTTGCTTGCTAAGAGGAAATATTTCGTGAGAGGACAAGGCCCTCTGAAGGGTCGTCCCTAGCATACCTTCGGAGCCTGTTATTGCAATCCGCATCTTTTCAAAATATTAGAGAGTTAAAGCCTTAAACCAAGGGGCAACGGAATCCTTAGCGCTGAGCGAGGGTTCAAAATTAATCGGCCACTTAACCCCAATATCAGGATCATTCCATCTGATGGAACCTTCATCATCAGGATGGTAGTAATCAGTACATTTGTAATGGAAATGTGCGATATCGCTCAGAACTACGAAACCATGGGCCATTCCGGGAGGAATCCAAAGCTGATGTTGATTCTTGTCCGACAGAACAACGCCAAACCACTTCCCGAAAGTCGGAGAATCTTTTCTGATGTCTACAGCTACGTCAAAGACTTCTCCCAAAGAAACCATAACCAATTTCCCTTGAGGATACTTCTTCTGAAAGTGAAGCCCTCTCAGGATACCCTTTGTTGATTTGCTGTGGTTATCTTGAACAAACGGAAGATCTATTCCCGCTTCTTCGTAACGCTTCTTTTGCCAAGTTTCTACGAAATATCCGCGATTATCACCCAAAACCTTTGGCTTTATTAATAAAACGCCTTCAATCGGTGTTTTTACAACTTCCATGGATTACCTCAACAAATTTAATAAATACTGTCCATATTCATTTTTTGCAACCGGCTTGGCCAGCTCTTCCAATTTAGAATCGGAGATATAGCCTTTTCTCCAGGCAATTTCTTCCGGACTAGCAATCATGAGACCTTGACGGGCTTGGACCGAATGAATAAAGGAGGCTGCTTCCAAAAGGGATGCATGGGTTCCAGTGTCAAGCCAAGCAATTCCTCGTTCCATGATTTCGACGTGAAGAGAGTTCGCCCTCAAATAAGCCAAATTCACATCGGTAATCTCTAACTCACCACGTGCTGAAGGTTTAACTTTCTTTGCAATATCCAAAACTTTTTCGTCATAGAAATAAAGTCCTGTCACCGCGAAATTAGACTTGGGAAGTCTTGGTTTTTCTTCTATTGAAACAGCTTTTTTATGGACATCAAATTCCACAACGCCGTAGCGCTCAGGATCGGAAACGTGATATCCAAAAACTGTGGCTCCCTCGTCTCTTGACTTTGCTTGCTCTAGAAGTGTCTGGAATCCTTGTCCGAAAAACAAATTATCTCCCAAGACTAAACAAGTGTTGGAGCCCTTAATGAAATCCTCACAAAGCAAAAACGCTTGAGCAAGCCCTTCAGGTTTGGCTTGAACAACATAATCAAAATTACACCCCCATTGAGATCCGTCTCCAAGAAGCTCCTTGAATAAAATCTGCTGTTCGGGAGTTGTAATAATTGCTATGTCTTTAATTCCAGCGAGCATAAGAACCGACAAGGGATAGTAGATCATAGGCTTGTCATATACCGGCATAAGCTGTTTACTGATGCTTTTAGTTAATGGATAAAGCCTTGTCCCGCTTCCCCCAGCCAGGATTATTCCTCTCCACTTCTTAGACATTATCGGCACTCCCCGTAGTTTTTCTCAATCCATTTCTGATAATCACCCGATAGGATGTTCTTAACCCAACCCTCATTGTCCAAGTACCATTTAATTGTTTCTTTTAGACCTTCTTCAAAATTATGCTTGGGTTTCCAACCAAGTTCCTTTTCAATCTTGCTGCAGTTAATTGCATAACGAAGATCATGACCCAATCTATCCTTAACAAAGGTAATTTGTTCTTTGTAAGACTTGCCGTCAGAACGCGGCTTAAGCTCATCAAGGATCTCACAGATTTTATTAACGATGAAAAGGTTGTTGCGCTCGGCTCGACCACCGATATTGTACGTCTGGCCAATTCTTCCCTTGGTTAACACTTCAGAAATTGCATCGCAATGATCCTCAACGTGTAACCAATCTCGGATATTTTCTCCATTCCCATAAATCGGAAGAGATTTGCCAGCTAAAGCGTTCAAAATCATCAGAGGGATTAATTTTTCCGGGAATTGTCTCGGCCCATAGTTGTTTGAGCAATTAGTTATAACAGTTGGAAGTCCGTAAGTTTCGTGGTAGGCACGAACGAAATGGTCGCTGCTGGCCTTCGAGGCAGAGTATGGGCTATTAGGAGCAAAAGGCGTTTCTTCCGTGAAAGCCGGATCGTTCATTGATAACGTTCCAAAGACTTCATCTGTTGAGATGTGGTGGAACCTGAATTCATTTTTTTTATCGCCATTAAGATTTTTCCACCAATCCTTAACCACTCTTAAGAGGATTTCAGTGCCAAGAACGTTCGTCTTGACGAAAACATCAGGATCCAAAATAGAACGGTCTACATGACTTTCAGCGGCGAAATTAATGACCGCGTCCGGTTGGTATTCGTCCAAGAGCTCTCGGATGAGTCTTTCGTCTCCTATGTCCCCTCTAACAAAGATGTGATTCCGAGCATTTTTAATTTCTGCAAGATTTTCTAAATTGCCGGAATACGTCAATTTATCTAAATTAATTACCTTATTTCCAGCTCTTACATTTTGAAGAACAAAGCAGGAACCAATAAATCCTGCGCCACCGGTTACAATTAAAGTTTTGCTCATTTAAATTTTTTAAATCGCTTTAACACTTGTTGAACAAATTGCAAAAATCCCACTTCCCGCATGCCGAAGATACACCTTCTGGACAACGGTAACAATGCAGGCTCTTTCAATTTGCGGATTTTACGTTCTTTATTGGTTAATTGTGAGGATGAGAATTTATCAGAAAGTCTCCCTCGAAACTGAGAATAATTTTTGAGAAATTCCACTAAGGTTTTTTTAGAATTTTGGCTGTCCGAATGCAGCCTCCATCCAGTTAACGGGTGTTCAATGAAAACACCCTTCGTCTTCTGAAAGACTTGCGACCACAAGTACCAGTCTAACCATGCCTTTACCGGCGAATTAAGATCGCAAGTCTCTAGTAATTTTCTCTTCACCATCGCGCAAGAAAATGTAGGGATGTAATTCTCTTCGAGAATTAAAGTTTGTAAGTCGAACATTCCGTCCTTTTTTTGAATCTCTAGCAGTGTTCTTTGGACTCTTGGAACATAACTTTTAAACCAAATATCGGATGCAGAACCTTCAACGATCGGAAAAATGGCATTGCAACAAAACGCAACGTCTACTTCTTTTATCGCCTTAACCCTTTTTTCTAAGCATAAAGGATCCCAAATGTCATCGGCCTCCAGAAAAGCAATCCATTCCCCCGAGGCCTTAGAGATGCCTAACTTAAGCGTTTCTGGCAACCCTAAATTCTTACGGTCCTTATGGAAGTACACTTTGATATTCGACGATCTTTTTACGTAATCGAAGATAATTTCTTGTGATGCGTCAGTAGAACCGTCATCAACAACAATTATTTCAAAATCTTTAAAAGACTGATCTAAGACGCTATTTAAGGTATCACCAAGATAGGTGTCATAATTAAAACTAGGAATTACTACAGATATTAAGGGTGGGGATGTGTTCATTATTTTTACTACATCTTAGTCATTATTTCATTGTATCCGCGAATCATTCTTTGAAAGGACTCTGCCAGCGAAATTTTTGGTACCCAGCCTAACTCTTCTAGTTTAGAAGTATCCAAATTGATTTTATTTGTCTTGCAATATTTCTTTGCAGCTTCAGCATCCAACCTAACTTGGACGGTTGTGTTGCACAGGTTTGACAAATTATCTGCCATTTGTCTTATAGAACAATAAGTAGAAGAGTTGGCAACGTTATAGACTTCACCATCCCTCCCAACAAGAAGAATAAAGAAAATTGCGCGGATTGCATCTGAAGTGTAGATATAGCTTCTGTAAGTATCTCCGTAAGTGTGCATTACTATTGGAAGTCCCCTAGAGGCTTTTTGGGCAAAATCCGCAAAAACTCTACGATCTTCATCAAGATTTACACCCGCACCAAAACATTGCGTAAGCCGCGCTACTTTACATGGTACCTCATACTCTTCAAAGAACGCTTTGCATAGGGTCTCCGTCACTCTCTTGGCTTCAGGATAAGATGCTCTTAAAGAAAAAGAATTTAAGATTCCGGGACAATCTTCCGAAACCTCTTTACCATCTGATTGCCCATAGATTTCCATCGTGGAAAGTTGTACAAACGATGTTACAGAACGGCTTTTACAAAAGGATAATAGGAAAAACACGTCTTGATAAATATCATTTATAACTTCCACTGGCCTAGTCACAAATGACTGGCTGTCAGTAGGGGCTGCTGTATGGATTATAAAATCGGCAGCCGTTACAACTGACAGGCTTTTTAGCGTTGTAAGAGTAATCTTAGAAGAGATATTGCTAAGTCTTGTCTTTGCGTATTCAATATTTCTGGTTACGCCTACAATCCTTAAATTGAGCTTTTTTCGTTCGTCAAGGAATACTAGAGCTCTCAAGAGAAGGGAACCTATTAATCCGGTAGCTCCCGTTACAATTACACACTTGTCTCTCAATTTCTCCCAAGGAATTTTGGGATCGGAAATAACTTCTTCTACGTCAGTGTCTAGTTGCATAATACTTCTCAAAGTCTTTTAAGTTGCGCATCTTCTTCCATGTCAAATAAAGCACGAGCAAAATAAAAATCTTCGGGAGTAGTTATCTTTATATTCGAGAAACTCCCCTGCACTGTAAATAGTCGTTGTCCGTATTTGAACATCAACGAGGCAGAGTCTACTGCATCCTTGTAACCGTCCTCAATGGCTTTCTCGTGCACGGATAATATATTGTTCAAATGAAAAGTTTGCGGCGCCTTTGCCATTACACATTTGTTCCTCTCGTAGACATCATCAATATCATTGTTTTGATCGACAATAGCAACTGTCTCTATAGCCCGAGCAACAGTAATAGCGTTACCGTTTCTCAAGGCACAAGAAACATTTGCCGTTATCGTTTTCTGGTCAATGAACGGCCTCACCCCGTCGTGAATCAAAACCAAAGGGTCTCCGTCGAACTTTCTTCTAATCTCCTTGAGCCCTCTATAAATACTTTCCTGACCTGAAATCCCTCCTTGAATAATTGAAGTGACTTTCTCAATTCTGTATTGCTGGATCAGCTGATATAATTTTTCCTCATAACCCTTCAAACAAACTACCACAATTGAATCAACACACGAGCAAGAGGAGAATTTTTCAAGGGTGTGGATTATGACGGGTTTACCCTTGATAACCATAAATTGTTTTGGACAAGAAGCGCTAGTCATCCTCTTCCCGACACCTCCAGCAAATATCAAAGCAACGGTCGTCATAATTTATTGTTCCATTCCAGTTTGCGAAAGTTGCTTAATTTTATCTACCTTTCAAAAAAAGTTTAGGCCTTTTTCGCGTTAGGCTCATTGTCCGCTTATAAAGGGTTTTATGCCATAACTTACGTAATGTAAAATAAGCACCCGACTAAGGCGCAGTTATTAGCTTATGAAAAAACTTCTAAATTTGACACCGAGGAAAAACTTCGGACTTGTCGATGTTTTGAACTCTTTAAAGAAAATAAGATTAGCATTTTACTTAGCCTGGAGCGATATTCGTCAGAGGTATCGTCGCTCCTCGTTAGGCCCCTTCTGGATAACAATTTCAACCGGGGTAATGATCACTTGCTTGGGAGTAATTTTTGGAAATCTCTTTGAAAGCCCCATGCAGGAGTTTCTTCCATTTCTATCTTCAGGCTTAATTATTTGGGGCCTCATTTCTTCTTGTATTTCTGAGTCGACGACCGTTTTTACATCTGCTGAGGCTGTTATAAGACAGCTTCCACTTCCGCTCTTTACTCACGTTCTAAGAATGGTCATCCGCAATGTATATATATTTTTTCATAACTTAATAATCTATCCCATCGTTTTGTTAGTGGTACAAAAGTCTGTAACCGCAGAGATTTTTCTCTTCGTTCCGGGCTTTTTGCTCCTTTTAATTAACCTTCTCTGGATGTCCCTGTTACTAGGAATAGTATGTTCAAGATTTAGGGACTTAGCGCAAATTGTCCAGAGTTTTTTACAGATAATTTTTTACGTTACACCAATCATCTGGATGCCAGGCCTCCTTGCGAGGAGGACTGCTGCAATGGTATTGGAACCTAATCCCTTCTTCCACTTAATGGAGATTGTTAGGGCTCCTTTATTAGGGCAGTCACCTACGCTGCTTAATTGGACAGTAGGCAGTGTTATCGCGGTTCTGGGGTGGCTTATCGCTCTCTCTTTTTTCAATAAATTTCGCAATCGAATTGCTTACTGGTTATAAAAATGGGCCATATTCGTCTAGAAAATCTTTCCGTGGATATTCCAATCTTCAATTCTCAAGGTAGGTCCTTAAAAAAGGCTGTTCTTGGTTACACTACCGGAGGAAAAATAGGCCTTACTGAGGCAGGAAAAACTGTGGTCCGTTCCCTTGACAACATAAATCTGGAAATTTGCTCTAAAGAAAAAATTGGAATCATCGGTCATAACGGAGCAGGAAAGAGCACCCTTTTACGCGTACTCGGAAGAGTTTATTACCCGTCTTCTGGGACCGCTGATATCAAAGGATCTGTAGGATCCTTAATCGATATTTCGTTAGGAATAGACGGAGAAGCTACTGGCTTGGAGAACATTTATTTACGGGCGGCGCTTCTCGAAATCCCGAAGAAAAAAGTTGATAGAGAGCTTGATGATATTATTGAGTTCACCCAGCTGGGAGACTTTATAAACATGCCTGTGCGAACATACTCTACGGGTATGCATATGCGTTTGGCCTTCGCAGTTTCAACTATGATATCTCCCGACATACTTTTGATGGATGAATGGTTATCTGTGGGCGACCTTGAATTCCAAAACAAAGCCGAAGAAAGACTTAACCGGTTGATTGAAAGAGCCAATATTTTGGTTATTGCTAGCCATTCTCGCCAACTCATTGAAAGATGTTGTACTAGAGTACTTTGGCTTGAACATGGATCTATTCGCATGGACGGGGATCCAAAGGCTGTATGTTCTCAATATTTTGGAGCTTAGTCATGGCTAACTTGCCTTCGACTGAAGAGATTCAAAAAAATCTTTTAGAACTTTTAAAATGCTTCGATTCTTTTTGCAGGAATAACGGAATTGATTATTCTCTCCACGGCGGAACTCTGCTTGGAGCCATAAGAAACAAAGGTTTCATTGAATGGGATGACGATGCTGATGTTGCAATGACAAGAAAAAATTTCAATCATCTGCTCGAGCTCTTGGAAAAAGAATCTTTCAGTTTTAATTTCAAACTCGATTTGTCCACATCTCAACGGCCTATGCTTTGGTCTATAGGCACTAGAGTGCCAGTTTGGATTGACATTTTTGTATACGACTTCGTAAGTGAAAATAAATTTAAGAAAAACTTCAAGCTTTCTATCTCCGTCTTATTCCTTGCACTCACTAAAACGAAAAAGACAATGCAAATTTTTAGAAAGGGCGAACATAGAAAGGGTCTTTCGAGATTTTTAGTTGAATCTATTTACCTTTTAGGGCAATTCATCCCAATGAAATGCAAGGTCAACGCTGCAAATTATATTTTTTCGAATTACATGAACGGTTCTTGTAAATTAATTTTTAGAAGTAATGATCAGTATGTAGGTATCAAAAAGGTTATTTCTTCGGACTGTATGGACTCGTATCTTCGGGTGCCATTTGAGGATACTGCCCTTCAAGTCTCTTCTAAGTGGCATGAAATATTATCTTCTTGCTACGGAAGTGATTATATGATTCCTAAGAAAGAAAAAAATTCCGTCGTTGAGGCTCACAACATTTACAGGAGTTTCAATAAACAAAATGAAGAATAATGTCGCGATTTTATTGAGTACTTATAACGGAGAGAAGTTTATTGGTTCCCAGATTGATAGTGTGCTTAATCAGGCTGAATGTAAGATCGATATTTTCATTCGAGATGATGGCTCTGAGGATAAAACAGTCCAAATTATAAAAGAATGTCAAAAGTTACACCCTAATATCCATTTATCGGAGGGAATTAACGTTGGCTATAGAAATAGTTTTTTAAATCTCATCTTTTCAATTTCCGGTTTTGACTACTATGCTTTCTGTGACCAGGACGATATTTGGCTAGAGACAAAAATTAAGGCGGCCATAGACTTCTTAGGGGGAGTAAATAAAGAAGCTCTGTACGCTTGTAAAAAGATTTATGTAGATGAAGATCTTAACCCTCTGCAAATTAAAGACAGATCACTTCCCCTTAACCTAGACTATGGATTCTTTCGGGGAGGCATATGCGGATGTACGATGGTTTGGAATAGCTCTCTCCATTCTATAATCCAACGAGCTAAGCCTCTCCAGAATTTTAAGTCTCACGATGACTATTTGAGATGCTTAGCAATTGCTATTGGTGCAAAAACTTATTTAGACGAAAATCCGTATATTCTTTACAGAAGACACTCTAAAAACCAATCCTTATTGCCGAATGAGAGGATTAAGAGAGTTTTCTTGAAAGGGGCAAAACAATTTGGGTCTCGAAAGGACCTTAAATTTATTTGTTTAGATTTACTGAATAATTACAAAGAAGAACTAACAGATGAAGCCCTGCGATTTATTGAACTAATCCTAAGTAAGGATTCTTTTAACTCGCGAATTTCTTTAATCAAGTCCGAGCATTTAAAGACTATACCCTCATACGAGGAAGTACTTCTAAAAGCCATGATTTTGCTAAAGGGAATAAATTAAATCAGATACTTCAGACAAGTTCTTCAAAATCAAATTGTTGGGATTGAAAGAAGGCTTTGAAATCTGTTAATCTCTCCATCTTATTTTCAGATTGTTTACGAAATGACAAAAGTCTTAGTCACTGGTGTGAATGGTTATCTAGGTCCACATGTAGTGGAAAAGTTGCTAGCTAAAAAATGCTTAGTCTTTGGAGTTTCTCGTTCTTTTTCTCCAGAACGCAGTATTCTTTCTTCTCAAAACTTTATTCCTATTCAAAAAGATATCTTTGAAAGCAGTTCGGACTTTTACCAGTTGGCTGGAAAACCGGATGCATGTATTCATTTAGCTTGGCAAGACGGATTTGTTCACAATTCTCCAGCGCACATTTCTAACCTTTCAAACCATTTTATCTTTCTAAAAAAATTAATAGACAGTGGCTTAAAGTCGCTTGCTGTTTTGGGTTCTATGCACGAAATCGGATACTGGGAAGGTAAAGTGTCTGAAAATACTCCTTGCAATCCGTCAACATTATATGGTATAGCTAAAACAGCTCTTAGAGAGTCTCTATTTGCGTATTGCAAGAGCAAAGGTTGCTCTGTCAAGTGGTTACGGGCTTACTACATTTACGGTGATGAAGAGCGGTCCAAGAATATTTTTGCCAAGATACTTCTTTCCGAAAAAAGTGGGCAAAAAACTTTTCCATTTACCACCGGAACCAATCTCTATGATTTTATAGATATCGACGAGTTGGCCGAGCAAATCGCTTGCTCTTCTCTACAGAACAACATAGATGGCATAATTGAATGCTGTACAGGTAGGCCTGTAAGCTTAGCTACGGCAGTCGAACAATTTATCGAAAGAAGAAATCTTGACATTCGTCTTAAGTACGGTGCTTTCCCTTCAAGACCTTATGACTCCCCGGGTCTATGGGGAGATGACTCAAAGATAAGAAAGATTTTAAATAATTCAAACTGATCTTTTTATGATGAAAAAGATACGAGATTTAAAAAATAAAATTGCATCACGCAACCTTTTCCTTGTGGCTATGTGCTTTTTCAGAAGGATTATTTCTTCTTTGCTCAAGCCAGAAAACGAAGTCTTAATAATAAGGCTTGACCTCATAGGCGATTGCACTATGTTTTCCGGCTCAACAAGAGCGATAATCAGCAAATATCCTGAATCAAAAATAAGTATTCTGTGTCTCAAAAGTACAAAAGAAGTTTTTGAAAGAATTGGTGGAATAACCAAGGTTTACACCTATGACTCAAGTCCTGGAGATTTGAATTTCGCTTCGATAAACAATCTGTCCAAATCTATAGGCTGGAAAAAGTTCAAAATCCTCTGCCAGCCCCAGGCATCTCGTATGAAGACCGCGGATCTTATTTCAAGGTATATCTGTGCCGAAAAGAAGATTGCAATAGAAATAAAATCGGACAACTGTGGGGACAAGTGGAGTAAAAAATCGTCCGAATTTTATGATCAAATTATTCCTCTTCCAACCGGAATCGTCAGTGAGTTTTATTATTACGCCTCTTTCCTCTCTGGGATAGGTATTTCAAATAACAAAAAAATTGAACCTTACTTATTTTATTCAGTTCAAAATGAATTTAAAGCTAAGTATTTTGTCGTTGTACCCGGTGCATCCTATTTCCAGAAGGCGTGGGAACCGTATAAATTTGCAAAAGTTATTGATTACTTATTTCATGAAAAAGGGTGGGTCCCTGTAATATTGGGAACTAAAAGAGAGCAATTATTGGGAGAGCAAATCTTAGCTTCCTGCTCACTCCCAACCTCATTAACTATACAAAATCTGTGCGGTAAAACCTCAGTATCTGAGATGATAGACATCATTGGAAATGCAGAATTGGTAATTTGCAATGATTCTGCCGCTGCGCATATATCTTCGGCTGTGCATACACCATGCGTGGCCATATCTGGGGCCGGACCCTTGGACAGGTTTTTACCTTATCCTGCTTCCTTTACGTTTTCTCCTAAAGTTATCTATAAAAAATTAGGATGCGAATACTGTGGATTCGCACTAGATAATATTAAAAAAAACGAAGAGTGTTACACCACAAGTATCTTAAAAGAAAAAACTTTCCCTTGTATCACAGTCATAGATACAAAAACTGTAATCAATACAATTGATGTATTACTTAAAAAAAATGAACATTAATTCAAGAGCGCTCATATATTTTCTTTATAACTCTAGGGGAGAAGTACCTGCATACGTCCCCTATCAACTTGAAAAGTTTAGACCTTTTTGCCAATACATAGTCGTTGTCATCAACGGAAAAGTCTCTGAAGAGGGGAGAATTTCTTTATCAAAGGTATCAGACGAGGTAATCGAACGAGAGAATGTAGGTCTAGACGTTGGAGCATTCAAAACAGGAATCAACTATTTGATTCAAAACAAATTAACGGATTTCGGCGAAACCCTGCTCGTCAATTTTACCTGTTTCGGACCTATTTTTCCTTTAGAAGAACTTTTTAACTGGTCCCAAACCAAAGATTGCGATTTTTGGTCACTAACAAAAGATGAAAAGCCCAATTCAGACAGTGATTATCTCCACAAAAATGCCTGTACTTTTCATTATCAATCAAATTTTTTAGCTTTGCGTAAAGACTTCTTAAAGTCATCAGTTTTCCAAACTTTCCTTAATGAAATCCCCGATAAATTGACTTACATGGAATCGGGAAAGTTTTTTGAATACGCTTTCCCTGGTTATTTTTTAGAGAGAGGATTCGGAGGAATTGTATACTGTGATGACAAGGATTTAGAATACCCTCTTTTGCATAATCCTGTTCATTTGTTACAAAAATATAGACTTCCTTTTATTAAAGTTCGGTCTTTTTTTCATTTCTACACGGATACATTAAAGCATGATGCAGGACTTGCTACTCTTTTTTTAATGGAATACATTAAAAACAAAACTGATTATCCAGAAAACCTAATTTGGGAATACGTACTTTCAGAAAAAAATCTGGCCGAAATACTCACCGCTTGCCAACTTTTTTTCACTTTACCAAAATCTATTTGCTCTCAAACTGATGAGAAAGTAAAAGTTGGATGCGTATTTCACGCATATTTTGAAGAACTATTTGAAGAGGTTTCCTATTATCTTGCGTTTGTTCAAAAAGCTGGCATAGACATCCTTATAACAACCAACTCAGATAAGAAGAAAGAATTATTGTTGGGACAACTCGAAAAGAACGGAATTTCCGCCTCTGTTAGAGTTATACCTAACCGTGGGAGAGATGTCTCAGCTTTGTTAGTCGGGGCCTCAGACTTTGTATTCAAACACGATATTATTCTTTTTGCTCATGATAAAAAATCTTCACAGTATCAAAAAGATTCTGTTGGCAGGGTTTGGCGCACAAAGCTTATGGAAGACACAATAGGATCTGAGTGTTATCTTAAAAATGTAATACATTTATTTTGTAAGAATCCTAAGCTGGGGATTGCCTTTCCTCCATATCCTCGACATTCCGTTTTTACTGAGGGACTCAGCGATGGATGGACCGGAAATTACTCGATTACGCAAAAACTATTAAAATCTCTTGGAGCTCATGTTAAGCTATCGGAACATTTGAGGTGCATTGCCCCGTTAGGAACTTGTTTTTGGTTCAGACCTGAAGCTCTTAAACGCCTTTTTAATGGGTTGAACGGAAAAGGATGGAATTACAGCGACTTCCCCGCAGAACCTAACAAAACAGATCACACAATTTTGCATGCTATAGAGCGTTGTTACTGTTACATAGCACAAAACGAGGGTTATTATTCAGCATTCATTCAAAACGATTTTATGGCTCGTAATGAATGTATAAACCTTGAATTTAATCAAACGAGTTTTGCTAATAATAGGTATTGGATCAATCGGCTTACAGAAGAAGCCACAGGACAGCGAGCTTCCTCGCAAGATCCATACATTGGAATAAACAACGATCTTTCAATCAAACAAAATCTAATTTTATTAGCCAAGGCAATTAGAAGGAAGTACCCTAGGGCCTGGAGATTAGCACTTCCAGCAAGAAGAGCAGGACAATTTTTGTTAAGAATAAAGAGATAAAAATGAATCCAGTACTAAACCAATTAATTCTTCGTTATCCGATTTTAAGACCCTGTCAAGATGATATTGAACAAACTTTTAATCTTCTGAAGACTACATTTGAGAATGGGGGTAGCCTCTACGTATGCGGCAACGGAGGGTCGGCAAGTGACGCTTTACACATTGTCGGAGAACTAATGAAATCTTTTACTTGTAAGAGGTCTTTATCTAAAGATTTCTTAAATTCTTATGACGCATCAAACAGAAAAGGAATAGATCTAACAAAGCTCGAAGGAGCCCTGCCAGCTTACGCTTTGGTGGAGAATTCTTCATTCTCTACTGCTTACGGAAATGATGTAGATTGGGACTACTCATTCGCGCAACAAGTTTATGGCTACGTCGAGAATCACGACATCGTATTAGGAATTTCAACCTCAGGCAATTCAAAAAATATAATAAACGCTCTCAACGTCGCTAAATTAAAAGGAGCAAAAACTATTGGACTAACAGGTAGAGATGGTGGGGCTTTAGTTGGAATTTGCGACTCACTGATAATAGTGCCTGAAGTCGAAACTTACAAAATTCAAGAATTGCATCTTCCTATTTACCATTGCCTTTGTGTAATGTTAGAACAGTATTTTTGGCCTATTCAATAAAATGAAAAGAATTATAGAATTAGATCTATTAAGGATTTTAGCGCTTATTTTCGTCATTTTTCACCACTCAACATGGTGGTTCGTAGATAAGTTTCCAAGCGCCTCCCACTATTTGAAGTTTTTCTATCTAGGCGATCTTGGAGTTTCATTTTTTATAATATTATCTGGTTGCGCGCTAACTATCTCTGGTGCAAAATCTGACTCTTCCCTTAATTTTTACAAAAAAAGGTTTTTATCAATTTTGCCGCCTTACTGGATAGCCTATCTTTTGGTGGCAATTCTCATTTTTTGTATAAATGGTTCTTTTTTTAATGAGTTCCACTTGAGAACTTTCTTGCCAACCGTTTTTGGAATGGACGGCTGGTTAGGAACAGCCGGCTACAAGACTTATTATCTTGTAGGAGAGTGGTTTACTGGTTTCATTCTTCTCGTATATGCAATTGCACCGATTGTTATCTACTTAGTTAAGAAGAAACCTTTTTTATCCATCATCTTTTTCACGGCCATCTCCTATTTATCCATTCATTTTAACTCTGAGTTTGTTCAAATTTTTACCGTGTGGAGCCACAACGCTTTCTGGAATCCGACAAGCAGACTAGCAGAATTTTCAGTAGGAATACTGTTAGGTTTGTTAATTTTAAATAATAAGCTCTTTGAAAAATCCTTTGTA
>JABLTT010006520.1_pt1 | contig 14949 bp, 18 predicted proteins | sample 7160061 | NCBI WGS metagenome assembly JABLTT01 (sample SAMN14651232, study PRJNA627086) | human gut metagenome | isolation source: feces | host: Homo sapiens
CCAAAGAGAACTGGTTTACCAGTAGCAGGGCAAACGATGCGATGATATTTTTCAGTACCCTTTCCAGGGGTCAGCAAGTACTGACCCTCTGGGGTCTGAGCAAACCACTAGTTTTCTAGTGGTTGTGATTCGTGGGTAGCAAAAACACTTCGCTTGTCTTAGCCAGAGCCTTGCCCCAATTTTTCACGTGGGATCAGATGAAACCGATTAAAAGTTAAAGGAGGTTATCAAATGCAACATAAAGTCAAATTGACCGTCATTGATAAAAAGTTGTACCCTGAATTACAAGCACAATACTGTGCAGATCCCCATGCGGGTGCATGTCCTTTGCTATAATGTCGGGGATGAATTCATCTTTGAACGCTATGGGATTGCCGACGATATATCACGTTCCGCAAAGAAGCTTTCAGTATAGTAACCGACTTTCAGGTAGTCCTGTCCCATGCGGGACATATCTTTTGATAACGCCTCCTCCCATCACGGTGGCGTCACTGGGGTGTAAAATTGTCTCTCATTATTTTCTGACTTATGTGGAAATTTCAGTGGGGCTATGATAGAATAGGGCCATCAAGCTATGGGAGGAGCGCGGAGGGAATGGGACTTTTCAAGAAGAAAATCACCGACCAGCTTTACGCCGGGTCGCAGTTTTTCCAGAACGGCCGGGTGGCCCGTAAACCCAAGGATCGCCGGGACTTTTATGCGAAGGCCATTGAGGCAGCTCGGAAAAGCGACAATACAGCCGTCAGGAATGCGGACATAGAAAATTATATCTGCTTCCTGCTCACGGATACGGGCCCCAAGGCGGATCTCGGCCTTGTGCGGCGTCTCATCGCCCAGCAGGAACCAGAGGAGTTCCGGAGGGACATTTCCGCTTGGGTGGATGAGATGGAGCGCTTGGGCATAGGCAAGGTGGGCGACAGCCGCCAGGAGATGCAGGACTTCCTGCTGAAGGCCGCGGGAAATGGCAGTTTCGTTGCGGCGGACATAGGCTGGCGGGTCTACGGCACGAACAGGTACTCCCTGGGCACAAGGGGCGGCGAGTTTGAAAAGGCATTTATCGAGGCGGCCTTCTCGGGGTACGGCCCAGCCGCTGCCGTCTTCTTGGCCCGGGAAAAACAACGGGCGCAGAACGGCGACACGCCACACCAGCTTAAATTCTGGGATGAGTTCGTAAACGTCACCCTGGCGGGTTCCCGGCCCTTGCCTCCGCTGCCGGAGAGCCTTGGAAAACTGGATGAGGCACGGCGCCTGGACGAGAGCGTGGTGCAGGCTACCAAGGTAGCTCTAACAGAGGAGTGGGACCAGATGCGCCGCCGCCGGGACCAATTGCTCTCACGGATATCGGAGCTGGAGGCATGCGCCCTCCGGGACGAGGGCCCCACCATGGACGAGGTCTTGGAGGAGATAAGCTGCTTTTGCGACTGGATACTGGTGCGGGAGGAGATGTACAGCTTTTCCCGGGAGAACAGGGGGATCACGCTGGAGGGCTCCGATGAGGAGAAGTTCAGCCACTTTGAGGGCATGGCCTGCCGGGCACCTCTGGAACCCTGGTCCCGACCGGATTACGGCCGGGAGGCGGAGACTCTTTTCCGCCGGGGCCGCTCCCTGGAACACCAGGCCCGCAGGTTCCCGGAGATAGTGCGGCTATACCGCCAGGCTGCGGAGTTGGGCCACGGAGAGGCCATGTACAGGCTGCACTCCATGGGATCCTTCTGGCCCGGCGCCACAAATGGTTGGGACAGCATCAAATACGACCCCGCCAAGTTCGGCTGGCCCATGGCCGGCAGTTGGCGGCACCCCATATGGAAGAGCGACGATATGGCCTGCGTGTTCCAACTGGCCCGGCAGGGAGATGTCGAGGGAATACGCCACATCTCCGAGATGCTCATCGACCTGCGGCAGAAGTATCGGGGCGATACCACCGGGATATACAAGGCCGTGGACTGGGAGTGCGAGACGATAATGGACCTGCAGATGGAGTACACCGGGTTACTGTCAGACATGGGTGACACGGAGGCCGCCTTCCACTTGGTGTGGCTGCATTTCTTATACGATTCCGAAAAGCTCCAACGCCGGTTCTGGGGCACCGCCCGGAACCGCTGCCAGAAGGAACTCTTCCGCCGGGGCGGCGGCTTGGGCTGTTACTTGGCCCCCTGCTACAACGATGTGTTCGGCATAGCCTCGGAGGACAGCCTGGCCGTGGCACGGAAGGCCGAGGAGATGGGCCTCACCGGCGCCGTGGAGGCGCTGCGGCTCCATTTCGAGTCCATAGAGCAGGCCGCCCGGGCAAACGAGGCCCAGCGTCAGGCCTACCAGCGCATGGCCATGGTGGAGGCCCGCAGAGAGGCTGTGGCCCAAGGTATGGACGAGTACAGAAGCAAGCTGGACTGGGCCGAGCGTGCCCACTCCTACGGCACCGGCGGCTCCGGCGTCACCCGCGAGGAGGCGCACATCTTAGGGGAGGTCTCCACAGAGCAGTACACTCGGGAACGCTTAATACGCAGTGAGCTTGAGGACAGCCAGCGAAGGAAATTGGAGGATGCGTTTGACTCCTCCCACGGCTTCAAGGATGACTAAGGGGCGCACTCATAATGATTAGATTAAAGCCGTCTCGACACCGGCTGTATTATGGAGGTAAACTATGGGACTTTTCAGAAGAAAGAAACCCACAAAAGAGGACGAAGGCTGGAAGTACTACAAAATGGCTTTGGATGAGAAAGGCCGCAACACAAGGCTGGAGCTGGAGTATACCCAAAAGGCCATAGAGCTGGGGGAAAGGCACGCTATGTGCCATCTGGCCTCCTACTATCTTGACCACTGCTCCACTGACAAGGAGAAGGTCCGGGAGGCAACCCAACTCATGGAGCAGGCCGAGTCCATGGGTGCGCTGCTCGAATGCCGGCGCATTGGCTACGCCTACGCCTTGCAGGGGCTTTACGATAAGGCATTCCCCCGCTATCTCAAAGGGGCCGAGGAGGGCGACTCCTTCTGCCAGTTCTGCACCGGCCTCTATTACAAAAACGGCCAGGGCGTGGAACAGGACTACGCCAAGGCCATCTACTGGTATGAGAAGGCCGTGGAGAATAAGGAGGTACTCGCTTTCAATAACCTGGGGCTGATGTACAAGGACGGCCTGGGTGTGGAGAAGGACAATACCAAAGCCCTGGAGCTTTTGAAGATGGGTTCGGAGCTGGGGAATCACACGCCCAGCGGTAACCTGGCCTTTGACTACTACAAGGGTGAGGATCCCTGCCCGCAGGACTACGAGAAGGCCCGCCACTACGCAGAGCTGGGACTATCCCAAAGCAAGGGGAAGAACAAGAACTGCCGCTATGTGCTGGCCATGCTGGAGTGCGACGGCCTGGCAGGCATCCCCTGCAACCCATGCAGCGCCTACGACAAGGTCCAACAGCTGGCCCGGGAGGAATATAAGCCCGCCTTGGATGGAGGCGTGGGATACTGTCTCATAAAGCGCAGCGACTGGGTGAAGGCCCGCCGCCAAGAGGCACGGAACATGATGGCGGATCGCCCGGAGGAGGCCATCGCCATACTCCAGGAGTTGCGGGACTTGGGTTTCTGGCAGGTGGAGAAGGACATAGAGGCCTACGAGAACATGAAGGCCCGGGAACGGGCTCTGGAGCAGGACGATATGTACAAAAAGGCTCTGGAGGCAAACGATGTCAACGCCATACGCCAGGCCGCGGAGCATGGCTCCCCACTGGCCTGCGCTGATATGCTGGATCGTTACATGAAGGACCTGGAGCAGTCCGGCGGGAAGCCCGGCTGGGAGAGGGAGATAGGCCGGTACTTCCGCTACTGCAACACCTGCACAGAGATCCTTGGCGAGCAGCGTTTCACGGACATACGTGAGCGGCTCTCCCAGCGGGTGCTGGAGCACTGCCAGGAACTCTTGGACATGGAGGACGCCTGGAGCGCCTACATGCTGCTGAGCCAGCTGGACCAGCACAGCAGCGCCGACCTGATGCGCCTGCGTGTCAAGGCCGCGAGAGCACTGGACGATCCTGAACTGCTGATGCGCAGCCTGAAGGCCCTCTCCCTGTGCCAGGACGCCGGCGAGGATGAGCGGCGGGAAGCCGACAGCGAGCTCACGACGCTGAAGATGAAAAACGGGTAATCCTTGGAAACACCGCGTCATCGCGGTGGCATAAAGTCCCCGGCCGGAGGGAGGGTCCTCCGGCCGGGGAGTCTTATTAGCATCTCTGTTTGTCAGTCGTTAAGTTAGTCAGTTTTTCATACTTCCTTATCGGCATTAACAAGATGAAGAGCGCCTTGTTGTTGCTTTATTACAGGAAGATGCTGCAACCATGTATTTAGCGATCTAGGTGTAGGAAAAATTTGTTTTATAAATCAATGGCACCCAGGTTCAGGGTTCGCTGATGAATGCGGCGCTGGCGTGCCGTCTCCTGGGAGAGGCATTCCGCCTCCAAATCGTTCAGGGATTTTATGTGAATACCGGCCTCCTGCTGCTTAGAAGAAGAGAGCAGGCGGATTTCTTCTAATGGGATTCCGGAGAGATATTGAGAAATTTCATATTTCAAGCTTTCGAAACGGAAGGTCACAACGGCTTCTGTAATGCGAAAGGTTTCCGCCAATTCCCCTTTGAAATGCACAAAGTCTTGCCAGGTTTGCAATTGCGAGAATCGCTCTTTGATGCGGGGCAAAAGGAAGCGCGCGGGGAGCAGAAGCTCGGCAGCCCCTTCGTTCGCCTGCCATTCCAGGAAGCGATCTTGGTTTGGACGGGCGCGCTCAAAACAGTTAAAGGACTTTGCCGGACCGTCGCGGTGGAGCGTGACATGGATCAGCTCATGGCCGCAGGTGAAATTGTTCTCGCGCCAGGAAAGGTTCCCGTTGAGCAGGATAATATCCGGCCCGCCATCTGTGGAGAGGCAGGAAATCCCCTTTAGCCCGGGCGTTTTGAAGGGAGGAAACCCAAGGGCGAGGTTTGGAAGATTTTCGCACAAGGAGATGAGGTCCAAAGGCCCGTTTTTCTCAGAAATATTGCATTGATGGCGTAAAATGCGGATAGATTGGTAAAGTTCCGCTTTTGTACAATGCCGGTTCATTTTTTTGAATGTTTCCTTTTTAGTTTCCGGATCATATCGATGGCAATGCGGATGTCGTCCGGATCGATGTTGTTTTCCTGCGCTTCGCGGGCAAAATTGAAATAAACGTTGTTGAGCTGCCCTTCCTGGGGAGGAATCTCCCAACCCATCAAATAATCCGGTGTTACCTGGAGGACGTTCGCCAAGCAAGCCACCTTGTCCGCATTCAGGCTGGAGATCTCCCCGCGCTCCCAGCGGGAGATGGTTGCAGCGCTGACACCAACTGCCTGCGCAACCTTTTCCAGCGTGAGTCCTAAATCTAGCCTTCGGCTCTTTATACGATCCTTCCATTCCATACCCATACCCCTCCTTTGAGAAAACGCCCTTGCACATTCTGTGTGAAATGGCGCCCCAAATACGTACGTTTGTTTTCTTAATTATGGCACAGCTTTTACGGATTTGCAATGATTATTCTAAATTTTATCGGTTTTGTCTTGCTTTCTTTGCCAATTTATGTAATAATAAGAACCGTTGGTAAAAGGCAAGGCTACCTATTCGTGTTCAGAGTGGAGTTTTTTGAGAGTTTGTTCGGAAAGACTTGACAGAGCCGAAAAGTGTATGTATAATAACTTTTATGTAATTGAGTTACTATTAACCCCTGCCTTTCGGCGGATGGGAGGGAAAATAAATGGCTGAAATCAGAATTAAGGACAATGAGTCCCTGGAAAGCGCGCTCAGAAGATTCAAGAAGCAGTGTGCAAGAGCGGGTGTCATTGCTGAAGTTCGCAAGAGAGAAGCTTATGAAAAGCCTTCTGTCAGGCGGAAGAAGAAGTCCGAAGCGGCCCGTAAGCGTAAGTACAGATAAGCGTTTACTGGAATGAATTTCACAAAAAGCGGGCTGTAAGCCCGCTTTTTTAACGTCCAAGGAAGTGTCTGCCCGATGCTTCTTTCCCAAGCGGAGGTGCCCGATGGCTTTGCTTTTGCCCACAGTTGCAGTAGAAACGCTTTTGGATATCACGCCGGAGCTGCTGGCCTCGATGGGGGTGGATACCGTCCTTTTGGATGTGGACAATACTCTGGCTTATCACGGCTCCCAGGAACCTTTCCCAGGGACGGTCGAATGGACGCATGAACTGCGCAGCAGAGGTTTTCGTGTGATGATTCTATCCAATAATTTTGCAAAGCGTGTGGCGCCGTTCGCTGAAAAGTATGATTTGCCGTTTCTGTCCTTTTCCATCAAGCCGCTCCCCATCGCCTATTTCCGGGCGATCCATAAACTTGGGGCGCGCAGGGAAAAGGCGGTTGTGATCGGCGACCAGGTTTTTACCGATGTGGTGGGAGCGAACCTTTCCCGGATGAAATCCATATTGCTCACACCGCGCGGGGAGGAAAAAGGGTTTTCCATTCGCGTTCGCCGGACGCTGGAGCGGCCGGTTCGCCGGCGGATTGCACGGCAGTCGGAGAAAAAGGGGGGAGACGTATGAAACGGGTTCTGGTGATTTTGGGTCCAAACCTCAATATGGTAGGCGTTCGGGAGAAGGGCGTCTATGGGGATGAGACAGCGGAAAGCATCAATCTACAGATCTTGGAGCACGCCCAAAAATTGGGCTATTCGTGCGAGATCTTCCAGTCCAACCATGAGGGGGACATCATTGATAAAATCCACGCATGCCGGGGAAACTATGACGGCGTGGTGCTGAACGCGGGCGCTCTGACCCATTACAGTTATGCCCTGCACGACGCAATTGCCTGTGTACGGATTCCGTTTGTGGAAACGCATATGTCCAATATCCACGCACGCGAGGAGTTCCGTCATAAATCGGTGATCGCGGATGTGTGCGCGGGGCAGATTTGCGGCTTCGGGAAGTTTAGCTATTTTTTGGCGCTGGATGCGCTTAAGAACCTGATGTAATCGGGGAAAGACGAAAAATATGTCTTGAAAAATAGCAGGAAATATTATACACTTAAAGATAGTAAATTAGTTATTGGAGGATATGGTCATGATATCTGCAGGAGATTTTCGAAATGGCGTGACGTTTGAGATGGATGGCAACGTAGTTTCCATCATCGAGTTTCAGCACGTGAAACCCGGCAAAGGCGCTGCTTTCGTCCGCACCAAGATTCGCAACGTCATCACAGGCGCCGTCACGGAAAAGACCTTCAACCCGAACGATAAATATCCAACCGCTTTTGTAGAGCGAAAGTACATGCAGTATCTGTATAGCGACGGAGACCTGTACTATTTCATGGATTCCGAGACCTTTGAGCAGATTCCGATCAACAAGAGCGTTTTGGGCGATAACTTCAAGTTTGTCAAGGAGAATATGGACTGCAAGGTTCTCTCCTATAAGGGCAACGTGTTTGGCGTAGAGCCGCCGAACTTTGTCGAGCTGGAAGTTGTCAAGACTGACCCGGGCTTCAAGGGCGACACCGCAACCAACGCGACAAAGCCGGCAACGCTGGAGACTGGCGCGGAGATCAAAGTCCCGCTCTTTATCAATGAGGGCGAGAAAATCCGCATCGACACCCGCACGGGTGAATATATGGAGCGCGCGTAACGCACAATACATTGGGATTCTTTTCAAGGAAGTGTCGGTTTCGATGCTTCCTTGTATGCACTTTTTTGCTTTTGGCCGCGAAAGCGGTGGGAAGAATTGATTTGATTGAAATTAAAGGAGGCACAAGTCATGACGAACACTGAGAAAGTTGCGTATATCCGCGGTTTGGCAGAGGGCCTGGAGCTCGACGACAGCAAGAAAGAGGTCAAAGTTCTCAACGCGATCATTGATTTACTGGACGATCTGGCGATGTCCCTGGCGGATCTGGAGGATGGCTATAGCGATATGGCAGACCAGCTCGACGCGGTTGACGAAGACTTGGGCTCGCTGGAAGATGATTTTTATGGAGACGATGAGGATGACGAGGACGATGAGGACACCTGTTATTATGAGGTAACGTGCCCGAATTGCCATGAAACGATCTGCCTCTCCGAGGACATCATCGAGGACGGTCAGATGGATTGCCCGAATTGTGGCGAGACGCTGGAGTTCGACATCGACGAGTGTGACGATGACGGATGCGATTGTGGCTGCGAGAGCTGCAACGAATAAAGCTTACATGTTGGAAAACGGCACCGTATCTGTTTAAGCAGGTACGGTGCTTTTTCAAATAGATTGCAATTCTTGAAAAGTTTTCCACAAATGCGCAGGATTGCAGATGCTTTTGTGGGACAAAAGGAGGAATTTTTCATGAAATGGATCAAACGGATTGCCGCTATGGCGTTGACGCTTTGTATGCTGGGTACAACTTTGACCGGTTGCGGGTCCCAGACGGAGGAAACTGCCAGCCAAGCGCCGGAGAGTACACCGGCTTCGTCTTCGGAGGCCTCTGAAGAGCCTTCCAGTACGCCGGCTGAAAAGATTACGATCAACATCGCCGCCCAGAAGGGCCCGACTGGACTCGGCATGGTCAAGCTGATGCAGGACAGCGAGGACGGCAGCACCGCCAATACGTATAATGTCACCATCGCTTCTTCCCCGGACGCCGCGGTCTCCATGATCTCCAGCGGGGAGGCGGATGTCGCAGCATTGCCGACCAATACGGCGGCGATCCTGTACAACAAGACCTCCGGAAACGTGCAGCTGGCGGCGCTCAATACCCTGGGCGTGCTCTATGTGGTGACAAACGGCGAGGAGGTCAACAGCATCGAAGACCTCCGGGGGAAAACGGTTTATTCGTCCGGGCAGGGCGCAACGCCGGAATATGCGGTGAATTACATCCTCTCGGAAAACGGGATGGAGCCTGGTACGGACGTCACGGTCGAATATAAGGCGGATCACAGCGAGCTGGCGGCCAGCATCCTTTCGGGCGATGCCAAGATTGCCGTCTTGCCCGAGCCGTTCGTGACGCAAGTGACCACCAAGGACCCGAATGTCAAGGTCGCGCTCAACCTCACCGACGAGTGGGACAAGGTTGCTGGCGATAAGAGCGTTTTGACCATGGGATGCCTGGCGGTCCGTAAGGATTTTGTGGAGCAGAACAAGGAGGCTTTTGACGCCTTCCTGGAAGAGTATAAAGCGTCTGTTGATTTCACCAATAGCCATGTGGAAGAGGCGGCCGAGCTCTCGGAGAAATACGACATCATGCCCGCTGCTGTGGCAGCGAAGGCCATCCCGAACTGCAATATCGTCTATATGGATGGGGACGAGATGAAGCAGAAAATGCCGGACTTCTTGAATATCCTGTATACAGCCAACCCGAAGTCGGTCGGAGGAGAATTGCCGGGTGAAGATTTTTACTATACCAAATAAGAGCAATTCCCCAAAGAGGAGCCGGGCGGCGGAATGGGGGCGGAAGTGCTTAGCAGCCCTGTTTTGGCTGGCGCTCTGGCAGATTTTATATTTGGCCGTTCAACAGGAGATACTGATTGTATCTCCTGTTCGCGCTTTTGAGCGCCTCTTGGAGCTCGCTGGGGAAGCAGAGTTCTGGATCACGGCATTCTCATCCATGCTACGCATCGTTTCCGGCTTCCTGCTGGGAGTGACGGCCGGCACCCTTTTGGCCGCGCTGACGTCGGTGTCGCGCCTCTTGTACGACGTATTCCATCCGATGATCAGCATTGTAAAGGCGACGCCGGTGGCGTCCTTCATTCTGTTGGCGTTGGTCTGGATTGAATCCCCCTATGTGCCGGTCTTTACCGCATTTTTGATGGTGTTGCCTGTCGTCTGGGGAAACGTGTCCAATGGGATCGCCAAAACAGACCACAACCTGCTGCAAATGGCGGAGGTCTATCAATTTGGGATTGCAAAAACCATCCGCCGCATCTACCTGCCGTCCATTATGCCGTATTTCACCGCCGCCTGTACAACCGGCGTGGGGCTGGCCTGGAAAGCAGGCGTTGCCGCGGAGGTTCTTGCCAATACAAAGCACTCCATCGGCGGCAATATCTACAATGCAAAGATTTACATCGAGACGGCCGACCTCTTTGCGTGGACGGCCGTGGTGATCGTCATCAGCGTCCTCCTGGAAAAGCTGATGATGCGCCTGATGAAAACCGTTGGGAAAAAATACAACCTTTCGTGAGGAAAATGCATGAAATTAACCATTCAAGATGCCTGTAAGTCCTATGAGGGGCGCCCGGTCCTGGAACAGCTTTGCCTGGCACTCCCGGGAAAGGGGACCGTTTGCCTGTTTGGGCCTTCGGGTTGTGGCAAGACCACGCTTTTCAATTGCATTGCCGGGCTGGAAAAGCTGGATTCCGGCGCGATTTTGGGGATGGAGGGACGCAGAGTCGCGTATATGTTCCAGGAGGACCGCCTGTTGCCCTGGATCAATGCACGCGAGAATGTGGAAGTGGTCCTGCGCCATGCGGATGAAAAACAGGCCCAAAAATGGTTGGAGGCGGTCGGCCTGGGGGAGGACGGCGACAAGCGCCCGTCGGAGTTGAGCGGCGGCATGCGGCAGCGCGTTGCGCTTGCCCGTGCGCTGGCGTTCGGCGGCGATGTGATCCTCTTGGACGAGCCCTTCCGCGCGCTAGACCCAAAGACGCGCCTGCGCATGGAGGCGTTGGTGCAGGAGCACAGCCGGGCAATTGCCCTGGCAAACCAGCTTTTCCCGTACGAAAAGTTCGAACACACCGTCCCCCACAAACGCCAGCGTCAAAGGGCTAAGCTGTTTTGGGTCGCACTGGGCACCAAATAACCGTTCCAAACGTATCACTCCACAAAATCGAATTCAATTTCATAAATGCTGACGGTATCGCCCTCCTGGATACCCGCATCCCGAAGGGCGTCAATCACGCCAGTCTGGATAAGAACACGCTGGAAATATTGCAGCGATTCGTAATCGTCGAAATTGACGGAGTTGATGACCTGCAACAGCCATTCGCCCTCCACCATATAAATGTTGTCCTGTTTGGTGATCTTGACGGCATTCTTTTCAAAGTCCTCCACCGGCTTCTGCGGCAGGGGCTCCGGCTCATAGCGCTTGACCGGCGGCAGCTTACTCAGCAGCTCGGAGATACGGTTGAGAAGCGGGTCCACATCGTAGCGGATCGCCGCCATGATGGGAAAGAACTCGTATCCCTTGCCCTCCACATAATTCTTAAAGTCCTCAATTTGTTCATCCGTGGCAAGGTCGCACTTATTGCCCGCTACCAGCATGGGACGCTCTGCCAATTCCGGATTGAACTTTTTCAGTTCCGTATTGATGATCTCAAAATCCTGTTTGGGATCGCGGCCTTCGCTTCCTGCAACATCCACAATGTGGACCAAAAGACGGCAGCGGTCCACGTGACGGAGAAACTGGTGCCCCAGCCCAACCCCTTCGCCCGCGCCTTCAATCAGGCCGGGGATGTCTGCCATCACAAAGGAGCGGCCATCTTTCAGCCGCACCACGCCGAGCACCGGTGTAATGGTCGTAAAATGATAGTTGCCAATGGTCGGCTTCGCCTCGCTCACGACGGAAACCAGGGTCGATTTGCCCACATTCGGATAGCCAACCAGCCCGACGTCTGCCAAAAGCTTCAGCTCCAGGATTAGCTCAAAGCTTTCTCCCGGCGTGCCCGGTTTCGCAAAACGCGGCGTCTGACGGGTTGGCGTGGCGAAATGGATATTCCCCCAACCGCCGCGGCCGCCCTTTGCGATGACCTGCGGCTCATCGCTGGAGAGGTCCGCAAGAATGCGTCCGGTCTCGGCTTCCTTGACCAAAGTGCCCCGCGGCACGCGGACGATGAGATCCTTGCCGCTCTTGCCATTGCAGCGCGCACCGCGGCCATTTTCCCCACTCGGGGCTACATATTTGCGCTTATAGCGGAAATCCGCCAGCGTGGAGAGGTTGTCGTCCACCTGGAAGACAACATTGCCGCCCTTTCCGCCGTCGCCGCCGTCCGGCCCGCCGGAGGCCACATACTTCTCCCGATGGAATGCAACGGCTCCATCGCCGCCTTTGCCCGCTTTGACGGTGATTTTTGCATGGTCGATAAACATCGTGTATCACTTCCCTCATATTGGGCTGCCCGTTGGACAGCATAGGGCGTAGATAAATCTTTCCACGCTCCTTCTTTTTGTATACCAATCTCCCCGCAGAAACCGAAAAAATCCCTGCCGAACGGTTCCGGCAGGGATTTGTCATTCTGGTAAAATTACTGCTCCACAGCGTAAACGCTGACCTTTTTGCGGTCGCGGCCCAAACGCTCAAACTTAACGCGGCCATCCACCAATGCAAAGAGGGAATCGTCGGAACCTCTGCCCACGTTCTCGCCCGGATGAATGTGCGTGCCACGCTGCTTGACGAGGATATTGCCCGCCAACACAAACTGGCCGTCTGCGCGCTTCACACCAAGACGCTTGGACTCGGAGTCACGGCCGTTCTTGGTGGAACCCATTCCTTTTTTATGTGCGAACAGCTGAATATTTATCTTCAACATACCTTACACCTCCACATAACTTACATTGATATTTTCTGAATATTGCTCCTCAAGCCCCAACATATGAAGCTTGAAACCCGCGAACAAAACGCGGCAGTCCCTGGCTGCTTTGGCCGGGATACGCACAAGCATGTAGCCTTCTTCAGCTGCCACCTGCGCCTCCACACCGATAATTTCCGTCACCGTGTTGGCCGTCATATATGCCGCGGAGGATACCGCCGCACAGATGATGTCGTTGCCCTCTTCCCCGCTGCCGGAATGACCGCTGATGCGGAACCCCACCAAGTCGCCGTCGGGCCTGGTGAAAAATTCAGCGCAGATCATTACGCATTGATGGCTTCAATCTGCACCTTGGTGTAGGGCTGTCTGTGGCCCATCTTGCGCTTTTCACCCTTCTTGGGCTTATAGGTGAAGACCGTGATCTTCTTGGACTTGCCGTTCTTCAAAACCTTACCGGATACGGACGCACCCTCCACATACGGTGCGCCGACCTTGATGTCGCCGTCGTTGTCCAGCATGATGACCTTGAAGTCAACGGTTGCGTCTGCTTCCGCAGCAAGCTTCTCGACAAAAATAGTGTCGCCAGCCTGGACCTTGTACTGCTTGCCGCCTGTTTCAATCACTGCAAACATGAATTCCTGTTCCTACCTTTACTTTAGTCTCGCTACTATCGGGCGGGAAGACCCACTTATAGCCCGTAATATGCGGCTTATCCATATTAGCATATCCTGTCAAAAAAGTCAATCCTTTTCCCTGCTAACTGCGGCGGGAAGCCAAGCTTTTTGCAAAATCTGCCAAAGCCTTTCCTTCTTCCCCAAAGGGCTCCAATGCGCGCACGGCTGTATGGGTGAGCTCTTTCACGCGCTGTTTTGCCGTTTCCAACCCCAAAAGGGACACATATGTCGACTTCTGGTTTTCCGCATCGCTGCCGGTCGCCTTGCCGAGCGTCGCCGCGTCGCCTTCCACATCCAGGATGTCGTCCACAATCTGGAACGCCAAACCGATGGCACACGCGTAGTGCTCAGCAGCGTCTCTTTGACGTTCATCCGCCCCGGCGAGCGCACAGCCCATCCGCGCAGAGGCCAAAATCAAAGCGCCCGTCTTTTTTTCGTCCATCTCCTGGAGCGTTTCCAGGGAAATGGCTTTGCCCTCGGAGCGCAGATCGATCTCCTGCCCGCCGACCATCCCATGGATGCCCGCCGCGGATGCCAGCTGAAATGCCGCTTCCGCCGCGCAGTCCGCCCCAACCGCCGCGAGGCTCTCCGGGGAAAGCATGGTTGCGAACGCCAGCGTCAGCAGGCCGTCCCCTGCCAGCAACGCGGTATCTTCCCCATAGGCCTTGTGATTTGAGGGTTTCCCGCGGCGCAGGTCGTCGTTGTCCATGCAGGGGAGATCGTCGTGGATGAGCGAATAGGTGTGAATCATCTCCACTGCGCAGGCAAACGGCAGCGCCGCCTGCACGTCCCCGCCGCACAGCCGGCAGAACTCCAAAACGAGCGTTGGCCGCACGCGCTTGCCGCCGTCCAAAAGGCTGTAGCGCATGGCCTCAATCAACCGCTCATACCGGCAGTGTTCCTTTGGGAGAAGTTCCTCCAATTTTTGCTCGATCATGGGAAGATATGTGTCAAGCTTCATGCCTGTTCCTCCTTTTCCAGCGCAGAGAGTTGGATGATCTTTTGCTCCGCCTGTTTCAGTTTCTCATAACAGAGTGTTGCCAGGGCGGACCCCTCCTCAAACAATTTCATGGAAGAATCCAACGATTCTCCCCCCTCTTCCAGCTGTTTGACAATTTCGTCCAGCCGGGTGACCGCAGCCTCAAACGTCGTCGCCTTTTTTGCCATCTCCCGATTCCTCCTGTTCTGAAAAACGTTCAGTCCGTTCGACCAAACATGCAATCTGTCCATCCAAAAGCCGCAGGGAGAGCTTATCCCCCTTTTGCGCCTGCTCCACGCTGGAAACGACTTCACCGCCCGCGGCACTGGCGATTGCATAACCGCGGGAAAGCACTTGCAGCGGGCTCAGCGCGTGCAGCCGACCACTGAGTGCAGCCAACCGCGCTTCATCCTCCGTCAGCCTTCGTTTGATGCCGTCGGAAAGCCGCGTGAACAACTCGTCGATGCGCATGCGCTGGACCGCCAGAAGTTCTTGTGGATTGCGCAGGACGCGGCTACCCGCCAGGGAATCCACCTGCTGGCGCAGCTGTTCTACCCTTGCGCGCAGCAACGAGGCCATCCGCGCCTCCTGATTTCGGATGGTGGAAAGCCAATCCGCTTGATCCGGCACGGCCAGCTCCGCCGCGGCCGAGGGGGTTGGCGCGCGCAGGTCCGCTACGAAGTCGCAGATCGTAAAGTCCGTCTCGTGCCCCACCGCGGAGATCACCGGGATTTTGGATGCGGCCACTGCGCGCGCAAGCGCCTCCTCGTTGAAGGGCCAGAGGTCCTCCAGCGCCCCCCCGCCGCG
>JABLTT010037803.1_pt1 | contig 14924 bp, 19 predicted proteins | sample 7160061 | NCBI WGS metagenome assembly JABLTT01 (sample SAMN14651232, study PRJNA627086) | human gut metagenome | isolation source: feces | host: Homo sapiens
CGGCCGGCCGCCGGTCTGGGCCAGCCGGGCCGCTGCCCGCAGGCCAGCCGGGGTGGCGGCGCTGCCCAGGCCCAGCAGGTTGGCGGCCATGTTTTGGCTCAGGGCATCCCGGGCCTCTGGGTCTTGCCCCTGCCGGCCGAACAGGGCTTTGATCACAGGGGACAGGGCCCGGGAGATCTTTTTCGTCAGGCCGCTTTGGTCCATCACTTCCATCACGCCCGACCAGACGCAGATGGTGCCCGCGATGGAGAGCACCAGCTGCACGGCACTGCCCGCCCCCTGGGGCAGTGCGGCGGCCACTTCGCCCATCCGGCCGCCCAGGCCGCCAAAGAGCAGGGCGGCCACGAACAAAAAGCAAAAGATCTTTCCCATCATAGGCCGAGCCTCCTTTCCCTCCCATTTGTATGCTGCCCCTGCTCTCATCATCACCGGCAGCTCGGGAAAATACCGCGTTCGGCCCTCGAATGCCCTATGGTTTAGAAATTTTTTCCGGCATAGAAATTTAACAAAATCGTCACATGTCGATAGTTGACACTTTCTGTAAGAGTTGGTATGATAAAAGGGATTTTTAAGGTAAGTAGTAGCATAAATTTATAGAAGGAGGCTGAAATTGCCATGAAATCCACTGGAATCGTAAGAAACATCGACAGCCTGGGCCGTATCGTACTGCCCATCGAATTGCGCCGTACGCTGAACATCGACGCCAGCAAGGGAGACCCCATCGAGATCTATATGGAGGGCAATTCCATCGTGCTGCGCAAGCATGAGCCCAATTGTGTGTTCTGCGGCAGCTCCAAGAAGGTGACTTCGTTCAAAGGCCGCAATGTGTGTGAAAATTGCCGCAAAGAACTGGCGATGAAAGACTGATCCCGCGGAAGCGGTGCAAACAAAAACTCTCTGGATCTTTCCAGAGAGTTTTTTGCATTTGGCCGGCAGGAATGCCGGTCAGCTCTTTTTGTGGGGCTTTTCGCCCTGCTGCTGTTCCAGCAAAAGCAGGGCGGTCTTTTCGGCCAGCACCCGGCAGGCATTGGCCTGGGCCGCCAGCTTGAGGGCCAGCTGGGCCAACCCTTCGGACATGTGCTCACCGGCCAGGGCCGCCACATCGGTCTGGGCGGTCTGGGAAACCGATTGCAAAGCGGCGCATTGCTCATCCACAAACTGGTCGAAGACCGTGGACAGGCTGGAATGGGCCGCGATCCGGTCGTTCAGATGGGCCAGCACAGGGATGGGCAACACCTGCTTTAGCATACAAATGGTCATCAAACGGGCCAAATGTTCCCGATTGTATTTTTTTTTGACAGGCGGAGGCAAAACCCCCAATTTCACATAGTTGTTGATCATGGAAGGGGTGATCAATTTATCCCGGCTGTCGCCAAAGAGGGACAGGTATTTTTCCATAAATGCGATCACCTGGTCCATATACAAGTCCAGGTCGGGCAGCGCATCCCAATGGGGAATGCTGGGCTGGGCCAAGGAAGCGATAAACGATTCCATGGCGCGCTGCAGTTCTTGTTCGTCCAATCAAAACACCGCCTTTTTCAAAAGCTCCTCCGGCCCAACAGCAGCCCTGCCGCTGTTTTCAAACCTTGGCTGCCATGCCAAACCCTGCTTTTGCCGGTAAAATGTATTGTACCATGTTTCTCATAATGACGCAATCCGGCGGGAAAACTGTTGACATATTTCTTTTAATGATTTATTCTAGTTATGAAAACTAGATTATATGGTTTATCAAATGGAGGCGTTTGCAGTGATACAGAGGTTGGCAGTTTTGGGGGATTCCATTTTGCGGGGCGTGGTGCTGGATGAAGCCAGTGGCCGGTATGTCCACTTAAAAGAGAGCTGCGTGGCCGGCGCCCAACAGCAGCTGGGGCTTTCCATCGACAATTTTTCCCGTTTTGGCATGACCAGTGAAAAAGGGCTGCAAGTGGCGCGGCAACGGTTGCCCGAGCAGGGGGGCTATGACGCCTGCCTCATCTGCTTTGGCGGCAACGACGTGGACCATTGCTGGAAGCAGGTGGCCGAAGACCCCCAGGGGGAAAACCCGCCCCATGTGGCTTGCGGCCGGTACATTGAGAACATGGGGCAGATGGTGGAGCTGGCGCGGCAGCGGAAGATGGAGCCCATCCTCTTTACTTTGCCGCCCATCGATTCCCAACGCTATTTCCGCTTTTTTAGCCGGGGCATTGAAAAGTGGCAGAACATCCTGCAGTGGCTGGGCAGTGTGGATGTGATCTACGAACAGCACAAGATGTACAGCGAGCGGTTGTTCGCCCTTGCAAATCAACTGCGGTGCCGTATAATAGATATCAGAAATGTATTTTTGGGCGCAGGGGATTATAAGGAATACCTGTGCAGCGATGGCATCCACCCCAATGCCAGGGGCCATGCCCTGATGCAGACAGCGCTGGTTTCCTATGTCCGCTCTTGCCAATGAAAGAGGTGCAATGTTAAGCATGTTTGAGATCGTCACCGATTCTTCGGCCAATTTGACCGACGAATTGATCGAACAGTACCAGCTGCCCATTCTATCGCTGACGGTGCGGGTAGAGGGGCAGGAGTATGTCAGCTATGTCAAAGGCCACAAAAGCGACATCAAACCGATCTACGACAAAATGCGGCAGAAAAAGCCGGTGGAGACCTCCGCTGCCAACCCGGGCCAGTGCCATGATATTTTTGAAGAGCTGCTGAAAGCGGGCAAAGACCTGTTGTACATCGGTTTTTCCTCGGGTTTGAGCGGCACCTATCAGACGGCCAGCATGCAGCTGGAAGATCTGCGGGGCAAATACCCGGAACGAAAGATCCGCCATGTGGACAGCTTGGCCGCATCTATGGGCGAAGGGCTGCTGGTGTGGCACGCCTGCCAGCTCCGGGAACAGGGCAAGAGCCTGGACGAGGTGTACCAGTGGGTGCTGGAGAACCGGCTGCACCTGTGCCACTGGTTCACAGTGGACGATTTGTTCCACTTAAAGCGGGGCGGCCGCATTTCCGCCGCGACTGCTGTGGCGGGCACGATGTTGGGCATCAAGCCGGTGATGCATGTGGATGACGAAGGCCACCTGGTGGCTGTGGGCAAAGTGAAAGGGCGGCGGGCCTCCCTGAACGCCCTGGTGGACCACATGGAGCAGACGGCCATTGACCCGGCCCGGCAGATGATCTTCATCAGCCACGGCGATTGCCTGGAAGACGCCCAATATGTGGAACAGGAAGTGAAGCGGCGCATGGGCGTCCAGCAGGTGATGATCAACTATGTGGACCCGGTGATCGGCGCCCATTCCGGCCCGGGGACCGTGGCCCTGTTTTTCCTGGGGACCAAGCGGTGATGCCGCAGAAAATACAAATCAAATCAATAAATGGATGAAAAAGAAAAATAATGGTGTCCGGTCTGCTAGTTGGAGTAAGGCCTTCCTGTCCAGCATTAGCGGCAGGATGGCCGGTTGACATACCAGAAGAGGGTGTTACACCTGGTGTTGCCGTTGAGTTTAAAAGTGTCGATGGCGAAACAGGTACTTATAATGCAGGACTGCCCAGCATTCAAACACACGTGGCGCCTGGCAGGATTATTTGGAAAGAAGAAAGCATGAGAGGTGGCACCAAATATATTGAGCAAGCGGTATCCACCCTGGAAGGAGACCGAAGAACTGAGTTTGCAAGTGTAGGATAGACAATGATGAGTTACACAAAATGAAAAAAGAGCTGTTTGGAGGATTGCCAAGTGAGAGGGCGGATGGGGAAATTGTTGTAAGTCCGCTCCCGGACAGCAAGCTGGGCCGTGAAATCATCAAAGCTGAAAAAGCGGTGGGAGGCGTAGAATTCTTCTGGATTTCAGCGTCTCATATTCAGGATCAGCTTGATCCCCTCTGCTGTATGCTGGTTGGGGTGGCTGGGGGGCGGTGGGAACGGTCTGCCATGGATTGGAGTATGGCGTCATACCGTTTGCGTTAGCTGCCGGTTCAGATGGCAGCGGATGGGCGTTTCTGTGACGCCATGCTTGTTGGCGTGCTCGATCACCGCTTGCCTGAAGCGCATGGTTTGTGTTCTCTTATTCATGGCGGATAGTGACGCTTGCCTTTCGGTTTTGTCCCAGCAACTGAACCTTATCACAGGTCACCCCTATTCGCTTTTCTTTTTTCTATTTGTCTCACATCATTGTAACACCTAAAAATATTTTCAAATAAAAATTTTGAAATATATTGAAAAAAAGTTGGAAATAGTGATATCTTAGAAATAAGAGGAACACCGTATTCTCAATCAAGTATAAGGAGGACAAAATGAAAAAGAAGATTATTTCTAAGTTGCTAACTGTAGTGGTCTTAGGCAGTATGGTATTTACCATGAGCATGAGCGCATTTGCAGCGCAAGTAACTCCCCAGAAAGCAGAAGCAAAGGTCGAGGTTATCGCTTTATCAGAAGATATAAGCGCGACAACACTGAACGAAATCTCAAATAGTGTTTATGCTGGCTTAGTTTACCCTGATGGAACAACTGTACCGATCGATTCGGTTGTGACAGTAGAAAAACTACCATCAACATTTAAATCATCTGTAGAGTCATATGATTCATATGCAGTTACTTTAAGTGGAAAAGTTGTCTCTGATAGTGCTGATAAGAATACAAGCCACACGAATGCTTCTGCAACGCTTAAGATGATATGGACCGACGGCCCCCAGTGGAATAATTCTATTGATGAAGTGTCGGGAACCCTTGATGTAATAAAGGGTAAGGTTGTTTCTGGAAAGGTGAGATATGGCAACGGATGGCTCAGTGGGTTACAATGGACAGAGAGAGATGTAGGGAGCAGCTCTTCCTTTGCATATTATCCCGGCATGACTGTTCAAGACCCTTCTGCTGATTATAGCATCACCTTTAAGGATGAAATCGTTTCTATGTATCTCAAAGTTTCTGCAAATATTTTGCAATAATCTGATGGGATCATGATGAAAAATAAGTTGATTACCACATTGTTGCGTAGCCTACTGTATGTTATTGGAATATACTTATTATTTACACCTATTTTTTATTTCTATAATTTTATCTATCCATCTCCAATTATTTTTGTAGTTGCAAATGTTGTTCGTCTTGTTTTAATTGTATTAGTAGGGGTGTTCCTCAGCCGAAAAAACAATATTGAGCTCAATAGCAGCAGAAGATTGTCTATTATATTTTGTGTTTTAAGTGGGGTATCCATCTTGTTATCCTTTGAGGGGATATCTCAAAAACTATATGGAACCTTCGCTGCCACACTCGATATATATCACAAGCTTTCTAACAGTTTATTTTCCGTTATTTTGATTGAACAGCTATTGAACAACCACCTTATTACAAGTTTTTTGATCTGTTCAACACTAATTTTCTTTAAGCCGTTTGATAAACGGTTGAGAAAATAAAAGAGTCCCCCAGCAGTTTATGAACTGCGAACTGAACCAGTAAAAACGGACAATAGACAAAACGCCCCCTGTGTAGGAAAATAGACCTATACAGGGGGTGTTCATATGTCAAAGAGGAAGTACACGCACATTCAAGTGTTAGAAGGAGAAATTCTTGCCATACGGAAGGAAGGTGCGACGCGGCAGGAGATAGCGGATCGGTTTGGGCTGAGCAAAGGACAAATCAAGAATTGGATCAACCGGTATAACCGCAAGCAGGCGAAATTAGAAGCGGGAATCATGCCGCGGCCCAAGGGAGATCAAGGAAAGATGCTGCTCTTGCAGAGATGATTGCCAGGCAGCGGGAACGCAGCTTGGGTACATACGGCTACCGTCGGATGTGGCTGTGGCTCAAGAGTCAAAACATCTGTCGTAATCCGAAAACCGTACTGCGGATCATGAAAAAGTATGATTTGTTATCTGATATCCGCCGCCAGACAAAATGGAGACAGATGGGACAGCGGCTCCATAAGTACAAAAACCTGCTGAATAGAGAGCACAGACAAGCCAAACAGCAAATGGGTCACGGACATCTCGTACATCCACACCAAGCAAGGTGTGCTGTACCTGTCTATGATCCGTGACCTCTACGACAACAGCATCGTGGCTTACAAGACCGGGACACAGCAGACGGTGAATCTGGTTCTGGATACTATCCGGCTTGCCATGAAGCGGGAGAAAAAGGCGGGGCAATGATTCAGCCGGTGATGGCGATCCACAGGCCCGAGAGGGCCATGACCACGTAGACCACGGATTTCATTTTTTTCGTATCGATGCTGCTGAAAATGCGGCCGCCCACCAGGCTGCCCACCACCAGGCCAGCCAGGCCGCACAGGGCGGGCAGCAGGATGCCGTCGGGGATCAGGTGCAGCAGGCTGCGCATGACCAGCAGGTAAATGTTGTTGATCAGAAAATACATCTGGGAGGTGGCCATATACTCCTCTTTGTCTTGCAAGACCGAGACAAAGTAGAGGATCATGGGCGGGCCGCTGACGCTGAACAGGCCGCCGCACAGCCCGGAGATGATGCCTACGATGGCTGCGTTGCGCATGCGGGGCTGGATGTGGACTTTATCGCTGAAAAAGAGGAGCCAAATGGCCAGCAAGACCAGGAATACCCCCAGCAGCCGTTTGTAAATGGGCGAGGGCGAAGCGCTCATGAGGAACATGCCGGTGGAAGAGCCCAGGACACAAAACAAGGCGGGAAAGGCCAGCTGCCGCCACTGGATGTGCCGCCAGCAGCGGACCAAAATGGTCAGGTTGAGCAGAAGCGACAGGCTGGTGGAGATATTCAGCGCCAATTCATAGGGCAAAAACAGAGGCATGGTGGCCATCATGATGATGCCAAACCCAAACCCGGTGACTGCTTGCAGCAGCGAGCTGCCCATGGAGAGCACACCCAACAAAAGCATTTGCAAAACGAATTCCCCCTGTACACAGCAAAAGTAAAGGGCCGTGGCAAAAAACCAAAGGCCGTTATTCTTTATCATAGACCCGGCAGAAAGGATTGTCAAAGAAAAAATCTCCTTGCAACGGACAGGGCGGGCCGATATAATGGTCTTTAGTAGCCTTGGCGGGCAAGGCCAGGGCAAGCGCGGCAGCCACCTGCCGCCTTGGAGGGAATGTGATGTTGACAGAAGAATACTTGCAGCGGCTGGTGGATCAGTGCCTGCCGGCGGCCCGCCAGGGGAAAGTGGCTTCTTATATCCCCAAGCTGGCCGAGGCAGACGGCAACCAGCTGGGCGTTTATTGGATGGAGCCCAACGGCGCCGGCGTGGGCGCTGGCCAGTGGCAAAAGCGGGTGACGGTGCAGAGCATTGTGAAAGTGGCTATTTTTTTGCAGGCCCTGGCCGACTGCCCCTTGGAGCAGATGACTCAAAAGATCAGCCTGAATGCCACGGCAGAGACGTTTAATTCCATTGTAGACCTGGAAGAAAAGAACCAGCACCGGCCGCTGAACCCCTATATCAACAGCGGCGCCATCGCCACCCTCTCGCTGGTGCAGGGCGGGCCGGGGCAGCGGTTCCAGCGGGTGTTGGAGCTGCTGCAGGCCCTGACAGGCAACAGCCGGTTGACGGTGGAAGAAGAAGTCTACCGCTCGGAAAAAGCCACGGGCGACCGGAACCGGGCGCTGGCCTATTTTATGCGGAGCACCCAGATCCTCAGTGAAGAAGTGGAGCCATTGCTGGACGATTACTTTCGGCTGTGCTCGGTGCTGGTGGATTGCAGGGATCTGGCGGCCTTTGCCGCCACGTTGGCCAAAGGGGGCGTCGATCCGCTGACCGGCCGCCGCTGTGCCAGCCGGGAGCATTGCCGCACCGCCCTGGCGGTGATGGTCTCCTGTGGGATGTACGGCCAATCCGGCGACTTTTTGGTGCGCACCGGGGTGCCGGCCAAAAGCGGCGTGGGCGGGGGCATCATGGCCGCGGTGCCCGGCCGGGCGGGCATTGGCGTCATCGGCCCGGCCCTCAACGCCACGGGAAATTCCAGCGGAGGCATGGAGCTGCTGGCAAGGCTGGCCCAACAGCTGGATCTCAGCATTTTGTCATAGGCCAGAGCGGAAAAGTGAGACATCTGTGAGCAAGGCGAAAGGAAGAACATGCAATGAAACAATATACGGTGGCCATTGTGGGTGCGTTGAAGAAAAAGGGATTGTTTTCCCTGAGCCGCAAATTTGACTCCCGTTTTTACCAGGCCAAACACAACCAACTGCCGATCACCGTGATGTGGATCGAGACCAACGCCCTGGGCAAACCCCTGTGTTACCCCTGCGTCATCCAGGAGGGCGAAGAGATCATGGCCTTCCGTACCGCCATGCGGGCCCAGAACAAGGCCCTGCTGCAGCGTTGGGGCCAGGTGATCTCCCCGGGCAACAAAGAGGAATTTTTGATCGAAGAGATGGAAGAAGAGGCATTCCGCGATCAATACGACCAGGCAAAGCATGAAGTGGACAAGCGGGAAGGCATGCTGCTGCCCGGCGAAGAAGAGTGGACCGATGAGGAGCTGCTGGCCGATGAAGAATTGGCAGCCCTGGATGAAGAAGAAGGGGAAGAGATGCCGGAAGACACCCCATCGGATCATCGGCCTTAACGAACACAGAGAAGGAAAAGCGCGGATACCGGCGCGAAACAAAAAGCATTGAAGGCCGGACATGGTTGGAAGCTGCCATGTCCGGCCTTTTTTGTTGCGGGAAAAAGGGGGCGATCGGGCAGATGGATGGAGCGGCAGAGCAAAACCACACTCGATGGCAGAGGGAAGGCTGCACTGCCAACTGCAGTGGGCAGCACAGAGAAAATTCAATATATTAAATGCTGGCCCGGTGCTTCTAGACTGGGGAGGAGAAGGAGAAATGGCACAAAACTGGAGGGAATTTTGTAAAAATGACAGAAAAGGAGCGGGTTTAGCAGCTGGATTTAGAAAAAGATACAAAGAATGCCGGCTGCAAAATTCTTTTGCAAAAAGCCATTGACAAGAACAAGATTATATACTATGATGAACAAGAAATTTAAAATCTTAAACAAACTAAGACAAACAACAAAAAGAAAGAGGCGATATGCGATGCAGTCAAGAACAAAGAAATGGGTGGGCATGATCCTGGTGGGCAGTATGCTGCTGGGCGTATTCGCCGCTTGCAGCAAACAATCCGAAGGCTCTCAGCAGAGCCAGACGGCCCAGGCCGAACAGACGGCCGCCGCCGATATGAAGAATTCCCTGGTGATCGCCACCGAAAGCGAACCGCCGACTCTTCACCCTTTTGACCACAAGGCCGTGACGGCAGGCTATATGAATCTGTTGACGTTCAATGCCCTGATGAAGATCGACCCGCAGACTTTGGAGCCCGAGCTGGATCTGGCCGAAAGCTATGAAACAGTCAGCGACACCGAATGGACCTTTACGCTGAAACAGGGCGTCTTGTTCCAGGACGGCAGCACGTTGGACGCCCAAGATGTGGTGGCCTCTATGGAATACGCCAAGACCTTCCCCACCACAGCGGACTACACTTCGTTTTGGGCCGATGTGCAGGCAGTGGACAGCCAGACCGTGAAGATCACCACCGACGGCCCCTATGCCATGGTACTGGACGATTTGGCGAATATCGATATTCTGCCCAGCGAGTTGATCGATGCGGGCAATGATTTCAGTGAAAACCCGGTGGGCACCGGCCCCTACTGCTTTGTGGAGTGGAACCGGGGCGACTCCATTGTTTTTGAGAAGAATGACCAATATTTTGACCAAGCCCATCAGCCCAGCATCCAGCAGCTGACCTGGCGCATCATCCCGGAAGGCGCCTCCCGCACCATTGCGTTGCAGGCAGGGGAAGTGGATTTTGTCATGGAAGTGGAAGCGACGGATCTGACCCGCTTGCAGGAAGATGAGCAGATCGAAGTCCAGCAGGCCGAAGGCACCCGGCTGAACTTCATGGCGATGAACAACGAAGTCGAGCCCTTTGACAACCAGGATTTCCGCCGGGCGGTCAATGCGGCGGTGGACCGGGATGCCGTAGTCACCGTGGCATGCAACGGGGCGGGGATCCCTGCGATCGCCCACACCTCGCCGGCTTTTGAAGGCAGCAGCGAAGAAAATGCCCAGGGGTATGACTTGGAAAAAGCCAAAGAGTATCTGGAAAAATCGGGAGTCGACCCGGAGGAAGTCCACTTTTCCTGCCTGGTCTCCAACGACGTGGCCCGGCGGACTGCCGAAGTGATCCAAGCCAATTTGGCGGAGTTGGGCATTGCGATGGAGATCGAATCCATGGACTATGCCACCCATCTAAACGCCATCATGAGCGGTGACTTCGAAACAGCTATCTCGGGCTACACCTCCAGTTATCTGTATTCCTTTGTCAGCGGCCTGTACCACTCCGACGCCATCGACGCCGCCAATTTGGCCCGGCTGAACGATCCCACGGTGGACCAACTGATCGAAGCGGCCAAAGTGGAACTGGATAAGGCCAAACAGACGGAGATCTTCCAAGAGCTTTCCGCCTACCTCAACGAAAAAAGCCCCTTTGTACCGCTGTACCAGACCATGGTGGTCAAAGCATACGACAAAGACCTCACCGGTGTGACCGTGGGGAAGAACGGAAATGTCCGATTTGAAGATGTGAAATGGGCGCAATAAGACCCCGGAGCGCCTTTGTAAAAAAAGGAAGCAGACGCCACGAAACATGGCGTCTGCTTCCTTTTTTGTGATGGGGTGGATCCATGAGAGGATCGGCACCTAGGCCGGATTTTTGCCCTGCCTGCCCCTTCCAGAGGGGGCACCTATTCTTTTCCTTTATACGGCCCCCAGCGGGAAATCAAAGACCAGGGGATCGTTGGGGGAATCCCGCAGATCAAAGGTGATCTGGCAAGTGGTGATGCCCAAAGATCCCAAGGCCTGGCCTTCGCCCATCCACTGGTCGGCCAGCTGCTGGGCCAAACCTTCCAGCTGCTGTGCAAGGGTTTGGGTGTCTTCCGTGCTGGAATACTGGATCCGCACTTCACACACCAGCGCCGGGGAACCTTCTTCCACGCCAAAGCGGCTGAGCGTCATGTTGGCGTAGGGAAGGCTTGTGAAGGGTTCTCCGGTAAATGTCTGCTGGCAAAAGGCGGAGATCGTTTCATAGGCCAGGGTCTGCAAGGCCTGCTCTTCCGGCGGGATGGGAGCAGAGGGCTCCTCCCCATCAGGGGTCCCCACTCCCAGGTCGTTCAGAAAGTAATTGGGGTAACCGGTGGTCTCATCCACAAAAGCGAGTTCGCCAGAGACCAGCTTCAACCCGTAAGGGCTCTGGCGGATGAGTTGCTGGACTTCTTCCAGCAGGGGCTCCATCACAGATTGCTCCGCCCCTTCCAGGGTGGAAGGGTCATAGAACAGGCGGATCGAGGCGGTGACGTTGCGGAACTGGCGTTTGTCCCCATCGCTCCACATCAATAGAGGATCTTGGGAAAATTCTGCTTCCACCCGGGTGAACGCCACGCCCTCCACTGTGCTGCACCAGTTTTCCAGCTCTTGTTGCAGCCCGTCATACACTTGTTGGGGAGAACACTGGTTGAGCAGGTCGTAGATCTGCGCATCATAGGCCTGTCGGGCTTCCTTGGAATGCTGGAGCAGAAATGTCTGCCGTTCCTCCCATGTGGGCAGCACAGTGAGCGTGGGCACACTCTCTTCTTGCGTGTTTTCCTCCGCTTTCTGTTCTTGCTGTACGTCTTTTGTGGGTTCGTCGGTGCTCGTTTCCTCACTGTCCGAATGGCAGCCGCAGGCAAACAGGAGCATCAAGGTGAGAAGACAGAGGCCCCACGTATACTTTTTCATAAAACTCCGCTCCTTTCCTCCGCAGATGAATGACGATACCTTAAGTATAAGGTATCATATATTCAAAAAGAATCAAAGAGCGAAAGTTGCAGAAAAGCAACCTGCCCCTTTGTGCAAATCAGAGAGAAAGACACGCCAGTCCGAGATCTGGATGAGAGGAGCAAAGAGATGGCAGCCCAGCGGCGAAAAAGGATCGCCGTGCATTGCCGGTCCAATACTGGCGAGTGGGAGCGCCAGGACCGCCTGCTGCAGGCGTGAAAGGAAGGGGTTTCGGATGTGCGCCGGTCACCCCAAATACGCCTGCAACAGGGAGCGGATCTGTTGGTTCAGCCGATGGACTTTCTGGTATTCGGTAAACTCAGCAGCCGTCATATCGTAGCTGGGAGCTTTCAGCTGCCGTTCCACCTGTTCGCACACAGCCTGCCAGCAAGCGGCCACATCCTGTACCGTCAAAGTGCCGGCAGGCGCTGCTGCCTTGAGGCAGGCGGAGGGGGCGCCTTCTGGCAAAGGGGGGGCAGAGCCCTCTGCCGGCGACTCTGTCGGAGGTGAGGAAGAAGGGGCGGCAAGATAAGAATAATAGCCCTTTTTGGGATGCTGTAGGCGAGGGTCTGCCTTTCCCCAATCGTAGAGCACACCGGAGAACCGGCGGCCGGGGGAGAGCAACGAAGGGTCTTGGGCTGCGACCGAGGCACGGATCTCCGCTATGCTGTGGGGAGAGCCGTCGGCCAGGCAATTTAAAATGGCTTCCCGCAGCTGGGCGGCGTGGGATGCTTTAGGCATAGGAGACCTCCTTTTCCTGTAGGACCAGCAGATCTTCTACCGATTGAAGTCCGAAGAGCTGGCGCATTTGCAGCAGTACATCCAGGGGAGGCAGGTTGCGGCCGTAGAGGTAATTTTTCAGTGCGCCGTCACTCAGCTGGAGGACGCTGGCCAAGGCATGAGCGGTGTACCCCTTTGTCCGCATATAATGCCGGATCTGTTTGCCGGTCTCCGAACGATCGATCGTAAGATTCGGATGGTTTTGGGCCATAAATCAGAACTCCTTCCTCGAGAATATGATTTTATTATACGGGAAGCTCGGAGTTTGGCAAGGTTGCAAATTGAAGAAGGTACGAAAAAACCGGAGCGAGACGCTCCGGTTCGGAATTCCCAAATCAGTGTGTGAGCTGTTGTCGGATACGGGGGTCGAAGAGGACGTACAACAGATCCACCACCAGGTTGATGATGGAGAAACAGGCGGCAAAGGTGATGACGCAGCCCAAGACCATGGGGTAATCCCGCTCGTTGATGGAATCCACCAGCAAACGGCCGATGCCCGGCCAGGCGAACACCAATTCCACCAGGATCGAACCGCTGAACAGCTCACACAGGCGCAGGCCCATCACTGTAGTAATGGGGATGAGGGCATTGCGGAGAGCATGCTTGCGGATGACCATGCCATAGGGTTGGCCCTTGGCGCGGGCGGTGGTGATGTAGTCTTGGCGTATGGTCTCCAGCATAGAAGAGCGGGTCATGCGGGAAATAAAGGCCATGTTGCCAAAGGCCAAAGTAAAGGCAGGGAGCACCAAACTGCGCAAAGTCGTGCTGCCCGAAGTGGGGAACCAGCCCAAATAGAGGGAGAAGAGCAGCATCATCAACATGCCGAGCCAAAAGTTTGGCATGGATACGCCGAAAAAGGAGATCAGCATGCTGACGCCGTCAAACAATGTGTTCTGCCGCATGGCGGCGAATACGCCGATGGGCAGCGCCAACACAAGGGCGATGAGGGCGGCTGTAAGGGACAGCTTGATGGTCTTGGGCAGCCGAACGCTCAGCTGCAGGCGCACGTTGCTGTCTTCGGAGAAGATCTCCTTCATCTCGCGGCCATACTGAACGATGATCGGATCATCCAGCCCACGTTCTTCTCGGATCTGCTGGGCCTCCTCCGGTGTGGCGGCGCGGCGCACAGCGGAACGGTCCGCATTGCTGGGTGCCATGTAAAACAGCATGTAGACGATAAACGTAGCGCAGAACAGCACGGGGATCATGATCAGCAGGCGCTTGAGGACGTATTTCAGCATGGCATCGGACCTTCTCACTCTCACTTATTTTTTTGTGCCAAATCATCACCGAAAATAGATGAATGATTTGGCACTATTCTACCATAACACAAAGGCCCAGGCTTTGCAAGGCGGCAGGGGCCGCCCGGCACAGCACAGGGCCAGAGAAATTCAAGGATGCAATTTTGTGCAATTTGATTAAAAAAGTGTGAAGAAAGTTTGATGCTACACCCGGGTCAGGCGGAAATCCTTGTATTGTATATCGGGGTTGCCTTCCACCGCCATTTGCTGCAGCGCCTGGCGCTGATCGTCGGAAGAAAACAGCCGGGCAGGCAGCAGAATGTAGCTCTTTTTGTTTTGCAGCAGGTAAACACCGGTGACGTCATCCCAGTAATAGGAAAACAAGTTCCACTTGACCTGAGAGGTGGCAGACGCCGTTTTCATGGTGATGCCTTCCGGCGAAAATTCGTAGTGCTGCACGGCTTTGAGACGGGGGCTCTTGTCGTAGGTGCGGGCCGGCTGATAATGAAAGATCAGAAGCATCACGCCGCAGCAGACCAACATAACGGTCAAAATGATGTTTTCAATGGTCAGACCGAACATGGCCAAAAAGATCACATCGGCCACGGCGGCCACCGCCAAAAAGAAGAGGCTCAGGCGCGAGATGGTCTTGGTGAGCCGCAAAAACCGGCGCATGGCTTGGACATAGTCCTCTTTGCTGTAGGTAAATTCAAGGGTGATCGGTTCCATAAACGAATGCCTCCTGGTTCAAGATCGTGCCGGGACGCGCAGCGCCTGCTCCGCCGGAGAAAGGCCGCTGCCAACTGCGGTGCAGTCGTTCTACCAAAGCGAAGGCCAGCTTTTCGCCTGCCGTCAACAGAGAATGGGAAAAGGGCCATACAATCGGTATAATCACTGCATTACAGCTATTATACCATGGATGACAGGGGAAAGCAAAAGAAAACAGCGGACAATGGAACAAACCATTGGCCGCTGTTTTCCGTGATTGTTGAGAGAATTAGGATGCCTGCCGCCGAAAGGGATCAGACCCGCCCCCTGCAGGATCTAGAGGGATTTAGATAATATGAAGTGACCCCACATTTGTAACAACGTGGATTTACCTGTATACTGGAGTTTGAGCAAAAACAACGGTAACAGGGATTACCACA
>JABLTT010028304.1_pt1 | contig 14916 bp, 17 predicted proteins | sample 7160061 | NCBI WGS metagenome assembly JABLTT01 (sample SAMN14651232, study PRJNA627086) | human gut metagenome | isolation source: feces | host: Homo sapiens
CAATTATATCATGGGCTTTGCTAAGCCTATTGAACAGATATTTATTAAGTTATCGAGGTACATTTATGTATCTAAAAGATATTATACGAGGAGATATGATATGAACTACGCAAAAATCATGGAAAACGGAACTGTGAGAATCAGCTCCATCAAGAAAGAGGGCTACAAACCACTCAAGGAAGAGAAACCAGAGGGATTTAGTAACCTTGTCTTTGTTGGCTATACAGAGACAGAAGAAAATGTAATCAAAGAATACGAAGCAGTGGATGACGGAATGAGCGCCTATGGAAAGCTCCAGAACGACCTGAAAGCAACACGGGCGGCGCAGGAAGTCACAGACCAAGCGGTGCAGGAGTTAATTCTTGCAACAATGAAAATGGGGGTGTAAGTTATGGCACAGTTTTTGGCGAACAGAATTAAAGGTGGACACTTGACAATTGATGATGTACCGGAGAGTTTGAAAGAGCAGGTACAGGCGTTACTTTAGGAGGAAAAATTGAATAGGTAAGACATTGGCACATAGAGATATGTGTTATTTTTATGCCTTTTTCCGGTAGGCGGTAAAGAACCGGAAAAATATTTTAAAGCAACGGTCTGGACAGTGGATGGACTGGGGCAGAAAGGAAAAGATATGAAATTTAGAGAATTTATGGCATTACAGTTATTTGCCGAAGACGAAGGAACTGGGGCAGAAAGCAATGGATCCGGCGTAAATGGCGAAGAAACACAGGGCAATGAGGGAGATCAGGGAACTTCCGGTAATACGTTTGAGGACTTTTTAAAGGATGGAAAGAACCAAGCAGAATTTGACCGGAGAGTCAACAAAGCAATCGAAACAGCACTCGGAAATGCGAAAGTGAAATGGCAGGAAGATGCTGACCAGAAAGCGGAAGAAGCAGCTAAAGTTGCAAAAATGAATGCAGAGCAGAAACAGCAGTACGATATGGACAAGTTAAAGGAAGAAAATGAGAGACTGAAAGCAGAGTCTGTTAAGAATCAGCTCAGCAGAAATGCATCCGTAGTCCTTGCAGAAAAAGGCATTGAGGCAACACAAGAGGTGCTTGATTTTATTGTGGGCGCCGATGAAACAGATACCAATGCAAGAATTGACACTCTGATGAAAATTGTGGAATCCCAGCTTAAGAAAGCCGAGATCACCAGAGCAACCGGATCTACACCAAAAACCATGACGAACTCAGGAAGTCAGTTGTCTGAATTTGAAAAGAGACTTGCAAAGTATAAATAAAGGAGAATGTGAAGATGAAGAATAAAGAATTTATGATGTTACAGTTATTTGCGGCAGGAGACAACAATGATATGCCGGTAAGAAGCTACCAGCTTGAGTTTAAAAGCCTTTTGGAGGTAGTATTTAAAAAGATGTCTTATTTCGCGGATTTTTTCGTCGGCGAACTTGAGGTACTGGATGGAGTCAGAGAAAATGAAACAGCCTTTTATGTAAAAACATCAGATATTCCGGTTGTGGTTGGAACTGGGTACGATAAAACAGCTACGAAAGCGTTTGGAACGGGAACAGGGAACTCTAGCCGTTTCGGGGAGAGAAAAGAGATTATCTACGCGAACACGCCGGTTAATTACTCTTGGGGATGGAATTACCACGAGGGAATTGACCGACACACGGTAAACAATGATTTTGACGTTGCGGTAGCAGATCGCTTGGAACTGCAGGCGAGGGCTAAGACAAAGCAGTTTAACAAGCAGCACGGAAAATTTATTTCCACATCTTCCGGAAAAACTTTAAGTGTTACTGATTATACAGAAGACAATGTATTAAAGCTGTTTAATGAGCTGTCTAAGTATTTTAACAACATCGAAGCAGTTGGAACGAAAAAAATTAAGGTTTGCTCCGATCTGTACAATGCCGTTTCGGATCATCCTTTGAATACAACTGCTAAAAACTCCACTGTAAACATTGATGGCAATGAAGTTGTGAAGTTCAAGGGATTCCTTGTAGAAGAGATTCCAGATGAATTATTCCAGTCTAAAGAATGTGCCTATGCTTATATTGCCGGCGTTGCAAAAGCATTTACCGGAATTAACACAGCGAGAACAATCGAATCCGAGGATTTCGACGGTGTAGCTTTGCAGGGAGCTGGTAAAGCCGGAGAATTTATCCCGAATGACAACAAAAAGGCGGTAGTAAAAGTAACCATCACGGGGTAAAGAGTATGCGCAGGATGAAAAGTGTACTGGATGATTTAAAAAAGCTTCTGGGGATCGAGGATGATTCTCTTGATCCGAAACTGGAGCTGATTCTTAAATCCGTGCAGGGGCGGTTAAAACTCCTGCTCGGAGGAATCGAAGTGCCGCCGGAAATGAATCATATTGTTTTGGAAGTGGCAGTGATCCGGTTTAATCGGTTGGGTTCCGAGGGTATGTCAGCTCATAGTGTCGAAGGAGAAAGCATGTCCTACAATGATAATGATTTTGATGGATTCATAAATGAAATACAGGCTTTTCTTGACTCACAAAAAGAATCAAAACGAGGAAGGGTGAGATTTATTTGAGGTGTGATACAGAAGTTTTCTTTCAGTCGATCGTACCTGGGGAGTATGACGAAGCTACTGGGGATTATGGAGATGATATAGTCTCAGAAGAGAAAATATACGCCAGTGTGACAGATACCGGCACAGAGACAATGAACCTTGTATACGGATCCATAAAGCAGGGAAGCAAGACGGTGCGGATACAGACGCATTACAAAAAGGCGTTTGACCGTATCCGGATAGGCAACTCCTTATACAGAGTGGATTTTGAGCGGAAACTGCGGACAAAGCATGTGTTTGTAGTATCGGAGGTGCAGTAATGGCTACAGTGAAATTCGAAGGAATTGCAAAGCTGAATAAAGGATTGAAAAAGAGAATGGATATGAGCGCAGTGAAGACTGTTGTAAAAAGGAACGGCTCTGATATGCAAAGAAAAGCGCAGAGGAACGCACCGGTTGATACTGGAACACTGAAAAGAAGTATCGGTATTGACATCTCTGATGGTGGGATGACCGCCACTGTCGAACCAACAGCTGAGTATGCGCCTTATGTAGAACTCGGAACTCGCTTTATGGAAGCCCAACCCTATTTAAAACCCGCATTTGAGGAGCAAAAGAAACAGTTTGAAAAAGATTTGCAAAAGCTTGTGAGGTGAGATATGGATCCACAGCAAGAATTATTTACAAAATTACTTACAGAGATCAAAGCATTAGGGTATGACGTATATGACGGCTTCTTACCGCCGAATGGTACGCCGTATCCTTTTGTTTATCTCGCAGACAGCCAATTGATCGATGATGCGAATAAGACCGCTGTGTTTGGCAGTGTCCATCAGACAATTCATGTTTGGCACAACAATCCTAGGCAGAGAGGAACGGTATCAAAAATGCTGTTGGCGATCAAAACCACATGCAGAAGACTGGATCGTACAGAAAATTTTGCGTGGAATGTCCGGAATGTAAACCAGAGAATACTTCCGGATACAACAACAAAACAACCTTTATTGCACGGGTTGTTGGAAATAGAATTTAGTTTTAGTTAGAGAGGAGAAAAGTATGTTTAAAACAGGACTACAGTTATTTGCAGAGGCGGTATCTGGCAAGAAAATCGTCTATTTGTATCGACTTGCAGGAAAAGCCAAAGAAGAGGCTGCGAAAAATCTTGCATTCACAACAGAAAATGGAAGAACAAAAAGCAAGGATGCAGACTCTACAGCAACGAAGGATGGAACGATTCGCACACCTGGGGCTGCGGAAACAGAAATCACGGCCACTGCTATCCTTGCGAAGAAAGATAAGTTAATCTCCGAGTTAGAGGACGCGATGGATTCGGATGAGTTGCTTGAAATCTGGGAAGCAAACCTTGAGGATCCGGCAGAACCTGGTCCGAATAAGTTTAAGGGCATGTATTTCCAGGGATATCTCACGGAATTTGAGATCATATCCTCGGCAGATGAAAATGTAGAGGTGTCTCTTACTTTTGGTGTTAACGGCTCTGGAAAACGAGGGGATGTTACTGTAACTGCACAGCAGCAGGAAGTAGCAGCTTATGTGTTTAAGGACAGCGTGAAAGAGGGGGAATAATGCCCTCTGACGATGTAGCCTTAATCGGCAGAGGTAAAGTAGGAAAGGCAAAAGTAGGAAAAGAATAGATCATGTACATAGAGGGCGGCGAGACCGCTCTCTTTTAATGGAGGTAAAAAATATGATGGAATTAACAATTAACGGACAGGTGTACCAGTTTAAATTCGGAATGGGATTTTTAAGAGAGATCAACAAGCAGACGAATATGCCTGTGGATGGATTGCCGGGAGTAAAAAAAGACGTAGGATTCCGGTATGCGCTTATGAACTTAGTAAATGGTGATCCGGATGCATTGGTAAACATTCTTGATGTTGCGAATAAAGGGCAGAATCCGAGAGTGACAAGAGGCCTTTTAGATGAGTATATCGACGATGAGGACACAGATATCGATGATCTTACAGAAACAGTAATGGGTTTCTTAAAGAATGCCAATGCTACGAAAAAAGCTACGGACGAGATCGTGGACGCTGTAGAGAAAGAGAAACAGAGAATGGAAGAGGAAGAAGCGAAGAAGAGAGAGCTGATGATGTAGATTTTGAAGAATCCTACAGAGAGGTGGCGTTGAATTGTTTCCGATATCTTGGCTTTAAGAGCTTTGAAGAAGTGGATAGGTTGACAATTCCAGAATACACCTTGCTTATGGAGGCTGTGCAGCTAAGAGAAGTAGATAAGGACTATCGAAATCATCTGCAAGCATTCCTAAATTTTGCTGTGAAAGCAGAGAAAAAGGTCGGAAAGAATAAGACGAAACCAGTGTATCAGAGATTCAGAAAATTCTTTGATTACGAAAAAGAAGTAGATCGTGTGAGGAACCGAAAGCAAAAAAATGAAAGATTGGACATAATCGGCAGAATGATGAAAGGAGAGTGATGGCATGGCAGAAAGTTTTTCCGTAAAGGCAATATTATCTGCGCAGGATAGAGGATTTACGTCTGCTTTCAAATCTGCAATGGGTACCGTAAGCAATTTAAAAAACACGCTCACAAGTGGAATCGGATTTGGAATTATGGCCGGAATTGGACAAAAGGCATTTGGTGCTGTCACATCCAGTATTGGCGGTATGGTGTCAGAATTAAATTCTTCCAGTGCTGCATGGAAAACATTTAACGGAAACATGTCGATGGTTGGCAAAGGCGCTGACGAGATTGCATCTGTAAAAAAGGAATTGCAAGAGTTTGCAGAAGATACTATTTACAGCGCATCTGATATGGCGAGTACTTATGCTCAGCTGAGTGCAGTAGGTATTAAAAGCACGAACAAGCTTGTAAAGGGATTCGGAGGGCTTGCGGCGGCAGCTGAGAATCCAAAACAGGCAATGAAAACTTTAAGCCAGCAAGCTACACAGATGGCAGCGAAACCAACGGTTGCATGGGCAGACTTTAAACTTATGATCGAACAGACTCCGGCTGGTATATCGGCAGTCGCAAAAGAAATGGGCATGACTACCACGGAGCTGGTGCAGAATGTGCAGGACGGAAAAATCGCGACAGAAGATTTCTTTGATGCTATCGCAAAAGTCGGCACAAATGACGCATTTACGAAGCTTGCTACAGAGTATAAGACTGTAGATCAGGCAATGGATGGTCTGACCGAAACAGTAAGTAATAAGCTGGCACCGTCATTTGATGTTTTATCCGGTCGAGCGATTAAATCTTTGGACGGGATAATTAATAAAATTGGAGATCTTGATGGAGATGCAATCGCAGGAAAATTAACTGGATTTCTCGATAAAGCAAGTGGGTACTGGAATGTTTTAAAAACAGAAGCATTAGAAGTGAAGAACGCTTTTGGAGATGCTTTTTCCGCAATTGGAGAAGATCTCGGAAAGATTACAGGTGCGTTTGGCTCCACGGAAAGCATCAGTTCTTTCGCCGGTGTAATGGATTCCGCGAGCGGGGCTCTGCAAACATTTGCCGGATTTTTAGAGGATCATTCTGAAACTATCGCGAAAGTGATTCCTCAGATTCCTAAGCTTGTCGTTGCATATAAAGGCTTTAAGATTGCAAAAAGTGTTGCCCCGTTTGTAGGTGCATTCACCAGTGCGATTGCAGGTCTTGCCGGCGCAGGGATTAGTGCGATTGCCGGAAAATTGTTTGGAATTTCCAAAGGACAGGATGCGGTTGGTAAAAGCAGTGCTTCAAGCTCCAAGAAAATGCTTGCGTCCGCTAAAGCATTCATGATGTTGGGGGTCGGAGTTGCTTTGATTAGCGGTGGATTTTTCTTGTTGGCGCAAGGCGCAAAAGCAGTGGCTGATTCAGGTCCGTTGGCTGTTGCTGTTTTAGTTGGTATGGTGGCATCCGTGATTGGGCTTAGCGTAGGGATGATGAAGATGTTATCCACAATGTCAGGTGGTACAAAGAAGCTTGCAGTAATGTCTAAGGCGATGATCGCTTTTGGAGCAAGCCTACTAATGGTAAGTGCTGGATTTTATGTTTTATCCAGTGCAGCGATTAATCTCGCTAACGCAGGACCTCTTGCAATCGGGGTAATGATAGGAATAGCTGCTGCGGTGGCTGGCGTTGCCGTGGGTATGGTGTTCTTACTTAAATCTATGAAGGGGAGTGAAGGCCTAATACAGACAGCTGCGGCGTTTCTTGTTCTTGGGGCCGCTATTTTAGTCGTAAGTGTTGCATTTGCTGTACTTGCAACTGCATCTATTGCTTTAGCAAATGCGGGGCCACTTGCTATTGGAGTCTTGGTTGGTATGGTAGCTGCAATCGCAGGACTTCTGATCGTGGCAAAAATGGTGGCTCCGACATTATCGGCAGGTGCAGCAGGATTTGTTGCATTCGGAGCAGCTGTTGTTTTGGCAGCGGCTGGAATCGCCGTATTAACTATGTCCTCAATTTCTCTGGCAAATGCAGGCCCGCTTGCAATCGCAGTGATGTTCGGCCTGATCGTAGCAATTGGTGGATTGATGGTCGTAGCGGCTGCAGTAGCTCCTGTCCTTACAGCAGGAGCTGTTGGTTTGATCGCATTCGGTGTGGCTGCGGCACTTGTTGGAGCGGCAGTATTGCTTGCGAGCGCAGGCCTTGCGATCGTGGCAAGTGTACTTCCGATTGTCGCCGAGTATGGCTTACAGGCATCTGTAGCAATCGGAGCATTGGGCGTTGCAATGACGGTATTTGGAGCCGGTGTGATCGTGGCCGGCGCGGGCTGCGCTGTCCTTGCTGTTGGATTGCTTGCAGTAGGTGTTGCAGTACTTGGTGTCACAGTTGGAGTAGTTGCATTCGGTGTCGCAATGGTAGCAGCGTGTGTTGGAGTGCTGGCGATGGCAGTCGCGTTACTGGCAGTAAATTCCAGCATGAAGTCCATTGCAAAAAACGCAAAAACAGCGCAGAAATCCATTACAAGTATGAAGGATTCTGTTAGTATTGTGAATGACGGGTTGGATGCTCTTGGAAACAAGGCTAAAAGTGCCGTGAAATCTATAGTGAGTGCATTTGACAACGGCGCGGGAAAAGCTAAGAGTTCCGGAAAGAAACTCGGAGACAGCGCGAAAGATGGGGTACAAAGCGGACTCCAGCCAACACAGGCAATCGCAATCAGCATGGTTTCTGCCGTGCTTGCATCTCTTGCGTCAGGGGCGGGCAGCGCCTATAGCAGTGGTCTGAATATTGGAATTAGCTTTGCAAATGGATTAGCCGCAAGCCTTGGAAGAATACAGGCGATTGCGGCACAGATGACGGCCGCGGCAAATTCTGCAGCAGCATCCCGGGCGAGCCTGCCAAAAACAAGAAGTGTTATAGCGGGTGAAATAGAAAATACTCCGATGATCTCAGCTTATGGAATGGTCGGTGAAATAAATGACAGAATTGATATTCCGGTTATTTCCAGTGCTGATCCAGTCATGACGGCATATACAAGCAGAGTAGGTGCGAAGAAAGAATTATCTGATGATTATACTTATAAGAGAAATGCGACATACACAATCGTTGTGCCGGTTGAATATAACGGCAGAGAAGCAGCACGTGTTACTGCAGAATTTACCCAGAAAGAGCTGGAAAGCCGAGAGAGTATGAAGATGAGACTGAAAGGAGAACGAAGCCATGTATGAGTTTGTGGATACAAATAAGGCGGGGAGCAAAAGTTCCCTGCCGAGTGAGGCTCTGCAGATTGATGGGGCATATATTGAAAATTTGATTGATGGATATCGGACTCTGTACGTGACCGGTCGTGAGCTTTTGGGATCGGAAATTTCGGAGAGAGAAATTGACCTTGTGGATGGGTCCGAGTATACGGGAAAGCGAGATACAACCAGAAGCATTACAGTTGGATACCAGTTGCTTTGCGCATCTCCTAGAGAGTTCCAGGAAAAATTCAACAAACTCTCTGGAATCTTAAATAAGGAACAGGCAAAGCTGATTTTTGCAGATGAACCGGATAAATATTTTATCGGGACGAAATCAAGTGTAGGAGATGTGGAGCCAGGCAGATTGAACGTAAAAAGCGAATTTACTTTTTATTGTTGTGATCCACGGAAATATTCTGCAGCGGAAAAATCGTTTACCGCTCATCAGGAAAGCGGATATCAGACGCTTACTATTGTAAACGGTGGTACAGAATCCGTTCCGGTAAGCTACGATATCACTCACAACCATGAAAATGGATTTATTGGGATTGCCAGTAAATACGGTGCAATACAACTCGGCAAGATCGAAGAAGCAGACGGCGAAGACTATAAGGCGTCAGAGATACTGTCAGAGGGGTATAGCCTGTTTCAAGACGATCACGGCACCTCTTATCAGAATCCAGAAAACACCACACAGGGAGCGTTGGAAGTGCGGAATGTTGCTGGATACAATGTGATGGCGCTAAAAGGTGGACAAGCAACATCCGGATACTGGAACGGCGGAATGAGAACACTTACTATCCCGGTTGACAGCGAGGGCAGACGTGGGGCAAAGAACTTTTACTGTTACACGCAGCACTGGTTCGAGACTGGATTGATGGGACAGACGGGAGCACAGACTATTGCGTTTCTTACAGGGAAAAATGAAGTGATCTGCTCTATGTCTATTAACAAGAGTGATACGGTTGGTAATACGGCGCATGTGGACTGGTTCGCACCACAAAACAAGAAGATCAAGACACTGGATTTCCAGCCGACAGCTTATGAGGGAAACCCGTTTAATTTAAAGATGGGTGGCGGTCATAATGATTTTTTAAAAGAGGGTGACAGGCTACGGATCTTTTGGTACGGTCAGTATTATTACTTTACTATCCCGGAGATTAAAGACATGGCGTGTGAGAAGATACAGGTCTGGATCGGGCAGTGGGGAAGTAGAGATCTTGGAAATCAGCTGGTTACGCACAATTATTTAAAAAGTATCTGGTTCCGCAAGGATAACGTGGAAAAATACAGAGATGTGCCGAACCGGTATAAGTCCGGAGATGTGGTCTATATTGATGGAAATGATACAGCGGTTTATGTAAACGGGATGAAGCGGATGGAAGATGAAATCCGAGGAAGTAAGCATTTTCTGGTACCGCCGGGAGAGACGGAGATCCAGTTCTCCTACTCGGCATTTAGCAGTCCTCCACCAACGATTAAAGCCAAAATAAGGGAGGCGTATTTATAATGAATGAAATCAGAATTGCCGTACTGAATCCACATGACAGGGTGCTTGCATTTTTGGATAACACCCATCGAAACTCTATGCATTATTGGAGTGACGAACTCCATGAATATCTGCAGGGGACAGCGAATACTTACACATTTACGGTAAGTTCCAAGCATGAGGATGCGGTGTATATCGTAGAAGGGAATAAAGTAGCCTTTGTATATAACGGAAAAGACTACTATCTGAATATCGTACATGTGGAAAAGGATGAATTTACAGTTACTGCGACAGCATGGTCTTTAAGCTTCGAATTGATCAACGAGAATGTTGGGGCATACAAATCTGAAAGCGCAATGAGCTTTGAGGAATATGTAACTGCCTTTGATCCGGAACGTACCGTGCGGATCGGGATCAATGAAGTGTCAGATAAGCGGATTTCAAACGAATGGACAGGTGAGGCAACGGTACTGTCCCGTTTATTTTCCGTGGCGAATGTATTCGATGCGGAGATTGAGTTCCAGACTGTGTTAAATGATGATTATTCACTGAAAGAAATTGTAATGAACGTGTATCGGGAACACTCAGACAATAACACGGGAGTTGGGGAGTTCCGGGGAGATATCAAACTGCGGTACGGGAAAAATGTTACCGGCATCAGGAAGGAATCCAGTATCGAAAACCTGTACACCGGTATCCGTCCAACAGGAAAGGATGGACTGACTATACAGGGAATTGAGAAAGAAGAGCTGGATGAGAACGGTGTAGTAGAGTTTTATACACAAGGTCCAGATATCCGGGCACCACAGGCAAGAGATCGCTTCCCATCGAATCTGATAAACAAGGAAGACGGATACATCTTTATGCCAAAATCCTACGATACGGATAATAAAGACAAGCTGTACAGTATGGCACTGTCAGATCTTAAAACCGCATCTGAACCGGTCGTGACTTATGATGTAACGGGATACTTTGATACTGCTATCGGAGATACCGTGGAGATTGAGGATGAGGAGTACGTTCCTACCTTATACTTGAGTGCAAGAGTATTGGAGCAGGTTCGCAGTTTCACGAATCCGCAAGCAAACAAGACAGTCTTTACCAATTTTAAAGAGCTACAGTCGGAAATCTCTGAAGATTTGCTGCAGAAAGTAGAGGATCTGATTAACAAAACAAAGATTTACACAAGCAGTATCTCTACGGATAACGGAATTGTATTTAAAAATAATGAAGGCTTTACCAACTTGACTGCCAATGTAATAGATAATGGGGTAGATCGGACAGGCAATTTCACAATTCGATGGTTTAAGGATGGAAATCATATTTATGCCGGTCGGACCATAAAAGTTCGAGCTTTGGATGTGGAGAGCAAGGCGGTCTACAAATTTGAAGCAAGGGATACGGAGGGAATCCTTCGAGGATTCGAAGAGGTTACGGTTATGGATGTATCCGATGGAACAGACGGAGAGGATGCAGCAATCAAGTCGGATACCACGCCGGACGATAAGACCAAGCTCTGGTACGATACAGTCAATAACGTGTTTAAGTACTGGGATGGCGAAAAATGGGTGGAAGCATACACGGAAGACATCGAGGATGCGAAAGATGCTGCGGGAAATGCTCAGGAATCCGCAAATACAGCAATCTCTAGCGTAACGAATATCAACACTAGCTTCGAAAAATACAAAAATGAAGTCCGAGCCGAATTTAAAAATACAGTAGAGTATGTGAATGGTAAGACCGAGGTGGTTGATACATGGGTGCGGCAGGGGTCGGATGGCGTAACACCGTTTCTGGAACTTGGCGGAACAGGAAACGACCTAAAAGCCAGATTAACAAACTCCAGATTGGGATTTTACGAGGGCGATAAGGGATTGGCATATTTCGGAAACGAGAAAGCGTATATGCCGGTTGCAGAAATTGACAATCTAAGTGCAAAGAGAGTTGGTGTAGGCAACTATGCTATGCTGGACAATGGGGATGGACACCTATCTATAATCTATATCGAGTAAGGAGAAAAAATGGCAGGAACAGGAAGAATATACGTCACGGCAGTACGTGGTGTAGGAGATGTTAATCTCACGCACAAGTATGATGTAGATATCAGATTTGATATCGCATTTGACTGGGGCGGATACAATTACGGTGGTGCACCGTACAGCATGAGCTGTGATGGACAGAACACCTCTGGCAGTGCGACATTCGCAGTCGGCAGCGGCGGAGGAAAATGGGTCTGGACGAATATCGGAGGGACGAAGACGTTCCGGATTACGATGCCAACGAGCGGACAATCAAAGAAGATCGGCTTTTCCGCGACGGTCAATACAGGAGTTAATCCAGCCACGATCTCAGCGAGTGGGGAATACACCTTGTCGGCTATTACGTGGGAGCATACAGTATCTTATAATGCAAATGGCGGGACCGGTGCTCCAGACACCCAGAAAAAGATATACGGATCCGTATTAACACTATCTTCTGTGCGCCCCACAAGAGATGGCTATGTATTTATGGGCTGGGCAACATCGTCCGCTGGAGAGGTGTCGTACATGCCGGGGTCTACTTACGGCACAGATGTGGATATCACCTTGTATGCAGTCTGGCAGATCGCATACATTAAACCCACAATTACCGGACTGACTGCATTGCGGTGCGACTCTAAGGGATCACCAAAGAGTGATGGCACGTACATTAAAGTCACTGGGAGCTGGCAAGTAGACCAGACCTTAAATAACTCTAACAAGGCAACCAGTGTCAGGATAGATTATCAGGAGACTGCTTCCGGGAGTCCGGTGAAAGCAAGTGAAACATACCCAAACACGACAAGCGGAAAGATTTCCCAAGTAATCGGGAATGGGAAAATATCCACGGGGAGTGTGTACTTTGTTATCGTTACAATCACGGACTTAAACGGCAGCAAACAAGAAGAGGTGATTGTTCCGGCACAGTTCCGAGCGTTGGATGTTGCAAATAAAGGAAGAAGTATTGCTTTCGGCGGAACAGCAAGCGATAGCGAAGTGGGTTATGATTTCTATCAAGATGCGAGGTTTCATGGCAAGTTATTACTGGGCGATCAAGAATTGATGGGAATCAAGGAATATGATTCCGGACAGGTGAGAGGACCGTACTCCAATGTAAACAGCAGTAATCACGTGCGGGTGTGGTTGTATAAAATCGGCAAGATCGTACACTGCAAAATTGAGATGTTGGCACAGTTTCCGAACAGCGGGTCTTTCAATGATTTTGACGAGGCGGCCATACCGGAAGAATTCCGGCCGAAATATCACGTATTTTGCGCGTGCCCGGAAGTAGTGGCTGGCACGATCGTTGGAAATGGGAGGTACCGTATCGGCCCGAAAATATCGCTGGATGTAGAAAATGCGACCTATGCAGAGAGAACAATCTGCACATCTTGGATATCCGCAATTTAAGGAGTGAATATGGAGATTAGAGCAAGACCGTAATGGTCTTATTTTTATACTTTAAAAATCGGAGGAAAGACATGACAGAAAATGAAGTAGAAGTGAAACTTGCAGAGCACGGAAAAGAAATCGGCTCATTAAAGCATCGAATGAAAGAAGCAGAGGACGTTGTGAGCGTGGTACATCAATTAGCACAGGAAATGGTAGGGCTAACCAAAGAGGTTGGCTTTATGAACCAGACATTGGTACAGTTAACCGCAAAAGTGACGCATCTGGAGCAGACTCCAGCCAGACGATGGGATGGAGTAGTGACAGCACTGATTGGAGCCGTGATCGGGGCTGTGGTAGCAATGCTTTTTTAAGGAGGTAGAACCATGAAAAAAATCAATTGGATTGTAAGAATCAAAAACAAGGCATTCTGGGTGGCACTGATCCCAGCAATCTTACTGCTTGTACAGGCAATTGCGGCAGTGTTTGGATTTGCAATCGATCTCGGAGACCTTGGAGACAAGTTGTTGACTGTAGTTAATGCGCTCTTTGCAGTGCTGGCAATCCTTGGTGTAGTGGTAGACCCTACGACACCTGGCACAGGAGATTCAGAGAGGGCACTTACATATAAGTAAATAGCTAGAGGGCTTGGAAACAAGCTCTCTTTTATTGTGCGATGTCGCACGGCAGGAGGTGAGAACATGAGCGAACAGAACGAATTTGGAAGAATAACAGCAGAGGAACTGGAAAAGGTATTTGAGACAGAAGAACAGGAGGAAGAGAAAGAATGAGTATCTGTAGAGGAATTGCCGGCAGGAGAGGGAAGAATCCTGTCGGTATTTTTATCCACAACGGGGCAGACGGGCAGAATGCAACATCGGAATACTATAAAAACTACTTGCAGAGAGCGAACTTGGAGAATGGATTTGCGCATTATTATGTTTGTAGTGATGGGACTCTTCAGGCAGAGGATGATTCAAACTGCGCTTGGCATTGCGGCGACTTAAACGGAAATCTTAATTTCTTGGGAATAGAAGTCTGCCAGAGTATGGGCGATCTGAATGTATTTAAAGCGAATGAGGAAAAAGCATTACAGTTGGCAGCACAGAAGTGCAAGCAGTATGGAATTACACCAAGTGCAAGCACGATCATGCTGCATCAGGAGGTGTTTGCAACCGATTGTCCGCACAGATCAGTGGAGATTCACGGCGGCGCAGCGCAGACAAAAGCCTATTTTATTAACCGTATCAAGGAGCTTATGAACGGAAACCAAAGCACAACAACAGATCAGGAAGGAGAAGAGACTATGCAGTGTATGTTTACAGTAGAGGGAAAAGGATGTGTATATTGGTATCATGATGGAGTTGTGACAGCTTTAGCACATCCAGACGAGTTAAAAATCATTCAGCAGGTCTATAAGGATAACTTTGGGCATGATATGCCGTGCTACAGTTGGGGCAAAAATGCACCATGGTATGCGAGACTGATGGCGCCATTGTATCGGGATCCAGTCAAAACTATTTAATAAAATCCCCTCGGAGATTAGCTCTCTGAGGGGCGAATATTGTATCATTTTCGTGTATACTTATAATATGTAGAAATATTATAGGTTATTGTTATTTGGTGGACCGGACGGGGAGCTCGCTGCATCAATGCGGTATTTATCTCAGCGGTATACCATGCCATATAAAGAGGTGACCGCAACACTTACGGATATCGGCACGGAGGAACTGGCCCATATGGAAATGATTTGTGCCATTGTGCATCAGCTGACGAAAAATCTTTCTCCGGAAGAAATTGAGAGATCCGGGTTTGCTCCATACTATGTAGATCATACTCTGGCATTGTGGCCACAGGCTGC
>JABLTT010038607.1_pt1 | contig 14856 bp, 10 predicted proteins | sample 7160061 | NCBI WGS metagenome assembly JABLTT01 (sample SAMN14651232, study PRJNA627086) | human gut metagenome | isolation source: feces | host: Homo sapiens
ACTCAAGATATTCAAACCATCCATTCATGTGAACCAACTTTAGAAGACATCTTCATCCAACTTACAGGAGGAAAACTTAATGTTTAACCAATTGAAATCTTTACTATGGCTTAGAAAACGAGTTATCAAATCTAACAAAACCATTATCCTACAAATCCTCCTTCCTTTAGGATTTGCCTTTCTCTACAAATATATTTATGAGATTCAAGGTAGCCTAAACAATTCAATGAAAGTCAATCTATTAGGCCTGTGTTTAGCTTTATCTTTGAGTTTATCAGTTGGAAATCCAATCAGTACTATTGTTTCCGAAGAAAAAGAAAAAAATATTTTAAGAACTTTGTTTTTAAGTGGTGTTAACAGTACGAACTATATCCTTTCAGTTTTGTTTTACCCAGTGCTTATTAGCTTAGTTATGACGACTGCTATTCCGAGAATACTAGAACTGAATATTGAAACTCATTATGGTCCTTATCTTATTGTCTCATTTGGTACAGCTTTAGTAATGATGCTTATCAATCTTTTCATTGGCTTAATCAGCAAAACTCAAGTGTCTGCCCAAGTGATTAGTCTTCCAGTATCAATGATTAGTATGTTTATTCCAATGCTTTCAGGGATCAGTAAAGATTTCGATAATGTCGTGAAATATAGTTATATGGGACTTTTCACGAAATCTATAAGCCAGCTTGAAACCTTTAAGTGGCAGGATCAAGTTGCTAGCTCACTATCTCTGCTAGCCTGGTTGCTCCTCTTTACTGCACTGACCATTCTACAGTCTAAGAGATTACGAAAAATATCTTAATTCAAAACCATAACCATCTAAACTGAGTGTTAGATGGTTATTTTGTTTATTCCCCCTCTTTTGCTCTAACTAGAAACACAGTCAGCTTCCTAGAGTCTTTTCATTCACATGATTTTAAGGTATATTATTATATAATTAAAACTCAAGGGGAATACAGATGTCTGATGATATTAAAATCGAGATTGGAAAAAGAATTCGTGAAGAACGTGAACGAATAGGTTTAACACGTGAGCAAGTTTGTGACACCGAAGAAGAATTAACCGTCAAACAGCTGATGAGAATTGAGCTCGGTCGCTCATTACCAACTATTGTCAAACTGCAGTATATCAGTGATAAATTAGGAGTTTCCCTCAACTATTTGCTAGGTGAAACAAAACTAGACATTCCTGAAGACTATTACAAGGCTAAATATAAACTCATGAAGTCTCCTGTCTATGGCGACCCCGAACGTATCAAGAAGAAGCTAAAAGATATTGAGGAACTCTATGACAACTATATTGACATTCTACCAGAAGAAGAACTCTTAACCATTGATATCATTGAAAGAACCCTGAATTTTATATCTGAAGAGAAGAAAGAGGATCTTGTCGAGATTGTATATGAAGACTATTTGAACCAGGTATTAAAAAAAGAAGAGTACACCTTGAATGACCTTCTGCTAATAAAATACTATACCTTTCAATGTCAAGTTGGTGACTATGATAAAGAAATTGTTGAAAGTTTTCGATGTAAATTAATTAATCAAGAATTACAAGGGGAAGAGCTAGTTAATGTTGATCTACTGGGGGCATTGTCAACTATAGGTGGAATCTATGTGATGCATCATGATTATAGAAATATGAAAACTATTGTCGATAAAATGCATACTATTATTGATAAGACGCTACAACATGCTTACAAACCCGCCGTACTCATTTTGGAAGCGAAATATTATTTATATTTTGAAAATGACCTAGACAAAGCAAGAGAAATCTATAATACGGCTCAGGTATTATCTCAAGCTTTCGGTGATGAAGTATTCATAAAAAACCTAAAAATGGAAATGGAAAAAGATTTAAACATAAAATAGAAAATATATCAGCAACATTTTAAACATGATTCATTCCAAATGTAATAACTACCAAAGAAGCATCTGAAGTTAAACTCAGATGCTTCTTTTATTATTTCAGTTTTTACTTTCAGCTGATATTATGCTTCTTCAAATACTTCTTCCCATACCAGTCTTCTACTGACTTGCCTTCCCAATCTCGGTATTCTTCAGGATATTTCCATTTGTAGTAGGCTTGCAACATATAGGGAAACATGAAATAAATTTCAAAGGCAGCAATTAGTATATTGAACACTAGGAATAAAAATAGAACGCTTAATCCTCCAACCAGACTATCTACATTTCTTATTGAATCCGAAAATATCGTACGAAAAATTATCCAGAGTGCTACAACTATTCCACCATACTTGACAATGAATCTAAATACTCTATTAAACACTCTATCGGTCGAACTCTCTATTTCAGTACCACCATATAATAAATTTAGTAATGAGGTAGACTTATCACGTATCATATAAATGATTGTGAAAAGAATTAGTCCTCCAAAAACAAACATTCCCACATAGCCAACAAGACCATAAAGTAAATTCATCAAGAAAAGATTAAGTTCAATTAGTAGCCATATTATAAAAGAAACCATAAAATGAAACTGACCTCTATAGATCAAAATGAACTGTTGGTTGAATCGCTTTCCTAATATAATCAGAAAAATCCATATTGCCAGCCCCGTCCAAAATACCCAGTATGGAAGAAAATTAATTTTGGACAAGCCTACTGTCAAATCTCTAGGATTAACATGATAAAATAAATGATTATTTAAAGCTACAATCAACCAATTAGGACCGATTATAAATAAGATCGTCAAAATCACTAACCAAACATACGACTTAAAGGTCCCTCTATATTTTTCTTTTTTTAGAGCATCCTGATAATTTTCCTGTGCAAATTTTCCTGAGACACTATCATCTAAAAGATTTAAACTCTCTTCAAAACTGGCCCTAAAGATTGATTTTTTCATTTTTACCTTATCAATAATTCCTTGTGTTTTTTTAGGCACTTCCAATTAATCTCTATTTCGATTGGTTAAATCATAAAGAGCGAGACAGACCTTTTTAGTTTTCTCAGCTAGTGTAGAGTCTGTGTTTAACTGAGCCTCTAGCTACTCTCTGGACAAATCAGGATCTATCAGCACGATTGAAAGAATGAGATAACTCTCAAAAAGTTCTTATATTTCTGCTTTAATTCCGTCTGACTGATTGCTTCTCTAGCATCCTTTATGACAGCATCAAAATCTCCTGACCTAGGCTTTACGAGTGCCTTGCTCTACCAACTGAGCTAAATTGGCTAACGCTTTTATAGTATAGCACTCTCAATTTTTTGTCAGGAAGTTTAAAAGATTTTCTTTATCAAAATCTGGCAAGGATTTTGGGGATCCCATAGTTGAGGAAAAATCTCTAATTTTTTAAAACCAACACTTCGATAAAAGACATTTGTTCGGTCATAATCTTTATTTGAACCTTCTGCCACTGTTTTTACCTGTAGGTAGTCCACTTGTTTGACTGCTTCTCTTTCTATAGTCGTAATTAATTCCCTTCCAATTCCTTGACCTTGATAAGCTTTTTTTACGCCGAGACAATCAATCTCTGCACACTCTTCACTAGAATAGGACAAGCTTACAAAGCCAAGCAAATTACTCTCCTGAAAGGCGGCCCACACTTGCAGGTCCTTGGCTCCTTCGATGTAGGCTTGCGTGCTTTCTGGTATTCCAAACCATTCTGGCAAATCTTTTAAAACCTCATCAACAACTGCCATTTTTTGATCTTCATCCTTGACTTCTTCAATTGTAAACATCATAAGTTCCTTTCTTGATTTTAGTCTTACTTTCCCCCTTACGAGCCAGCACTTTCGTAGGCATCCAAGCCCCTATCCCAGAGTTTGAGGGAAATGAAAAAGAAGACAAGGGAAATCAGAATCAAACCACCGATATTAGAGAGCCCATTCTTACCCTGCAAGAAATAACTAGCAGGATAGTAAGCCGTAAAGGCAAATGGCACGATAAAACTGATCAACCAACGAAGGAGCGAATTGTAAATGGAAATCGGGTACTTGGCAAAGTCATTAAACATATAGAAAATGTAAATCATGGCACCTGACTGCTTGGTCCAAAAAGCGATGCTGGCTGTTGCGATTTTTAAAGAAGTGTAAATCAAGGTAGCAAATGGAATACAAACTAGGAAAATCAGGAATTTGGGAAGCGTCCAAGCAATGCTTGATACTGTTGTTCCCAATAGAATGCAACCGACCAAAAGTTCCCCCAAGGCATCAATCTGAAAGGTCTCAACGAGGATGTGGAAGAGAGGGTTGATAGGACGAGTCAAATACTTGTCAAATTCCCCTTTTCGGACTAGTCGTTGACCTAAGGCCCAGAGATTGTCAAAAAAGAGATGGTCCAATCCCTTGGGAATCAAGGAAAATCCATAGATAAAGGCAATCTCTTGAAAAGTCCAACCTTCTAGGGATGGGATATGTTGAAAGATAACATTGAGAAACAAGAGGTTCAGACCTTGAGTCAGAAAGACTCCCAAGACACCTACTACAAAATCAACCTTGTATTCCATGATTTGCTTGATATATTGTCTGATAAAAATCAGATGCATGCGTTGATATTTTTTCATACTAACCTCCTTGAATAGTGATAAATGACTGGACTCGTTTCCAAATCAACTGAGACAAGCCCACCATCACTATAAGCCAGAAGAACTGGAGCAAAAGCGCTTGAAGAATCTGACTGGCATCGTATTTCCCAACAATGATCATAACCGGAGTGTAAATCAAGGATGAAAAAGGCAAGAAGGAGAGAATAGCTGAAACCACCTTTGGAAAGAAAGCCAAGGGAATCAAACTTCCAGACATAAAGGCCACTATGGAAGTCTTGAGTAGATTGGAACCCCAAAGATTTTTAAACACAAAGGCTGAAAAACCAAAACAGATATTAAAGAAAAAGTTAATCAGATAAGCCAGAGTCAAGCTAAAGAGATAAAGAATCGTTAATCCCAGTACTTCTACAATCCCTTGACCAGATAAGATTTTCATCAAAATAATGACACTTAAAAATGGCAGGCCAACAGAGATAAAAATCAACCACTTGGAACCAAGTTCGGTGAAAAGGTAAGAAGCCGCAAAATGCACTGGTCTTAGCAAGCGCATGATAATGGAGCCATCCTTGACCTCCTCCCCAATCATAAAGGAGCTATCAGACCTGGTCAAGAGATTGGTCACAAAACTCATGATGATGTAGAAAGTGATATCTGCCATACTGAAGCCCTGAATCAAAGGCTCCTGGGAGGAGTCAAAGACTGCCTTCCAGAGATAAAAGGCCACAAAAGCCCCCATGACATCACCAATCCGATAGAGAATAAAGTTGACTCGATAGGTAATCAACTCCTGAATCCCTGCATTGATAAAGGGTTTATAACGTCTCCACAATTTGACCATCTTAGAGCTCCTTTCGATAGAAGCGACGGATAATATCTTCAATATCCGTATCTACCATCTTCAAATCACGGACTTCAAAATCAGATAAGGTTTGCTTGATAATATCGGCCGACTGGTAGCGGGAACTATCGAATTCAATAGTCAGGCTATTTTCTTGTCTATCAATGGACATATCAGGCAAGCCTTCATAGTGAGAGATGAGATGACTTTGACCTGGTATCAGATCGAAAGAGAGAGTCTTCATCTTGCCAAAGGTTTCCTTGAGCTGGCTAACCGTTCCATCAAAAATCTCTTGCCCCTTATCAATCATAAAAATCCGATCACAGAGTTGCTCAATGTCGCTCAAGTCGTGAGTGGTCAAGAGAATAGTTGTTTTTTCCTCTTGATTGATTTGGGTAATAGCTCGACGAATGTTGTCTTTAACCGACACGTCCAAACCAATGGTCGGCTCATCTAAAAAGAGAACTTTGGGATTGTGAAGCAAGGAAGCCGCAATATCCGCCCGCATCCGTTGACCCAGTGAAAGAGTCCGCACAGGATCCTTGATAAATTCCTTCAAATCCAAGACTTCATTCAAAAAATCCATGCGCTTGTGGAAGAGCGAGTCTGGGACATCGTAAATCTCCTTCAAAACCGTGTAAGTCTCTTGCAGGGCCAAGTCCCACCATAGCTGAGTTCGTTGTCCAAAAACAACCCCAATATCCTTGACATAATCCTGGCGATTATCCTGTGGAATCTTGCCATTAATCCGACAAAAACCAGATGTCGGTTTCAAAATTCCTGTCAGCATTTTAATGGTGGTCGACTTCCCAGCACCATTTGCCCCGATAAAACCTAGAATCTGCCCCTTGGGCACCTCAAAGGTCAAATCCTTGACCGCTTCAAAGGTCTGCTTTTCAGGATGAATAAAGGAACGCAAAGCCCCCTTCAACCCCGGTTCCTTGACTGTCTTCACAAAATTTTTCTGAAGATGTTTCACTTCTATCATTGCCATATCTATCTCCTACAGTAAAAAATCAACAAACCGTGTCCTCTAAACACAAAAAGCCAATTTCTCATCTCCTAAAATCTGCCTTCTTTATCACAGCAGAAGGCCTCAGTATTACTCTATTATAAAGCAGTTAAAAAAGGAAACCAAGTGTTATTCTCGGAAAAGAGAAAATAGTTTTGATACTTGAAAAAGTCACATAATCAAAACCACCCGTCTAATTCACTAAACAAAATGACACAATTCAATAATTCATCAAAGCCTCCACATATTCCTGTAGAGGCTCATTTCAACTTCTCTCATTCTTGCTTGTGAATGTTTAGATAGATTATAAGCCACAAAAAAGCCACCATATGGTGACTTAATGATAGACAATCTAAAAAGAATTTGAAATAATTACTTTTTTGAGCTCTGTGAGTATAAATCATAACTTTACACAATGATAAAAATTCCTTTGAACAATTGCTTCAAGTAGTTGTAAGCTTTAGAACCAAGTTATGGAAAAGATGAAAGTCTTCATCCAAAAAGAATTCCATAAGCCATGAAGAAAGAACATGAAAAATAAACATTTCGCAGAGACTTACGCCAAAGAGCTGATCTCTATCATGATTTTCATACAGAGTTTGGATACCTAAAAAGTGCAGTCACTACCATGGTAAAAACTCTCTCAAAGATCATCATCACGCTAAAAAACAAGGGTGTAACAACAGTAATAGTAAAACGTCTATCCATCAATGACTGTCTCAAATTTCTAAACATCTCTTTAAGTCAATCATCTTTGATTGTGATAAAGAAATTGCTAACTGTAAGTTTATTTCAAATGAGCATGACATTAATATTTTTTTTTTATGATTAAGAATTACTTGAACATTGAAGGTCAAATGAACACTCTAACAGCTTATTAAGGCTATTCGAACTGTTGAAACAGATGGCTTTTAATATAATCTCTCAATTTGTTTTAATACGTCTTTGAACTATCAAACATCCTACCACGTTTATCTGGGTTACTTGTGAAAATCTAAAATAATTTGACCAATTTAGAAAAATATAAAAAGCACAATATCCAATTTAGGAGTACAGTACATTTTCATATTTATTTTTGTAATCCAGCGATTACTTCATTGATTTTTAATTCAATATCATTTAATGGAACCATGTACCACTCAGTCGCTTTTTTGAAATTTCCATCCTGAAAGACAACTTGTTTGTCCTGGAATGCATGATGCAGGGTTCGTTCAAGCAGCTGAGCGTTCACATTTTGTACTTTAGCAGAAAGCATAATTTTTACAGGTGCATTTAAATATGTTACATCATTTTTCGCATTAGCAATCCTACTTTCCACATCATTCCGAGTGAATCCAATTTTATAAAGATTGGTCCATTTACTAATGTCCGGATTCGTGCTTAATGACCTCAACACGTAGATATAACCTGTCGTGAACTCTTCTCCAAAACTTTCAGCTAACGTTTCCTCATCCACTGGTTCTGTCACCATTCTTCCATGACGTTCAGTCGAATAAAGAGATGAAGCTAAAGATTGTAACAACAGATTCTTATTCTCTGTCCCATTCTCGTAAACAACATGCATTCTGGCATTTGTCTTCCCATTATCAGCGATAAAGGTATCCTTTGAAATGGAAACGATATACATCATTACGCCATTTTGGATGTAGAATCTATTTTCATGAATATCATACTGTTCAAATGGAATAATTTTTCGTCTACCAGATGCGATATCTGCATACACTTGATCGAATAAGCTCTTATACTTTTCAAAATGACTTGCATGTTTTCTCCGACCAATTTTATCTGCAGCATTCACTGTTCTACGATATCGAGAAACATCCAACAAGTCTGAAAAATCGTCAATCATATCATCTGCCCCTAAGATATCATCCAGATTTAACTCGTCATCGATTTCAACTGAATCAGTAAGAAACTCTCCATCAGGTTCGAATTCCTTATCCAATAAACCAAGATTATCATACTTCTTAACCTTCTCAGCTCTTTCAGTTTTTCCCCGAAATCCGCTAAGACGGGCCCACAATGCACGTTCACTAGACCATTCAGATGTTTTTTCCGGCTCTCGTCCATTTTCATTCACAAAGTCTATGATCTCCTGAAATTTAGCAACTTCGGGATCTTGTTTTACAACTTTCTTCTTTTCAACTTGCTTGGTTAAATCATCAAAAGCGTCATCTTCAAAGATGCTGTCTAAACTATTCGCCATCTTCTTTCGCTGCCTCTCTTTCACGTTTTATCTCAGCAAGTCGTAGCAAAGCAAAGGCCAAGTATTTTTCACCATCATCTTTACTATTTCGATCAGGATTTCGACCATTTTCTGCACGGAACTTCTTAGCAGCTTGGTAGGCCGCAACCAATTGTTCGTCAGTAAAATCATACTTATTTGATGACAAATAATCCTGAATAAACCGAAGAGTCGGTGCATCAATATCACGACTAATCACTTCATACGCACGTTGGAACGGATTCACTTGATCGATTAAATCAATATTCAATTCATCAATGTTAATGAAACGATCGGCCATTTTAATAATTTCGCGGCTACCATCTTCTGAAGTTGTTGTCCGTCCAGCCGCAATATTTATATCGGCAATTGTATGCTGACGAACGGTTTCTAGCTCCTCATTCGTCAAATCAGGATAACGTTCAATGATAACACGAGGAATCAATGTTTTATTAATCATCTTCGCATCAGCGCCTGAAACAATGGCGTTTTGAATATCTTGACTCTGCAAAATACTAGATTTCAAATCTTCCATATCGTTTTCGATGATTTTTTTCGTGCGTTCCGTAGTATCAGCAGGTTTCAATCCTCTAATTGAAAGATCGCCAGGTTTGTCAGGTTTATCATCTTTTGGTTTGAATTTGTAAACTGGTGCTAACACTTGTTCCATAAGCAATGAAGCAGAAATTGCCTTCATGATACTGTTAACCGCGAATAATACTTCATCATCCTGTGAATCTGGCTGCGCAATAAGATTTGTAAACTGTGCATGAGTCTTATTGGGACTGTCACGCGTTACGCGGCCGATAATTTGAATCACTTCAGTTAATGAGTTGCGATAACCAATTGTCAGTGCATATTCCGCAAACGGCCAATCGAATCCTTCTTTTGCCATTCCCAAAGCAATGATGATATCAAGCTTATCAAGATCTTTAATGTCATCCGTAATACTTGCTAAGTATGCTGAGACTTTTTCACGTCCATCTTCATTTACGAGGTCGGCTACTAATAATTCTTTACCATCGGGACGTTCGATTTCATAAATGCCATCCTCGTTCTGTGTGATATTACCACCGTCCGTCAGTAAGTCAAGTATTTCGTCAACTTCTGCGTACTTGTCTTTAGTCGATTCACCAGAGTTAACGTTAGGAATATGGATAATGGATTTCTTATTGACATCAATTACTTTATCCAACGCATCCGTATATTTTCCACGATAGAAACTATAACCCATTGCAAATGATTTCAGATATTTATATCCTTCCAGTTGTTCATAATAAGTGTATGTGACCTTATCAAATTTATCTTCATCAGCTGGTTCCAGAATCTGAACGGAGTCGCCACGGAAATATGAACCAGTCATTGCTAAGATGTGCGCATTGGAGTTTGACATGATGCTACGCAAGGCATTGCCTAACACAGAATTATCGTCGCGGCTGACATGATGGAACTCATCGATTGCTAAAAGCGTATTGTCAAACACTGAATCATCCAACTCTTCAAAAGCAAATCGCAACGTAGCATGTGTAGCAATCAGGATATTATCACTAGGATCTGTCGAGTTCATGAATTTAACAAAGTGTTGAACCTTTGATTTTTCACCGCCACCAATAGTCAAATTGTTACTTGGTTTCACTTCCCAATCCCAATGAAAACCAAATTTTGATAATTCAGTATCCTTAAATGATTTACCAATTGAACGTTCAGGAACTGCAATGATTACCTTTTTAATTCCTTGATTATGAAGTTTATCCAATCCAACAAACATCAACGCACGTGATTTACCAGATGCTGGTGGTGATTTCACGAGTAAGTACTGTGATGCACGTTTTTCATAAACTCGCTCTTGCATCTCGCGCATTCCGAGTTCATTTGGTGTTTTCGATTGATTTTTATCAAAATTAATTTCAAATAAATTACTAGTCATTTGTTGTCATCTCCTTATACAGTTTAAGTAGTGTTCCGAGTCTATCTTCATCTGACTCAAATGGTCGTTGCTGATAAGCCCTATCAACAATTCCATCCAGTTCCTCGTGCTTCTTACGTAAAGATTCTGGCATAGTATCCTTATTATATAGACTGGCTAAGGACCCACCTTCATATTCACGTAAATCCAATATTTCAGTCATTACTCGTGCCATTTCATTTTTGCGTTGGGTAGATAAATTCTGAATCGGAAAAGTGTTATAAACTAAACCAGCTGAATAACGATACCGATTTTCTAATTTTCCGCCAACTGCATTTAGCCAAACCATGTGCATTCGAGATTCTAATAGACCGAGAAGCCACATTGGAGCGTTGTAAATTGCCATAGCAGAGTCAGAAATTATAGTATCGCTTCCAACTATTCCCATAGGTACATAATCTCTTTTTTCTGATGACACACGAGGGATTAGAATGCTATTTTCACTGGATTCATCATGTCGTACTTCACCAAATGACCATGGTTTCTCAGCTAGCGCTCTTGTTTCTTTTCTTTTACTTTTTTCCCTATAACTTTTTACTTTTCTTATTGTTTCTTTAATAAAATAATTTTCACTGTACCTATTTACATCATCTTCAGTCAACCATAAAGTGTATCTCAAATCACCATTTATTAATCCTGTTGACCCTAAATATTTCTTGAATAAATGTTTTATATCAGGATATTTTTGAATCAACTCCTTATAATCTTCCACAGAAAATATTAGATTCCCCCCATCATTAGCCATACTACCAAATTTCAATGCAGGTAAATTTGAAATACTTTTTCGTGATTCATCAACAAAAACATTTTCACCATTTGCTAGATAAGCATTGATATTTGAGACGCTCATTACAGAGCCGTTTTCTAAATATAATTTAGGTTGAATATTTATACTATTTGTCATACCAATAATAACAACAGTTACCCCTGCATTATTTTTTGCATTATTGTTCCATTTAAAACTCTGATAGGCAAATGAAATTCTTACTTCATCATTCAAAAGATATGGCCAAAGGATACTAACTTGTTCGCCTTGACAAATTGAATTAGTAGTAACAAAAGCAAATGAACCGTGAGAAGTTTCAATATATTGTTTGGCTTTCCAAAACCACCCAAAAATATAATCTAGTAATTTATATTTTCGAATATCTCCAACAAGTTTTTCCATATCTTCTCGTTGTTCAGCATTTTGAAGACTTTTTCCTAAATATGGTGGATTTCCCATTATATATATTTCGTCATTTTGTTTTAATCGCAACACTTCATTCCAATCAATACGAAGCGAGTTCGCACACACTATATTACCGGCATCTTTTAATGGCAACAACTCAGCAATGGTCCCTGGGATTGCTTCTTCGAGCTCCTTGTTCATTTGGTGCTCAGCAATCCATAGAGAGAGTCTTGCTACCTCATGAGCAAAATCATCCAATTCAATCCCGTTAAAATTGCCAAGATGGATAACAGATAATGGCATGGAATCATTATTTTGTAAGTCACCCAACAATTGCAAAATCTTGATTTCAAGTCGACGGATTTCTTTATACGCAATGATTAAGAAATTTCCGGATCCACTAGCTGGATCTAAAAATTTAATCTTGGAAATTCTTGTCAATAAAGAACCGAGTTCGTTAATGATTGATTTCCTATTATCGTTACGAGTTTTTTCTGTAATATCTTTCAACTCGTTTTCTTCACTCCGAATTTTTAACGCTTCAAAAGCGTCCGTCAAATCATCTAAGAATAAAGGTTTGATGACTTTCATGATATTCGGCACACTTGTATAGTGCATACCAGCAACATGACGGTCTTCGGCTGATGCAACCGATTGAATCATTGCGCCAAGGATATCGGGATTGATTTCATTCCAATTCAATAGTTCCCCAGCTTCAATAAGCAGTTCTCTTGAAACTTTTGAAAAGTTCAAATCTACATGTGGTTCACCGAATAATTTTCCATTAACATATGGAAACTCGAGTAACCATTCATCTTTGCCGCTGCGGGCTAACTCATTAATATCCAAAATCGCAAATAGCTCTTTTATGACTTCATTAAAATTCGAACCATCCTCAAGTGTTCTTGTCTTTAGAACATTTGTGAAAGAACCCTTATTCATAATTCCTGTGTCCTCTGCGAATAACAAGAACAGCACGCGAATCAGGAACAGGTTAAATGCATGTTCATTAGCATCTGGATTATCTTTTGCCACCACATCATACAATTTTGCAAAACGTTCAGCTGCTTTACGGTCTGCTGGGTTTTCAGCTTGATAATCAGCCTTCTCAATTCCATTCCAAGCTAAGAAAAAGTCAGCATTTGCTGGCAGTTCTTCAATTGGAATATTTAGCGTTTCATGTGTTTTCGTATCAATTGCAGCGATATCAGAATAATCGTTTACGATGATATATCGTGGTTTAGATTTTTGTTCTTTAATTGACTGAGCAATCGCATCAATCGCAATGACGACATCGCCTTCAATTTCTTCATAGTGAAGTTTATTCTTAATTATAAATGGTCCACCTTTATCGAATTTTGATTTTGCACGTGTGATTGATGTTTTAGGAATATCATACAAAGCCAAAAATTGGGTGATAAAATCATCCCCGCTATTTTTCGAAAGTAATCTTTTTACACCATCTTCAATTTCAGTAATGCTTAAAACCTTATTTTTTGCCATTTATTTAACATCCTTCACGTTTATAACATATGAACTAATTATTTCACTGACATCAACATTCAAAGTCGACATAATTTTCAAAAATGATTCCTTGGCCACTAACTTATTTTTTCCGAGTTATTCAATTACATTAGGGCCGACGCCTGATATTTTGCAGAGTTGAGTTTTGCTCATATTCAAAGCAATCAATAACTTCCATAACTTGTTATAAGAAATTGACATACTTCACCTCTGTTCAACTGTTGCTTTTAATTATATCATTTATTAACTATCAAGATTACACTAAGCATGAAATATTTCCTCGAATGCAATTTTTTTTCAAAAAAATCTTTAGCATAGTTCTACTAAAGGTGGGGTAACAAATATTAGATTCACTTTATTTAACCGAGATACTTAACTGACGTGACTATTTTTCAATCTTAATTCTGACGTTTTTCTTATAAAAACTTGCATAAACCTATAGACCTTAAGTAATATTTTTCGGATTAGACTATTATTATATTTTGGTGGTTTACGTTCTAAAATCATAGTAAACGGTAGTAGATCACCAATAATTAATTCCTGCATCATCCAGAGATAAGCCAAGAAACCAACGGTAAGCTGTATTTACTTCAATGTTCTTGATGGTTTGGCGCATAGAACGAATGCCATAAAAACATTGAATCAACGGAATCTTAACTAATAAAACAGGGTCTAGACTAGGGCGACCATTATCCGAGGAATAACTATCTTCAACAAGATCATAAATAAAAGAAAAATCAATTGTTTCCTCGACTTTTCTTAGAAAATGGTCTTTAGGTACAAGTTCATCAAGCGTATAGAATCCTACTTGTCGTCGATTTTATTAAGGATTTTCTTTGTGAAACATGTGGGCACCTCATCAAATACCTTTTCTTTTATTATACTCCTTCGAAGCAAGAAAAGACCTCATAAGTATAACTTCTGAGGTCTTTTCTTCAATCTGAAACCACCATCTGGTAACTTCATTCTTATCTATTTTTCCTCATCCCAACCAGTCTTTTTCTTTGGCAATGCGGACGGCTTCTGTTCGGTTGCCTGCATCGAGTTTAGTCAGGATGGCTGTCATGTAATTTCGGACGGTTCCATTTGAGAGAAAGAGGCTTTCTGCGATTTCTTGGTTGGTTGAACCTTGAGCCACCATGGCCAAGACTTCTTGTTCGCGTTGGCTGAGTGGATTATTGTCAAAGGCAACGCCTTCAACTAGCTCTGGCGAGTACTCCTTTTGTCCTGCTAGGACGGTATGGATGGTCGCCATGAGGTCACTGATGGAACGTTCTTTGAGCACGTAGGCATCCACGTGGGCTGCGAGGGCTCGTTTGAAATAGCCTTTTCGTTTGAAGGTGGTCACAATAACAACCTTCGTTTCACTTTGATTGGCACGGATCCACTCTAGGACATCAAGTCCTGTCTTGATTGGCATTTCAATGTCTAAAATGGCTACGTCGACCTCTTCTTTTTCCAAGAGAGTAATGGCTTCTTGGCCATCACTGGCCGCATGAACCTCTTCGACATCATCCTCCAGCATGAGGAGTTGGCAGAGGGCATCCCTCAACATTGACTGGTCTTCGGCGACTAATAATTTCATGCTTTTCCTCCCTCTTTCAAATGCACACGAAT
>JABLTT010055804.1_pt1 | contig 14848 bp, 10 predicted proteins | sample 7160061 | NCBI WGS metagenome assembly JABLTT01 (sample SAMN14651232, study PRJNA627086) | human gut metagenome | isolation source: feces | host: Homo sapiens
CCCCTTCAAAGAACCGGGGCGTCAGGCGGCGGTTCGGGCGCGGTCGGAACCGGGGTATCAGGCGGCAGCACAGGCGTGGCCGCCGCTACCCCGGACAGGCCGGTTCTTTGAAGGGGTGGATTTTTCCCAGAGGCCCTATGAGCATTTCTCCACAACGGTCATGGACAAGGCCATGGAGGAGTTTGAACTGGCCTTAAACACACAGGGGCAGGAAGAGGAAGTGGAACGTCTGTATGACCTGATCATCAGTGAGTTTGACCGGCTGGCTACAATGGCTTATATGGCCCAGATCATGTATGACAGGGATATATCTGACCAGGAAGCAGCTGGGGAGCAGGCTTATACAACGCAGCTGTATTCGGAGATGGGGAATAAGGCGGCCGCCTGCCTGCAAAAGGGCCTTCAGTCTTCTTACCGCTCCCTTCTTGAGGAAAAAATCGGAGAAGCCTATGTTCCCAAGATTGCCTACTATGAGGATTATTCCCAGGAGGAGCTGGATCTTCACAGAAAGGAAGAGGATCTGATCCGGGAATATGACCAGCTGGCATCCGGCAGTATATCCGTGGAGTATGACGGGGAACAGTGGGATTATGGGCGTCTGGAAAAAGAGCCGGATATGGACACCGCGGATTACCGTGAGGTGAGCGAGGCGCTGGGCAGGGAAAGAAACCGTATCCTGGGGGACAAATACCTGGAACTGGTTAAGGTCCGCGGGGAGATAGCCAGGTCCGCGGGTTATGATAATTATGCTGAATATGCCCATGAGACAATATACGGGCGGGATTATACCCTTAAGGATACGCGGCAGCTTTGCCAGAATGTGAAGGATAACATCGTGGTCCTCAGCGATAATATCTGGTACCTGTGGTCAGAGGCGGTGGACAATGCTTCCTACGACAGCCTGGACCTGCTGGAGGACAGCATAGCAGAGGAGATTCTTGATACGGTAGGGGACGGCATGGACCAGATGGTGCCAAAACTGGGGGAAGTATTCCGCTATATGAGGGATAACCATCTGTATGATATCCAGGCAGGGGAGGACAGCGTGGAGCGTACCGATGGGAGCTACACAGTGGGACTGCCCAGTTACAGGGATGCGTTTATCTTCATAAACCGTGACAATACCTTCCGGGATTACCAGTCCCTGATTCATGAGTTCGGACATTTCTGCAGTTATTATTATAATACAGTCCCTGAGATGTATCAGGGCTTTCATGTGGATGTGTGCGAGCTGCAGTCCCAGGGACTGGAGATGCTGTCAACACGTTATGCCGGCAGTCTGTTTGGGGAGGGGGACTCTGCCTATACCTATGAGACGATGAGCGATATGCTGTACGTGGCCATCACTGCATGCATGATTCAGGAGTTCGAGGAAGCCGTATACACAACCCCTGACATGACCCTGGATGATATGAACCGCAGGTTCAAGGAGATTCAGGATTCCTACGATGGCTGGTATTACCGGGTCTATGGGAATATGTGTTATGACTGGGTAGATATCCCCCACCTGTTCTACAGTCCCATGTATTATATTGGCTATGGGACGTCAGCCCTGTCAGCCCTGGATCTCTGGGTACTTTCCGGGGAGGACTGGGATGGGGCGGTGGATATCTACCTTGGGATACTGAACGAGGGCCTGGAAGCGCCTTACAGAGGGACCATGGACCGATGGGGCATGAAGGATGTGTTTGATGAGGCGGATATAAAGGAACTGTCCCTGGAACTTGGAAGGATAGCAGGGACCGGCAGCATGGAGGCCGAGGAGGCCGAAAACAGCGCACAGCCTGATGTGGAAGCGCCCGGGGTTAGCGCAAACGAAACATCCGCGGCCCAGGACAACAGGTCGGTTCAGTTCATCATTCTGGCAGGAATCGGCACCGTAATCGTGCTTCAGGTCCTGATTATCAGTGTTGGTCTTGTGATTTTGTGGGAGGTAAGGAAGAAGCGGTAGGGAAGGCTCATGACCATAAAAGGACAGCAGGCTCCGGAAATCTGAAAATTCAGATATCCGGGCTGCTGTCCTTTTCATATGCAGGCATTGCTTACATTGAATGATGCCTTTGGGATGGTCTTTGTAAATCTGATGTTTGAGTTTTTTAAAAGAAGCGCCCAGTTTTTGTGCAGGGGCTATTGCAAGCTGTAATACCGCCCGCCCCCCTATCACTACTGGGAATCCCTATAATAAGCCAGCATCAGATCCACCATCCTCCCATAACTGCGCACCCCATCCTCCTGGTTATTGGCCTTCAGGTAACGGTCATTGAGCTGGGTGGAGGCTTCAGCCACCTTACCGTCAAACCTGTCCCAGAACTGGTTGTTCCAGGCCAGGTCCCTGGCTGCCTCAGGGGCCAGCCGCCCATATAGCCCATAGTATGCCTCCAGGTCTGCCTTGGCCAGGGCATTGCCGGCGTAGACCCATCCGGTCAGGTAGCCGCTGTAGCGGAAATCCGGGGAATCGGAGCCAATGCAGGCCAGGTATCCGATGAAGTTGGCCTCATCCTCGCGCATGAACCCCTTCAGATGGGACAGTTCATGGCATATGGTGTGCGGTATATTGTAGTAAGGCATTTCCCGGTTGTAGTTTGCCTCAATGGTAAAGGGGGAGTAGATGCCGCAAAGCTGCTGGATGGACAGCAGACGCGGATTCATCAGCGGCTTGGGATACGGGTAGTATCCGGACAGCTGGGGGTAGGCTGTACCCAGACCCTTCATGGATTTAACCCCTTCCATCCCAAGTTCCCGGAGCATTGCGGCAGACGGCAGGGGCGTGTCCTCTGTCTGCCCTGGATAAAGTCCCTTAAGCGCATCCCCTGAATGGTCTGTTTCCGTAAGGGTGCTGTTGATCTGTTCTGTGAGGAACAGGCAGAGACTGTAAAGCTCCCCGGCTGACGACTGTTCCATGACCATGCCGGCCTCATAGGAAAATGGCGTGCGGTAGTAGTTGATGCCGCAGCCGGCCGTGTACAGGAACAGGAGGAGACAGGCAAGGAAAAAAAGACGGGACAGCGCGGCAAGCGGTTTTTTGATGAGGAAAAGAAGGTTCAGGATACAGAAAACAGCAGCCAGATATAACCCTGCTTCTGACAGGGAGAATGGGAAAATGCTGCTGAAACGGCCAATGGTATTTACAAGCACAGGATAGACGGTAATGGAATATGTATGTGCAAATCCAGGCACCATCCTGGCACAGGCGCCCAGGACGGCGGAGGCGGCAGCCAGAACCAGGCTGATGGCAAAAAGCCGGACCTGGGGCCCACGGTCCCGGTCCGGGGCGCCGGAGGTATGACTGGATGGTGGGAACGGGAAAATGGATGGAATCTTCATAAACATACCTGCCTTTATGTAATGTAGTCCGGTTTATGCATATTATTTGAATAATTGGATGGTTCCGTCCTCGCTGAGTTCAAAAAGGACGGTGGCGCCAATGGGAAACAGGAAGATACCGGCAAGCCCAAGTACCTTGCCGCCCACAAACATGCAGAGCAGGGCAGCAGCAGGAGGGAGGCCCATCTGGAGGCCAACCACTTTAGGCTCCAGGGTCTGGCGGACCACTGTAATCAGCAGATAGAGGCACACAAGGCCGATACCCAGGCTTCCTGAACCTGTGGTCCAGGCAATGAAGGCCCAGGGCAAAAGGACGGTGCCCGTGCCCAGCACGGGCAGGATATCCACAAGGGTAATCAGACATGCGGCCGTGAAGCCCATGGGCACGCCCAGGACCCAGAAGCCCACGAAGAGCTCTGCGAAGGTGAGGGCCATAAGCAGGGCGTATGCCTTGACCAGACGTCCCGTTACCTGCCGTATACTGGCCCATGCAGCCGTAAGTATGGACCGCTGTTTATCCGGAATCTGGCGCATGAGGAATGAAGCGGTCTGGCGGTAGCTTCCTGTAAGGAAGAACGATGCGATTACGGCAGCCAGGATATCCACCAAAAGGGATGGGAATCCAACAAGGACGGAGGCGCCATAACTGATCAGGCTGGAAGAAAGGGCGCCTGCTGCATTTTCCATGGCATGCTCCAGACTGGTTCCAAGCGAGGAGATATGGATGCTGTGACCAGGGAAGCTGGCTTCCAGAAGTGTGAAAAACCGGGACAGCCCTGGTTCCATGACTTCGCCGTATAAAGCAGGAAGCTTCCTGCCCTGTTCCTGGATGCAGGAAAACAGCCAGTTCCCGGAGACAGCGGCCAGACTGAAGAGACAGCCATAAAACAGAATGAGGACTGCCGCTGCCGCACACCTGTATCCGCCCTTCATGCGGCTTCCTAAATAGGAGACAGCCGGGTCCAGGGCCGCGGCAATTGCCAGCGCCATGATAAAGGGCATGAGCATGGGAATCAGCCTTTTAAAGAGAATATAGCAAATCACACCGATAATCGCAAAGTATATAAAGCTGATAATAAAGGTCCTGCGTTTTTGGAGGTCCATATGACAAGCGTCCTGGTTGTTTGCTTACCTCTATTATAGGCAGTGGGGATGCCGCAGTCAAGAAATAATACCCAGAGTTTGGAGGACATGCTGCCTTAGATACCTAAAACCATGTGTCCATACAGCGCAATACCCATACATATGAGAATCCCGGGGATTGTTGCGATACAGATTGCTGTCCCGGCCCATTTTAAGCTGTCTGTCTCCCGGGCAACCGCCTGGCAGGCGGTCAGGCAGGGCCAATGCAGGAAGGTAAAGACAAGGGTGCAGATGGCGGTAATCCAGGTCCATCCCTGTGAGACAAGCAGCTGATACAGGGAAAAGGCGCTGCCGCCCGCGTCCAGGGACCCTCCCAATATCCCGCCAAGGGGCCCGCCCTCAAGGTAGGCCATGATGAGGATTGGAAGAAACAGTTCACCTGCCGGGAAGGACAGTATGAAGGCTGCCAATATGGCCCCATCCATGCCAAGAAGGACTGCAGCAGGATCCAGCATGCCTGTAAAGGCATTTAACAGGCTGGGTACGTCAGCCGCAGGCCTGTGAAAGGAGACAAGGCCTGCGGATGGCCCTGTGTAAAACAGGTTGGCCAGGAACCAGACGATGATTCCGGCAGGAACCGCTGCCCTGACCGCGCGTCCGGTAAATACCATGGTCCTGTTCAGAAGGGAGCGCAGGGCTGAGCGGGTGATGTGCATTTTCCTGTAAGGAGGCAGCTCCAGGGTGAAGGCGGAGGGCAGTCCCTTTAGCAGTGTCTTTGACAGAAGCCAGGATATCCCCATGGACAGGTAGACAGCGGCCAGCAGCAGGATGGAAAACAACAGGGCGCAGGACAGGGAACCGGTCAGGGAGTCCACTGGCCCGGCTGCAAAAAACAGGGGTATCAGCATGATAAAAACAGGAAAGCGGCCGCAGCAGGGAATCATGGAATTGGTGAGTACGGCAATGGTGCGTTCCTTGGGGGACTGGATGGACCGGCAGCAGGCCACCCCGGCGGCATTACACCCCAGACCCAGGGCCATGGTCACACATTGTCCGCCGCAGGCGCCGCATTTCCCAAATACGGGATCCATGCCCATGGATGCCCGGGGAAGGAATCCAAGGTCCTCCAGCAGGGTGAAGAAAAAAAGGAACACAGCAAGGGGAGGCAGCATGATTGCAGCTGTCCAGGAAAGCGCGCGGAATCCCCCGTGGACAAGGCAGCCGGTAAGCCAGGGGGCCGCCCCCAGATATGTCATGGCCCTGTCCAGGGACAGCTCCAGCCGTGACAGGGCCTCCCACAAAAGCCGGGAGGGAAAACCGGCGGCAATCATGGTCAGATGAAGGACCCCGGCCAGCAGGAACAGCAGTATGATCTTGCCTGTAACCGGCCCGGTGAGGAGCAGGTCCAGAAGCACCCTGCGGGCGCCGTCCGTGTCGGAGGAGGCGCAGATACATTCCGCAGCTAATTTCTTAGGGGAAAAGTCCAGGCAGTCATAACAGAAAGCCTTCCGGTTCCCTGGTTTGGCCGCATAATGTATGGCGGCCTTGATATCGTCAAGATGGCTCCGGCGCCGGGCGCAGCAGGGAATCACGGGAATCTGGAGCACATCCTCCAGGAGGTTATAATCAATCACCAGCCCTGTCCGCAGCGCCTCGTCACAAAAATTAACGCAGAGTATCACCGGGATATTGTCTGCATCCCTGGTTCCTGTATCCATGCCCAGCACTTGTTTTAGCAGGTGAAGTCCAAGTTCCAGCCTGGTGGCATCAGCCACCACCGCGATGACGTCCGGCTGTTGGGAACCCAGGAAGGAGTCCCTGTTTTCCCGGGAACCGGAATCCGGGAACGGAGCAGGGGGAAGGGAATAGGCGCCGGGCATGTCAAGAAGCATATAAGTCTGGCCGCAGTAGGTGTACGTACCGCGGCCAGGCGTTCCCCTGTCCCCCCACCAGCTGCCGGTGTAACGGCACATACCTGTCAGTCCGTTGAATATTGTGGTTTTTCCGGCCTTTGGGGTTCCGGCAAGGGCAATCACGCTGCATTCATGTTCCATTCAATCACTCCATATATAAATCCAATCCAGGGAGCGGATTGGGCCTTATGATTAGATATGCCGGGAAATCTGTGTGGTGCCAGTACAGCGGCGCAGCGCCGGGTATGGCTGAAACGGCACAGGCTTTGGGGGGCAGTCTGCAGGACATTGTCAGGCAGGATGAATTCTACGGCTTGACGGCGGAAACGATATCAACTATACTAAAAGGAAAATACGCAGGAGATGGATGGTTATGGGATTTCAGGACGATTATGTGATGAGGACGATCAGCGACCTGGTCAGGGCCATTGCAAGGCTGGCGCTGGGCAAGAACGATATAGACTATGAACTTCCGGAGGACGAGGACAAGTATACGCCTATGGACCGGGTGTACCGCCAGTTAAAGGACATGGCGGACGCGGGCGATATCAACGGGGCTGAGAATTATCTCTCGGACCAGCTGGATCCCCAGGATATTGACCGCCTGGAGATGGCCCTTACTTTTTATATGTATCTTAACCAGATGAAGGATGACACACTTTTCGAGGCGAATTATTCGCGGGAGGAGATTGTGGACGGTATCAACAGCGTGTGCGCGGAATATGGCATTTCGGGTTTTGAGCATTTTGTGGATACTACCATGGTGTAAGTTTAATAGCTGCCAGATGGACGTGGGAACATGTGCACCTGGCTGCTTTTGTGAAAATCAGAAAGAAAGAGGAAATCCATGGAGATAAAAAGAGAATGCGCACAGTATTTGGAGGAATACTATAAGGAGCTGTTTTTCGGCAATGTGAATAAGCGGTACAGGGCCATGACGGCCGTGGAATTGAGGAAACGCTTAAAGCGTCTCACCGAGGCGAATATAAAGCCCCTTGAAAAAGCCAATGAGCTGAGCGATGTCCATGCCATGCTGTCCAAGGTCTGCGCATATCTGATGCACAAGGAGGGAAAGCTGCCGCCGGGACCGGCTGTCCAGGAGTGGGAAAAGAATTGTGCCAGCATGAAGGAATTCTGCGGCGCCCTTGCCAGAAAGGACCTGGAGTATTTGTCCGGCCTGTCACTGGAGGAACTGGAGCATGTGCTCAGGATGCAGGGAATCCGCCGTTACCTGCTGACCAACTCCCTGGACCGGGCCTACCAGCTGTTCTATATACCAAAGACCATCAAAAAGGGAATCCGGGAATCCGTGAACCAGAAGCCGGAGGAGGAGTATCCGGGAGCCAGGGAGATGAAGCGCAGGTTCATCCTTCATGTAGGTCCCACCAACAGCGGCAAGACACATGATGCGCTGGAACGGCTGAAGGAGTGCGGCCACGGGGCGTATTTCGGCCCCTTAAGGCTTTTGGCCCTGGAGGTCTATGACAAGCTTAATTCTGAGGGGCTTGCATGTTCCATGATAACAGGGGAAGAGACTCTGGAGGTGCCAGGGGCCGTGTGCCAGGCCTGTACCGTGGAGATGCTCAATGACCATGATTATTTTGATATTGTTGTGGTAGATGAATGCCAGATGGTTGCGGACCCATACCGGGGACACAACTGGACCAGGGCGGTCCTGGGACTGAGGGCAGAGGAGATACATCTGTGCATGGCGCCTGAGGCAGAGGATATCATTGTGCAGATGATAAAACGCTGCGGGGACCAGTTCCGGGTGGTGCGCCACAAACGGAATACCAGGCTGACCCTGGAGACAAAGCCGTATAACCTGAAACGGGATTTGAGAAAAGGCGATGCCCTGATTGTATTTTCAAAGAAGTCAGTGCTTGCCCTGGCAGCCCATCTGGAGAACGAGGGAACCCACTGCAGCGTCATATATGGGAGCCTGCCCCCGGCCACCAGGCGGGAACAGGTGCGCCGGTTCCTGGCAAAGGAGACCGATGTGGTGGTAAGCACGGACGCCATCGGCATGGGCCTGAACCTGCCCATACGCAGGATCGTGTTTGTGGAGACCAGGAAATTCGACGGGGTGGGCAAACGTACCCTGAACCCGGAAGAGATTAAGCAGATAGCGGGCCGGGCCGGGAGATACGGGCTTTATGATGAAGGGTTCGTCACTGCCATCGACGAGCTGGAAGTGATTCGGGACGGGCTGTCCAGGCTTCCCATACCCATCATGAAAGCGTATGTGGGTTTCCCGGAACAGCTGCTCAACCTGCCGGCTGAGATTGACACCCTGGTAAAAATCTGGGCATCCATGGATACGCCTTCCATCTATGAGAAAATGGAGGTGGACGAGCTGCTGTCCCTGTACATGACATTTGAACATGTGCATCAGGATGACATGGACACATTTACCAGGCAGGAGATATATAAGCTGATAACATGCTCCATTGACATAGATAATAAGATGGTCATGGACCTGTGGAAGGATTACTGCAGGGATTACAGGGATGCGGATGAATTGGAATTCCCCTACAGCCCTGGCGACGACCTGTATGACCTGGAAAGTTATTATAAGATGCTGGACCTGTATTTCCAGTTTTCCAGGAAGGCAGGGCTTCCGGTCCAGACCGGAAACCTCAATGAGGAGCGGCGTCACACCGAGGAAGAAATCAGCCGCATCCTGAAGACAGAATGTGCCAGCTATTCCCGCAAGTGTTCAGCCTGCGGGAGGGAGCTGTCATGGGATTATCCCTTCTCCGTATGTGAGAAATGTTTTGAGCGGGGGAAGATAAACCGTGCCCACAACCGCGGGGGACGGCGCCGCGCATCATAGAAGCGGGCCATTACCGCAGGCCTGCGCAGGGATGCGCCAGTTATTGCCAGAAGCGTATGGAAAAGACAAAGGAGGAAGAAAATGGAAAATCAACGTATCATTCAGGTGGAGGACAAGGTGCCCTTTAAGCTGCTTGTCCCCCTCAGCATCCAGCACATGTTCGCCATGTTCGGCGCATCCATCCTGGTGCCATTCCTGTTCGGCATCAGTCCGGCCGTGGTCCTGTTCATGAACGGTGTGGGAACCTTGCTGTTCATCTGCGTGACAAAGGGGAAGGCCCCTGCTTATCTGGGGTCCAGCTTTGCATTCCTGGCTCCGGCCGGAGTGGTCATCAAAAGCTTTGGGGAATCCGGATATGCCTATGCACTGGGCGGTTTTGTGGCCGTGGGCTTTTGCGGGTGCATCCTGGCATTTATCGTCTACAAGTTCGGCACGGAATGGATTAATGTTGTCCTTCCGCCCGCAGCCATGGGACCGGTGGTGGCCCTGATCGGTCTTGAACTTTCCGGCAATGCGGCTGAAAATGCAGGCCTTTTGGACCCTGTGATGGACCCGGGCAAAATTATTGTATTCGTAATCACGCTGGGCACGGCTGTGTTTGGCTCCATCCTGTTCAGGAAGTTCTTTTCCGTCATCCCTATCCTGATAGCTGTCATAGCAGGGTATGCGGCTGCATTTGCGTGCGGTCTCCTGGACTTTTCAGCAGTGGCCGCAGCGCCTGTCTTTGCGCTGCCCAACTTTTCAAGGCCCAAGTTTAACCTGGAGGCAATCATGACCATCCTTCCGGTCCTGCTGGTCATCACTTCGGAACATATCGGGCATCAGGTGGTTACCAGTAAGATTGTGGGACGCGACCTGTTAAAGGACCCGGGCCTTCACCGTTCCCTGTTCGGGGACAACTTCTCCACCATGATATCAGGGCTTATCGGTTCCGTGCCAACCACCACTTATGGGGAGAACATCGGCGTCATGGCCATCACACGGGTATACAGCGTACGCGTAATCGCAGGAGCTGCCGTGCTGTCCATCATATGTTCCTTTATCGGCAAGCTGTCCACCCTGATCAGCACAATACCGGGGCCGGTCATTGGAGGGATTTCCTTCCTGCTCTATGGCATGATCGGCACGTCAGGCCTGCGTATCCTGGTGGATTCCCAGGTGGATTACGGCAATTCAAGGAACCTGGCCCTGACCTCTGTCATATTTGTCACCGGCCTTTCAGGGATTGCTGTGAAATTGGGCAACATCCAGCTGACCGGCATGGTCCTGGCCTGTGTGGTAGGTATGGTTTTAAGCCTTGTGTTCTATGTGCTGGATTACTTCCATCTCACCAATGACCAGGCATAGGATTACAGGCATGGAAATACATTGGAAAGTCATTGACATTTACAATGAAATCTGTAATAATGACTGATAAAGTAAAGTATTAAACCGATGAAGCGGAGATCAAACCGTAGAGGGCATTCACAGAGAGCAGGGGATGGTGGGATTCCTGTAATAAGCCGGACGGCAAATGGACCGCTGAGGGAAAGGTGAACAGGCAGGCCGGATGCGGCCGGAATCAGGAAGCGGGCAGCAGGAAAGCCGGAATCGGCTGCTGCTGGCTGTGATGATTGTCCGGCATCCATAGCCCCAGTATCCGGACCGCAGGCCTGCGTTAAAGGCAGAATATGTGCCGGTTTGTGCTGGGAGGTCCAAGCACGGATGGCGGGTTCCGGATGATGGGAATTTACGCAGCGCAGTACCGGCATATTTGTAAAAGAGGTAAGCAGACAAGGTGGTACCACAGGTGTTATATCCAGACCTGTCCTTTCTAAGGGGCAGGTCTTTTTGTATCTGGAAATAGCAGAAAATGTAAATAACGGAAGGAGAAGGGCAATGTCCAAATCATTTTTAATGGGAAATGAAGCAATCGGCCTGGGAGCAGTCAGGGCGGGTGTGCAGGTGGTGTCAGGTTATCCGGGCACCCCGTCCACGGAAGTCCTGGAAACAGTTGCAAAACACAATCCAGGAGATATCTATGTGGAGTGGTCGGTGAATGAAAAAGCGGGTATGGAGGTGGCTGCAGCCGCCGCCTACACAGGCGCAAGGGCCATGGTCACAATGAAACAGGTGGGGCTTAACGTGGCCTCGGACCCCCTTATGAGCCTGGCCTATGTGGGCGTCAAGGGGGGCATGGTCGTCATGGTGGCGGATGACCCAGGTCCCATATCCTCCCAGACAGAACAGGATACGCGCCATTACGGACAGTTTTCCAAGCTGCCTGTATTTGACCCCAGTTCCCCGGAGGAAGCCTATGAGATGATTGGGGATGCCTTTGATTACTCGGAAAAATACCACACCCCGGTACTGTTCCGTCCCACCACAAGAATCTGCCATGGCTGTGCCAGCGTGGAGTTAAAGGAGCGGATCAGTCTCCCGGCGCCCCAGGGATTCGTGAAGGATCCTGATAAATGGGTTATTTTCCCGCGTTTGTCCAATGCAAACCACAAGATGATTGAGGCGCGCAACCCTGTAATCGGGGAGGATTTCAGCACCTACCGCTTTAATCTTGTGCACAGGGAAGAAAAGGAGACAATCCAGGGAATCATTACCCATGGGATTAGTTATGAGTTTGTCATGGAAGCGCTGAACGGATATAAGGGCGCGCGTATCATCAAGATATCCACACCCAACCCCACGCCGGAAAAGCTGATGCTTCAGTTCATGGACGGCCTTAAGGAGGTCATGGCAGTGGAAGAGCTTGATCCGGTGCTGGAGCAGGAACTGACGCTGCTCTGCGGCAGGCACCACCTGGACGTTAACATCCGGGGAAAGCTTACCGGGGATGTGCAGTGCGCGGGTGAGAACAGTGTGGAGTCCGTGCAGAAGGTGCTGGAGGCTTATCTGGGAGCGCCGTACATAGATTATCTGGAATCCCTGTCCGCCGGCGCGGTGCCTGGTATGTGTTCCGGTGCCGCCGTCCCGGTCTCCCTTGAGGATTCCCATCCCACGCCGTCCCTTCCCGTCCGTCCTCCGGTCCTTTGCGCAGGATGTCCCCACAGGTCCTCCTTTTATGCGGTCAAGCGGGCTATGGAAAAGCTGAATCAGGAGCTGCCGGATGGACAGGAGCCAGTGGAAGGCATTTACTGCGGTGACATCGGCTGTTATACACTGGGCAATGCAAAACCCCTTGACATGGTGGATACCTGTCTCTGCATGGGGGCAGGCATCACCATGGCCCAGGGGATGCAGAGGGTGGAGCCGCACAAGCGTTATTTCTCCTTTGTTGGGGATTCCACATTCTTTGCCTCCGGGCTCACAGGTATTGTGAATGCAGTGTACAATGAGGCCAATCTGACCCTGTGTATCCTGGATAATTCCACCACGGCCATGACAGGGCACCAGCCCCATCCGGGTACCGGCCGGACCATGATGGGCCAGGTGGTGGAAAAGGTTGACATAACAAAGGTGTTGGAAGGAATCGGCGTAAAGCACATAAGGACCGTGGACGCGCTGGATCTGGAGCAGTGCGTGGAAACCGTGCTGGAGTTTTCTGCCCTGGAAGGGGTAAAAGCCGTGATATTTAAGGCGCCCTGTATTGCCATTGTAAAAACCACGAAAAAATGCAGGATTGTGGAAGACAGGTGTGTGGACTGCCGTACCTGCATCAATGAAATCGGATGTCCGGCCCTGGTGCTGGACCAGGATACGGTCAGGATTGATCCGGGCCTTTGTACGGGCTGCGGGCTCTGCGGCCAGATATGTACTGTGGACGCCATTGAACCTGTGGAATAAGCGAGGAGGATAGCTATGACAAAGAATGTATTGTTATGTGGAGTGGGAGGACAGGGAACCGTCCTTGCGTCCCGCCTGATAGCCCTGGCTGCCATGGAAAAGGGGATGGAAGCCAGGGGTGCGGAAACCATTGGAATGGCACAGAGAGGCGGCAGTGTGGTCAGCCATGTGCGGATCGGGGAGGAAATCCACTCCCCCCTGATACCATATAAAGCAGCGGATGTCATCATTGGCTTTGAACCTGCCGAGGCAGTGCGCTGTCTTCCGTACCTGAAAAAGGGAGGCTGCATGGTGGTATCACCCGTGCCGATCCGCCCGGTTACAGCTTCCCTTACAGGAGGCGCCTATACCGGCAATGAGATGATGGAGTATCTTAAACAGACCGTGGATAACCTGGTGGTGGTGGACGGCACGGCCATCTGCGCCCAGAGCGGTTCCCCAAAGGTACTGAATGTGGCGCTGCTGGGCGCTGCCATTGCCAGCGGTCTGATTGGCATTTCCCTGGAGGAGATGGAGCAGGCCATATTAAAACGGGTACCTGAGAAGTTCAGGGCCATGAACGTGACAGCGCTTAACCTGGGCGCTGCCTCAGAACATGCGTGAAAAACGGAGGATAGAACCAATGAAGATGAAAGAATCCCAGTTCCTTCTAATAAAGGAACAGCTTAAGAAACTAACCGGCAAGGAGTGTTTCTACAAGCACAAGCTGGAAGGAATCAATGTGGACCAGATACAGTCACAGGAGGACTTTGAAAAGCTTCCGTTTACATGGAAAGGCGACCTGAGGGAGGCCTATCCCCTTGGTCTGATGGCTGAACCCGAAGATAAGATCGTGCGCATCCATTCCTCGTCAGGAACCACCGGTACCCCGGTCATCATCCCCTACACCCAACAGGATGTGGATGACTGGGCCCTGATGTTTGCCCGCTGCTATGAAATGGCGGGAATCACCAACATGGACAGGATACAGATTACGCCGGGATACGGGCTGTGGACAGCAGGAATCGGCTTCCAGCTGGGCGCCGAGCGCCTGGGTGCCATGACCGTGCCCATGGGACCCGGCAACACGGACAAACAGCTGCGCATGATGATGGACATGAAGTCCACGGTCCTGTGCGCCACCTCATCCTACGCACTGCTGCTGGCAGAGGAGATAGCCAAGAGAGGGATTGGTGACAAGATATGTCTGAAAAAAGGCGTAATCGGCTCAGAACGCTGGGGTGACAAGATGAGGAAGCGGATTGCCGCCGAGCTTGGAGTTGACCTCTACGACATCTACGGGCTCACAGAAGTATATGGTCCCGGCATTGCAATCAACTGCCAGGCCCAGGGAGCCATGCATTACTGGGATGATTTTATTTATATTGAGATTGTGGACCCGAAGACAGGGGAAGTCCTGCCTGACGGGGAAGTGGGGGAGATTGTCATCACAACCCTGAAAAAAGAAGGCGCCCCCTTAATCCGTTACCGCACCCATGACCTTTCCAGGATTGTGCCAGGCGACTGTCCGTGCGGTTCCCCCTATCCAAGGATCGGAACCTTAATCGGACGCACGGACGACATGGTAAAAGTAAAGGGTGTCAACATTTTCCCAAGCCAGATAGAAGAACTCTTAAGCTCCATTGAAGGCGCGTCCAGCGAGTATCAGGTCATGGTAGACCATCTCATGGGCAAGGACGTAATGACCCTGTTTGTGGAAACCATCCCATCCATTAACCGGTACGCCCTTGAGATAGAAATACAGACCGGCTTCAAAAACAGGATAGGTCTGACACCGGTTGTTAAGCTGGTGGACCTTGGGGAACTTCCGCGGAGTGAAAAGAAGTCTACTCGGGTATTTGATAATAGGTATTAGTGGGGGTTAGAAGCAGAGGGGTGCAGGAGGGTACGCAACCTCTGCTTTTGTTTGTTTCCG
>JABLTT010091757.1_pt1 | contig 14840 bp, 25 predicted proteins | sample 7160061 | NCBI WGS metagenome assembly JABLTT01 (sample SAMN14651232, study PRJNA627086) | human gut metagenome | isolation source: feces | host: Homo sapiens
ACCGTTAGTGTCCACCAAAACGAATCCCCTAGAATCTGCGCGGTTCTAGGGGATTTCTGTATGTATTCGAAACTTTTAAGTAGAAATTGTTTTGAAATGTGAAGATTTCTATTTTTCGGTTTAAGCGGTGTTAACCGCTGTATTTGGGGCTGTTCCTGAAAATGTGTGGCAAAAATGTGGCAAAGATGTGGCAAATAAAATTATTCAAAATTCCAGATTGATGTAACGTCAATCTGTGCTGCAAGCCGCTTGGCATCATCGTTTTCGATGTGGCTGTAAATATTTGCGGTTGTCCGAATATCTGAGTGACCTAGTAAATATTGTGCTGTTTTCAGGTCATATCCGGCACGATACAGCTGAGTAGCATATGTATGTCGCAGATAATGCGGCGTAATGGATTGGTCAATAACGTGATTCACAACAGCGTTACGATATGTCTTTGCGCCGGCTGTCAAATCCCACGTCCGCATGAAACTGTGCCAGAGCCGCCGGATTTTCGTCTCAGACATGCAGCTTCCATTTGCGTTGCGAAAAACAAAGCCGCGACAAATGTTGTGCGATTCGATGTATTGCAGCAGATCGGCACAGAGGTCATCCGGCAGCGGAACGCAGCGTGTGCTGCTTGATGTTTTTGTATCTTTTATCCGGCCGCTGTTGCCGGATGCGTATTCGACAGAATGCACGACATGGATCAACGAATCTGCCGTGTTGATGTCCTCAACGCGCAGAGCAACCGCCTCGCCGCGGCGCAAGCCACACTGCAGCATAAGCCGCACCCACAAGCCGCCACGGTGTTTTCTTGCTGCCTGCATGAAAGTAGATATCTCTTGTGAGGTCAACGCTCTGCGCGTCTCTGCTGCGCTGCAAACAGGTCTCACAAGCTTGCGGGCGGGAGAGACTTCTATCAATCCGTCGATTTCGGCTCGTTCAAATATCTGCCGCAGGGTGCCCATCAATTTGTCCATGCTGGACTGCGAGCGAGCGGGGGATCGGTCCAATACCTCCTGCAAATGAAACGCTTTGACTTGCCGCAAATCCATGTGGCCAACGACGGGACAAATGTGTTTGCGAAGCAGAATGTCATAGTTCCGCAACTGTGACACGCCAACACTTGGTTTTTTGTACTTTTCAAGCCATGCATATGCGTACTGCTCCACGGTAATGCCTTTACCTACAACTTGCACGCCTTTTGCATACAGATTTCGATAATACCGTACCTTTGCGTCAAATTCCTTTTTGTTATTGCTGCGAATTTCCTTCCTAATCGGCTTTCCGTCCGGTTTATTGCCGACTACAAATGTTTGCCTATATTTGTAAGACACAAAAACCACTCCTTTTATTTACGCTTAAAATATGATATAATAAAAGGGCTGAATATAACCTGGTCAAAAGTTTTTTCAGCCCATGTCCCGTTTCGGTGCTACCAACACCGGAGCGGGATTTTTTTATTTCATTTCAATGCCTTGAATTGTGTTCTGATACAAGAACTCTTTCAGCTCTGCGCTGTTACCTGAGTTGTAATAGTTAAGAAGCAGCGTATTGAACTGTTCCATGTGTCTGTCTGTGATGGTCAGAATACCGGCGCCGGCAGAGACAAGAATCTTGTTTGCGAGGGTCATGCTGGTGCGTTTATTTCCATCCCAGAAGAATTGACCGCGTGCGCCCCATACAAACGCTTCTAGGGCTTTTTCTGTGGCGGTCATATCTGTATTGCTTATCAGCGCACAAAGCGCGTCAGATACTTCCTCATAGACGGGAACAGGCGGCATATAATCCGTACCGGAGATTCCAACGGAACCGGTGCGCAGCACGCCCCATTCCAGAGCTTCATTGCGTGCAATGAATTCATTGAGCTTGCACAGATAGGAAAGCGTGACAGGTTCATCTATTGTCTTCACCAAATACTTCCACGCATCGCGCATGTTTAAGATTGCCTGTATATCGTCAAGCTGCACATTCGGAACGTTCACGCCGTTCAAAATGGTCTGGGTCTGCGGGAACGTGACGGCTCTGTTCTCCATTTTCATACCGCAGTAAATGTTTTCGTCCCACTTCTTTTTTGCGAGGAATATACTTTGCTGCGGTGTCAGATGGTATTTATCTTCAAAATGCATATTTATATCACCTCTGTAATGCGTTCACCAATTGGCTGAGTGTTCTATAAAATATTCCATGAAAGAGAAGGCACGATTTTCAATGATGACGAAATTTTATTGTTGCAATACCTTTTTAAATCAGTTACACTAAAGATAGCATAAAATAGAAAGAAGGAGTGTACAGTGTATTCGATTATCGTTGCGGTTATTGTTTCGCTACTTATTTGTACGTGTGTATGCGGTACGACGTATCATATATTGAAAACAAAACAGGATAAAATGCTCCTGCTTTTTTAGATGCTAGAGCAGAGTTACATTTATTGAAAGATGAATTGAAATCTAATGGCCAAATAAAATAAGGTTTGCTTTCCCGCTGACATTTGTCGGCGGGATTTTTTTAATTATTTAATACGTACTCGCTGATAACACGATTGATTTCCTGAACGTTACAGTTCGCGGCGAATTCAAACCGAACCTTTCCGACCGAAGAGAACCAAAGATCAAGCTCGGCATCCAAATCAAACGTGCCGGCCGTTTCTACAGAAAATGCCTGGATTTTTGAATACGGAAGAGAGGTAAAATCCTTTTTTGCACCAAGAAATCCTTGGATATTAATAGCAATAACACGTTTATTTGTGAAGATCACCTTGTCTCGCACCGTTGTATAAGTTTGATACGCTTCCTCACCGGCAACAAGAATGTCTTTTACCAGCCCCAAATCCAATTTTTTGTCCAACGTTAGCTTAAAGACTGCTGATTTGCTGAAATCAATCATTTCTCTACCTCCTAATTTCCCTGATAGTTAAGACTTTATTTCATTTCAACTCACACACCCATGTGCGGTGCGATTCGTTTAATCCAACGTGAATTCAACTTTTACAACCTTGCCGATAATATGAATCGGCGTATGCTTCAAATTATAAATCTGCGGCATATGCTTGGGATTTGTTGATTGCGGCATGAGAGTGACCGTATCGCCGTCCTGATAGAAGCGCTTCATAGTTGCTTCATTATCACCGACCAGAACTACACAGATGGTACCGTTATCTACATAATCCTGCCGTCTGACAATAACCAGATACCCTTCTTTGATGCCCAAGGCGTCCATACTGTCACCATGCACTCGTAAAGCAAAATATTCGCCACCATGATTCAAGTCTGTGTATGTGTAGCCTTCTATCTGCTCATCGGCATATAGCGGCAAGCCCGCGGAAATCCTGCCCAGAATCGGTATACGCTGCGTCGGTGCATAAGAGATCGCATCGGAGGGGAGCGGGGGTTCTGTTGTTCCCATCAATTCGCCTTCCGTAGTATGAAGGGCTTCCGCAAATATACGGATTTTAGATTGAGGCAGGTCTACTTTTCCCGATTCAATCTTCGATATAGATGTTCTATCTGTATATCCGGTTAATTTTGCAAGTTCGCCTTGCGAAAGATTTAACTCTTTTCTCCTGAGCTTAATATTTTCATACAGTTTCATAAATGTCACCTCCTTGATGATGACATCATAACATGAATGTGAAAAAAAATCAACAAATTTGTAAAAATATGTTGACAGAAATTCACATAGGTGATATACTCACGTCAGTGAATTAAATTCACACTAAAGACATGGAGGTGGTTTGGTGACAAATACAGAAGAACTCAGGAAACGTATTGCATCTTGTGGAATTTCGATTACTTTTTTAGCAGAAAAGTTAGGAATCACGCGAGAAGGGTTTTATAAAAAGCTCAATAATGCGACAGAGTTCAAGGCATCTGAAATTGCGAAGTGTTCGCAATTGCTCAATTTATCTGATGAAGAGCGTGACAGAATTTTTTTTGCAAAATAAGGTGAATTAAATTCACGAAAAGAAAGGAGACCATACGACTCTTGAAAATGTCAATCAAAACGGCGCGAATCAATGGCGGAGGTAAGATCGTGGAAATGGAATTTGAAGAAAAGAAAAACTCTCCCACTGAAAAATGGGAGAGTGAAGATTACACCAGCTATCTGTACAAGACAAGTCTTCCGTATTGTTTTATTCAATCGCTTGAATATGCAGGAGTACTGAAACATGGTGCATGGGATCGTGCAACAAACGGAGAAGCCGAAGAAACAAAGCTTTTGGAATACTTTGCGGCGCTCCTTCAAGGAGCGTATGGCGTACCGTTTGTATATACAGCGGGGATGACATTTACCAAGGTAGATAAGCCTTTGGCAAGAGCAAAGAAACGCTGGATGTTTATGAAAAAGCTGAATAGTTTTTTGAATCCCTAAGTAATGATGGAAATGATAAGTGCGACAATTGAAATTATGATAGGTATGATTTCAAGAGCACGACTTATTTTATCTCGTTTACGTAGATCACGTGCATAACAGAAATAATTTTCGCCAAGCGATGTTATTCGTGCTTGAAGCGGTGTTTTGGTAATATCAATTGTACCATCTGATGATATGTATTCTGTTTCTATCAGTTTTAGATTGGACAAGCGGAAATAATACGGAGCTTGTATCGCTGACAACTTGTATTCGAGCTTTCCGCCACTGGAAAGTTGAGAGAGAATTTGATATTCCTCTTCACAGATGACGATTTCATTGAAATTCATATCAACACCTCCTTTCTGCGTTTATTGTAGCACATGGAGGGAGACCCGACAAGAAAGGAGACCAAATGGAAATCAAGATTTTTGAGAACCCACAGTTCGGAGCAATCCGAACAATAGAGAAGGACGGCGAACCGTGGTTTGTCGGCAGGGACGTAGCGGAAGCGTTGGGTTACGCGAACACAAAAGATGCCCTAGCTTCTCACGCGGATGAAGAAGATAAGCGCATTATTCAAAGGTCGGAAAACGCTACCTTTGATATTCCGAACAGAGGCTTGACCATCATCAACGAATCCGGTTTATATAGCCTGATTCTGTCGAGCAAGCTGCCAAGTGCGAAAGCGTTCAAGCGCTGGATCACGCATGAGGTTATCCCGAGCATCCGCAAGACTGGCGGTTACAACGCTGATGCTACGATGCAGTCTGTTGTACAGACGCTTGCGACAATGCAGCGTGTGCTGGAAGCACAGCAGGAAATCAACAAAAAGCTGCTGTCACAGTTGCAGACACCACCAACGGCGCCGGACGAACCGGAACAACTCGCGTTCACCGAACATTTGCCGTATCCGCCACTCAACCAAAAGCGGGGACAAAGAATTGACGCCAAGAGAGATGGGCGTAGACCTGTCCGATGGTTCAACATCAGGCTTTACAACAGCTTGTATAATGCCTACCCGAAACCGTTGAGAGAACTTGAGAAAGACGTCGGTGTATGCGGTGTCACACTGCGTGCGTGGCGTAACGGTGAAAATCGCCCCAACATAAACAATGCACGCAAGTTGGCGGCTGTCCTCGGCGTGGACGAGGAAGATTTGTTTTTAGAATGAACTTCTTGTCCAGCTGAATTAAGAGGAGGAATAAATAAGCTATGAAATACATGACGGTGACTGACGTAAAGGATCGCTGGGGTGTCAGCAGTGACGTTGTGTACGACTATATCGCTGCCGGACGGCTCAAAGCGGTAAAGTTCGGACGCGCTTGGCGTATCAAGCAGTCTGATTTGGAGACGTTTGAGCGCAACAAGTATACAGAGGACGCAGCGGAGCTTCGTGCGCGCAGAACAGGAGGCTTTGTGTAATGCGCAAGGATATTGTAGCCGTAGCGCTTGCAACGGCAATCACGATGGCGATTTATTACATGATCTGCATGGCGGCTCTCGCCGTGCTGACGGAATTAGGAGGTATTTTATGATTACGTTTATTTCGGGCATGGCGGCAGGCGCTGCCGCGCTGCTGGGGATTTTTAAGGTTTGTTTCGTCCGCTGGGAGCGGATGGAGCGCAACAAGCGCCGCCGTGCAAAGCGTGCGGCACAGAGCAAACCGCGCGGCTTCTGCGGTGACATCCGCAGAGATAACTCGTGGATGCAGGAGACCACGCGGTTATGAGACAGCAGAGAGGGACCGTGCTGCGTCGGCAGATACGCAGACAGATGGAAAAGACGGCGGGTGTAGCTAAGTTTTATCCGAATTGGCACATTCAAGCTGAGCAAGCCCGCCGAGATGGCGTGCGCCCCGACTTGATCGCGGCGCACGAACGATGGCTGAAAAGAAAAGCGCCCAGAGGAACAGCAATTCCAACTGAGCGCAGTATACGTAGCATGTGTAGTTTAACAACTACAGAAAGGAAAGTCAAGGAAAGCCAATGAAAAGTATTAAAATCAACAGAATTGAAATTGAGAATTTCAAGGGCATCCGGCGGTTGACGCTGGATCTGAACGGACGCAGCGCGTCGCTTTACGGCGACAACGCAACCGGCAAGACAACGGTGTATGATGCGCTGACATGGCTGCTGTTCGGCAAAGACAGCCACGGCAACACGAAGTTCAGCATCAAGCCGCTGGATGCAGCTGGCAACACCACGCTGGGCGTTATGCCGACTGTTACCGGCACGCTGGATATTGACGGCGCAACGTTTACTCTGCGCAAGCAGCTGCGGGAAAAGTGGGAAAAGCACCGCGGCGGCGCAGAGCGCTACGCGGGCAATACCGTCGATTATTATATCGACGATGTACCGATGAAGGAGAAGGACTATAAAGCCCGTGTGGCTGAAATGGTTGACGAGGAAGTGTTTCGTATGTTAACCAGCGTGCACCGTTTTTGCAGAGATGTGCGCTGGCAGGACCGGCGCAAGGTGCTGTTTGACCTGGCTGGCATCGTATCGGATGATGAACTGCTTGCAGATCCGGCATTCGCCGAGTTGCAGAAGGAATTGAACGACCGCACAGTGGATGATTACCGCGCTATGCTGGCGAAGCAGCGCAAGGACGCGAACAGCAAGCTGAATCTGCTCCCTGCGCGAATTGACGAGTGCGAGGTACAACTGGATACCTTGCCTGCATCTTTTGATTCTGCGGCGCGTGACGCGCTGGAAAAGCAGCTTTCAGACCTGCGCGGACAGCTGGCAGCACTGGACAATGCCGAAGCACGCAATTCGAAGCGGAACGAAATCCGCGAACAGGAATTGAAGCTGCAAGAGTTAAGCACCGAAAACGAAATGCACCGGCGCAGCCAGGACGTACCGGTCATTGACGAACGGCCGGTAGTACAGCAGGAGATTGACCGGTTGCAGCGTGAAAAAGCTGCTTCCGAATCGGAAGTAGAACGCTTGAAAGCGGCGAACGAAATGTCAGAAGCACGGCTTGCGGACTATCGGAAACGCTGGTCAGCGGAACACAAGAAAGTGTACAAGCCGGGTGTTTGCACTATGTGTGGGCAGCCACTTCCGCCGGACATGGATGCAGCGGCGCACAAGAAGTTTGATGCAGCTAAAAAGTCAGCTATGGATGGTCTGGTTGCCGACAGCCAGATTATCAAAGACCAGGCTAAAAGCAACAGCAAGCGAATCGCCGAACTGGATGACCATTTGCGCGAGATCGCAAAATTGATCACAAACAAAGCGGCACAGCTTGCGGCTATGAAAGCTCCCGAACCGGTACATATTGAAGATTTACCGGACTTTGCAGCACAGCACGCGGCAATTTCACAGCGCATTGAGGAACTGAAAGCTGAATTGTCGGCATGGGATGAACATGCAAGCGCAGAAAAGGACAAGCTGCGCGAGCAGATTCGCGATGCAGAGCAGCAGAAAGCACAGCAGGACGCGATTGCGTCGAAAGTGCAGCTGCGGAAGAATATCGAGGATCGTATTGCGGAACTGGAAAATGAACGCCATGCAAAGGCGGCATACATCGAACACATCGATTGCATGCTGGATCTGTGCGAACAGTTTATCCAGGAAAAGGTTGAGCGCGTTTCCGCTGCCGTTAACGGAAAATTCCGGCTGGTAACGTTTCGGTTGTTTACCGAAGCAATCAACGGCAGCTTGCAGGATTGCTGTGATCCGGTCGTTAACGGTGTACCATACGGCGATTTGAACAGCGCAATGCAAATCAATGCCGGCTTAGACTGCATCAAAACGCTGTCGGAATTTTATAACGTGCATGTACCGCTCTTTGTTGACAACGCGGAGAGCGTGACAAATTTATACAACATCATGGACACGCAGGTTATTCGACTCGTAGTGTCCGAAAACGATACTGAATTGAGGTGTGAAGTATGAGCTTGAAACTCAAGAGAAAAAAACGGACAACTGTGCCGCCGCTGGCAGGCGGTACATATCTGGGAATCTGCATCGGCATCATTGATCTTGGCGAGCAGTACAACCAGAATTTCAAAAATTATGCAGATAAGCTGATGCTGCTGTTTGAGATTTCCGGCGAAACCGTCAATGTAGACGGGGAAGATAAGCCGCGCTGGCTGTCGAGGGAATACACAGCAAGCCTGAACGAAAAGGCTGCACTGTACAAGCACCTTGTCGCATGGCGGTCACGGGATTTTACAGAGGGCGAATTGGACACAGACGGGGATGGTTTTGATATTGAATCCATGCTGGGAAAGCCTTGTATGCTGACCGTTATCGTGAAAGACGGGGACAACGGCGCATACAATCGCATTGAAAACATTGCAGCTTTGCCGAAGGGCGTGCCGGCTCCGACAACAGAGCAAGAACTGCTTGCTTACGACATTGACGAGCGTGACGAAGAAGTTTTCGCAAAGCTGCCGGAATGGATCCAGGGCAAAATCAAGAAGTCTACACAGTTCGCGGAGAATCCGCCGGAGGACGACCTTGAGGAAAAGTCATCCGAAGGCGATGAAAGTGAGCCGGAAACCGAAGAGGAGTGCCCGATATGATGTTCCTCCCTCTTGCGAGTTCTAGCAAAGGAAACGCCTATCTGGTTTCCGGTAGCGACGCAACAATTCTGTTAGAAGCCGGCTTGACAATGAAGGAATTGCGCAAGCGCAGTCCGGTGCAAATCAGCAGCCTTGATGCTGCGTTTATCACACATGAACACATGGACCATGCAAAGTGTGTCAAAAAGCTGTGCGATATTGGAGTTCCGGTTTATATGTCGGAAGGTACAGCGATTGCATTGGATTTGGAAGAAGCGAACATCATGGAACAGCATGAAACGGTTGAGGTGGGTTCGCTGCGAATCACAGCGTTTGATACTTATCATAATACGGCGCAGCCTTTTGGCTATGCCATCGAAGACGCGAACACAAAGGAGCGACTGCTGTTTGCTGTAGATACTGTGAACCTGAATGTCCGGTGGTCTGGGCTGACGCAGGTTGCAATTGAATGCAACTATGCGGATGAACTTCTGGGCAGGCTTTCGCGGCTGCCGGACAAAGTAAAAGAGCGTATTCGCCGCTCACACATGGAAATCGAAACAACCATCAAGTACCTGCACAAGCTGGATTTGAGTAAAGTACGGAGAATTTGGTTGTTGCATATGTCATCCAGCAGCGGCGATGCAGGACGATTTTTAGAGCGATTTGAACGGGAATTTCCCGGTATCAATATTCGAATTTGCAAAGATTGAAAGGAGAAAAACGATGTTAAAAGTCAACATGAGAACGGGCGAGACCGAACAGTGCAGCCTGCTTGATCTGATGGACGGCGGCGTGAAGGAGCTGGCTGACCGCGATTTACAGCGTGTTTTGGAGAATTTGAAGGACGTGAACACCGATCCGAAAAAAGCACGCAGCATTTCGGTGAAGTTCACGCTGACAGGCGATGATGCACGCGATTCCGTCAATGTCCGCGTACAGGTGGACAGTAAGCTGGCGCCGGTCAAGCCGCAGGAAACCACGTTGGATATTGGTTATGATTCGAACCGCATTGTAGCCGTAGAGCGTCCGAAAATGACGCCGGGGCAGATGCGCTTGGATGAGACGGGCAATGTAACGCCGATTAAGGCAAGAGCGTAATCGTAATGGAGGTAATGATTATGTTGAAGGAAGCAATCGAGAAAATCGTAGAGATGGCGCAGCCGAACATTGTGTCGTCGCACGGCAAGGAATACACGGACAAGCAACTGCACTATATCGCATCGGAACGTCTTGCGCCGACGATGGAGACACACACCCTATCTTCTATCGTTGATTACATCGCAAACGGAACGGACGATGATGCCGAGGACATCAAGAACCGCTATGTTATTCACATCGAGGACTTCAACAGGGTAAGCCTGAAGCATGAGCTGAACAGCGACAAGGAACGCGAGGTTTTGATGCTTGCGCGAGACGAAACCGCGACATTTCCGTTCGGACGCTATATGAGCGTCGAGAACTTTATCGTAGCCATGCAGGCGTATTTTTTGCAGGATGATACCACGAGCGAGCTTGTAAAGCTGGTTTCTCACGTGACAGATACCAATTCTGTGACGCAGAGCGATGACGGCACCACGCAGACGGTCACGGCAAAGACCGGCATCTTGACTGCGTCGCAGGTGGCAATCCCGAATCCGGTGCGGCTTGCACCTCTGTGCACATTCAGCGATGCAGAACAGCCAATGCGGCGCTTCGTGTTCCGGCTGAAGGGCGGCGAGGATGGCGTGAGCGCTGCACTGTTTGAAGCCGACGGAAACGCGTGGAAGAATACCGCTATTCAGAATATCAGGGCGTATTTTGAGGATGAGATTCCGCAGGAATTGCGCGATGACGTTATTATTCTCGCATAACAAAGAAGTATCTTGCCGGGGGAGAAATCCCTCGGCAGAAAGGAGCAAACAGTGAGCAGCAAGAGACCTTTTTTCCCGTTGTTCTTCAAGGACAGGGACAAGCTGAAATACCTGTCAATGGAGCAGCGCGGCGAGCTGCTCACAGCCCTGTTCGGCTATGCGGCGGACGGAAACATCCCTGAACTTGATGGTCTCGTTGGTTTTGCGTTTGAGGTTTTCCGTGAAGGGATAGACACATCACTGGAAAAATACGAAGAGACTTGTCGGAAAAGACAAGAAGCAGCTAAAAAAGGGGCTGCTGCACGTTGGGGCAAAAAAGATGACATGCCAAATGGCATTCCAGTTATGCCAAACGCATTCGGTCGTATGCCAAACGATAGCAAAAATGCCGAAACAGAAGAGAGAAGCAGAAGAGAGAAGAAAGAAGTAGAAGATAGAAGTCAGAAGACAGAAGGAGAAGCAGAAGAGCGCAGCCAGAGCGCGCACACTGACGCTGATTCTGATGCTGATGTGGTAATCAGAAATTACTTTGCTGATAAGGTCGGCAGGGAACCATCATGGGAATTTGTCCGGTCAGCAGGACAGACAGGGCTTTCGGTAGGTTACATATGCGCAGCGATAGATAAAAGCACCGGCGCAAACGTACCGGAAGGGTATGCAACGAACATCCTGCGTCGCTGGGCGTCAGACGGCGTGCCAAGCAACGTGCATCCAGTTACAGTACCCGACGCGCCGCTGGAACCCTGGGAACAGGACTGGCTGGCAGAATACAGAGCAATGACAAAGGAACAGGAGGAACAACATGACAACGATGAAAACTATTGAACAGCTGAAATCGCTGCTTGACGATCGGATGAGCTTTTTGGGCGAACAGGGCAATGATTATTGCAGGGACATCGCGGCGTTAACTGCGGCAATTAAGGCGGTCAACAAGCCGGCGAGTGGCGACAAGCTGTATACGGCATTTGACGTCATCAGGCTGGTACAAGAGGCTGTAAGCGAAGAGATTTGCGGATTGGGCGATGAAGGAATGGTGGTCGCGTACGAAGTGGAACGCGGAATTATCAGAAAATTAGTGAAGGAGGACGAGCATGAAACGAATGTTTGAGCTCGAAGCACGCGCGAACGACGTAGGCTACAGCGTCACGCTGCGAATCAACGGCAGAGCCTTTGCCGCATCGGCGATTGTTGCGAACGGCGATACGGTCGGCAGTACATACAAGCAGATTGTAACGCAGCTGGCTGAGGTCTACGGAGACATTGACAGAAAGCCGGAGTACGCGGACATTGTAGCAGCGAGAGATGAAACATACTTTACGATCTGTTCGCTGAACAAGATCGCACGGTTGGGAGGATAATATGAAAATTGAGACAGCAATTGAACGGTTGCAGGAACTGATTGACTGCAACGAGAAATATGAAGCATTTTTGACCGAAGAAGATGACAATGACGAGGAGCTGCGCGATACAGAATTGACGCTTGAGACGCTGCGCATGGCCGTGCAGGCGCTGGAAGAAAAGCCGCGCTGGATTCCGTGCAGCGAACGGATGCCGGAAATGCACGCGGAAGTCGACTACACCGGCAGACAAGAGGAGTCCGACTTTGTGCTGGTTTGTGATGCGAGCGAGTTGCACCCGCAGGTGCACGTCGGACGGTGCAGTCGGATCGGGGACAAAGTGTGGTGGATGACAAGAGAGTGGAAGGTGCTCGACAAGGTGACGGCGTGGATGCCGCTGCCGGAAACGTACAGCGGGAGTGGACAAGAATGAAAAAAGGCATCAATGTATGGTCGGAATATGACCGACAAGGCGACTGGGCACTGTGCATCGGCAAGAAGCGCGGAAAGCTGTCGCTGGACGAAATTAAGCAGGCAGCACAGGAATATGAGCTGGACATCTATGCTTTGTTTTTGAACTGCATGGGCAATGATTTACCGGAATCTGATAATTTTTATGTGCCGAACAGTGACGGCACAATGACAGAATACAGCGATTTTGTACAGCTGTATCCGGCGGGAAACATAGAAAAAATGAAAGGAAAGTTGATATGAAAACAAGACCATCGGATTATCTGAACACAGTGCAGCTGCTGAACCAGCTGGTAGAGGAAGCGGCGGAACTGGCGTCCGCGGCGAGCAAAATGATTCGCATCATTGACGGCGCGAATCCGACGCCGGTAACACCGGAAGCAGGTTGGAAAAAGCTGCTTGAAGAATCGGCAGACGTGCAGGTCTGCTTGGGTGAAATCCTGTCCATTGCGGACTGGGAGCGCGTGGCGCACACCCGGGAAGAAAAAGAAAACCGCTGGATGCAGCGGCTGGAAGAGAGGGACAACAATGAAGCGGCCTTGTGACACGTGCGGGGCAACCGAGTGTGCAGCTGGTCGCGGCTGCGGCTGGAAGCAGTGTGAAAGATATAGGGTTTGGTTGCGCGAGTACTGGAAGGCTTTGCCTGCTGCTGCACGCAGGCTGGATCACATCAATTGGATGCTTCGACATCTGCGGCTGAAAGAAAGAACGGAGGATGAACATTGAACTGGGTCAAAGAGGCGGAATCAAAGCTGCGCGATTATGCAGCGAAAGAACGGTCACTTGAATCGGTGGCAGAGCGTATTGCGCAGCTGCAAGCAGAGATGACTTGCGTGCGGTCGGCAACAACGGACAGCACAGCGGTACACGGCGGCGGAAATTGCCGCGAGGACGCGCTGCTGAACAACATTTCTGAACGAACAGAGCTGGAACGAGCAAAACAAAGGACGGCAGAATGGGTAGAGTGGGTAAATAAAGCCCTCAGAGCCTTAACAGATGCAGATAGACATTTGTTGGACATGTTTTATGTAAATAGACGCAAAGGACATGCAGAACGGCTCTGTGAAGAGTTGCATGTAGAAAAGTCCGAAGTATATCGGCGGAAAGAAAAAGCATTACGGCGTTTTACGCTGGCGCTGTATGGCGAGGTGGAAACGTAACGAGAAGTTGGGAAAAAAACGGGACGATTTTTCAGAAAATGCGTGCTATACTGGTAGTGTCCAAAAGGTGAACGAAGCGGGCAGGGAACCCGTTTTGCACCGAAAACACATTGGTTCCTTTTTTCTCCAATATAAAACAACACATACTTTACTTGTTTCCCTGACAGCCGGGAAAGACCGGCAACACGCTGGCGTAGCTCAGTTGGTAGAGCGGTTGCATTGTAAGCGGCGCGTTGCGGGTTCAAATCCGGCCGCCAGCTCCAATGACATTTGTCATGGCATATTAAATCTCCTTTCAGCGGGCCGCTCCAATCGGGGCGGCTTTGCTGTATAAAAAAAGACCGCCGGTTTGACCCGGCGGTTTGCAGTACATTACTGATTATCTTCGATATACTGGTTGATAAACTTCTTGATTTCGGTGGTAGCTTTCGTTCCGTTCTTTTCACAAGCGGCGCGGAAAGCTTCTAGTACGTCCGGCTTTAGATCGAGCGGGAAACGAACATAGTTCTTACGGAGATTTTTTATCTGAGACTGATATTTACTTTCGGACATGCGAATATTCCTTTCTTTGGTTAGATTCCGCCGTGCGCGAGCAAATAAATCAGCGCGCACAGAAAGGCCAACAAACCAACACAAACAATTACATGGAAAACGAGTTTGAAAAAATAATTTTTCATCTTGAACTGAAAGAGCATTCATGTTATGATGTTCGTGAGAGTGGGGGCTAAGCCCCCACCCACGATCAATTAAACAGCTTTATCAGAATCAGTATCCAGCCGACAACTGATATAAGCTGTATGAGGAGTTTTTCAAGCTGTTTCAGCAGTTCGATAAGCTCCTCTATTTTATTTTCCAGCTCTTTCATTCGTTCACCTCCTTTCTATGTTCTTATTATAACATACGGACGTATAAAAGTCAAGCAATTCTTTACAAAAAATTCAAAAATATTCAATTATTTCAACCGGCTGCGGATTTCGTGGGCGGTTTTGTTATGCACAGAAGAAAGGCGGGTGAGTGGCATGACAGAAAAACGAAAGAGATTTGCAGAGGAATATCTATTTGACTTTAATGCTACTCAGGCGGCTATTCGAGCTGGGTATTCGGAACGGACGGCGTATTCAATTGGACAGCGATTGTTGAAGGATGTTGAAGTAAAAACCTATATAGA
>JABLTT010001527.1_pt1 | contig 14839 bp, 10 predicted proteins | sample 7160061 | NCBI WGS metagenome assembly JABLTT01 (sample SAMN14651232, study PRJNA627086) | human gut metagenome | isolation source: feces | host: Homo sapiens
GCTGGCAGGGTGCGGCCACCCCGCTGCCGGAGGATGACGGGGCTGCGACGGACGGCGGGCCCCTGCCGGACCTGCTGATCACCTCCTATGATCTGCTGCGCCGCGATGTGGAGGATTACCAGGGGATCGAGTTCTTCTGCATGACCCTGGACGAGGCGCAGTATGTGAAGAACCACGCGACCAAGGCCTCCAAGGCGGTGCGGTCGGTGCTGGCGCGGCACCGCTTCGCGCTGACCGGCACGCCGATCGAGAACCGGCTGGCGGAGCTGTGGAGCATCTTCGACTTCCTGATGCCAGGCATGCTGGGTTCGTACCGGCACTTCCGCGAGCGGTTTGAGCAGCCGGTGCTGAGCGGCGACGAGCATGCGCAGGCCAAGCTGCAGGCGTTCGTGGGGCCGTTCATCCTGCGGCGTCTGAAATCCGACGTGCTCAAGGATCTGCCCGACAAGATCGAGAACGTCATCACCGTGCAGCTGGAGGGGGAGCAGCGCCGGCTGTATGCGGCGTTGGAGCAGCGGCTGCGCGCCTCGATCAACAAGACCCGCGACGTGGACTTCCGCAACGACAGGATCCAGGTGCTCGCCCAGCTGACCCGGCTGCGGCAGGTATGCTGCGACCCGCGGCTGGTCTACGAGAATGCGGGACAGCTCGATGCGCCGTCCGACGGCAGGCGTCGTACGGCGTCGCCCTCGGCCAAGCTGGATGCGATCCAGGAGCTGGTGGAGAGCTGCCGCGACGCGGGGCGCAAGGTGCTGATCTTCTCCCAGTTCACCAGCTATCTGGACCTGATCGCCGAACGGCTGCGGTCGATCGGCATGGCCTATGACACGATCACCGGCGCCACGCCGAAGAAACGCCGGCTGGAACTCGTCGACTCGTTCAACGCCGACGACACCCCGGTGTTCCTGATCTCTCTGAAGGCCGGGAACACGGGGCTGAACCTGACCGGCGCCTGCGTGGTCATCCACGCCGACCCGTGGTGGAACGCGGCCGCTCAGAACCAGGCCACCGACCGCGCCCACCGCATCGGGCAGACTCAGGATGTGAACGTGTACCAGATCGTGGCCAAGGACACGATCGAGGAGCGCATCCTGAACCTGCAGCAGTCCAAAACCGATCTGGCCAGCCGGTTCGTGGATGAGGCCTCAAGCTCCACCGGCGGTTCCGTGGCCGCGCTGACCCGTGAGGACCTGCTCGCGCTGCTGGGTGGCTAGCGGCGACAGCGGAGCATGGGGCGCGGGCCGAAATCCAGGGGCGCGGGCCGAATCCGGGGCACTGCCCGGAATCCGGGAGCGGTGCCGTTGTCTGGGGATGCCGCTTCGCTTGGAAATCGAATGGTCGGGTGGGGCTACGGCGTCAGCCCTGCGCCTGGCGATTCATGCTGGTCGCCCCGTCTGTGGAATCGAATGGGCGGGTGAGGCGGGACGGACGTGGCGTCGGACACATGCCTGTATGATGGTGTCAAACCGGTTCGATGCGAGTGTCGGAACGTTTGGGCAGGGTACAAGGAGGTCTTTGCGCCATGGATACGCCAATAGGAATGCCGCCGTTTGCTATGGGCATACCGTCGGGAGCGTTGGATATGTTGACGATGCCTTCAAGCGGGCGGAGCCGTTGCATCAACGCGGAGAACCCCACCGGGGGAAAGGGGCGTGCCGCCATGGCCGCCAGCGCGTTGGGGCCCTCGCGCAAAGGCAGCCCGTGCATCCAGACCATCGCCGCCGGACAATCCGTAACTCTGATGGATGTGGAGGGTCCGGGCGTGATCCGGCATATCTGGATGACCGTGACCGACCGCACCAGCCCCACCGGCCCGGACGTGCTGCGCAACCTGATCCTGGAATGCTACTGGGACGGCGAGGACACCCCGTCGGTGGCCTGCCCCGTCGGCGACTTCTTCTGCTGCGGCCATGCCCAGTCCTGCCGGGTCAATTCGATTCCGGTCATGGTCAACCCCAATCGCGGGTTCAACTGCTACTGGGCCATGCCGTTCGAGCGCGCGCGCATCGTGCTGCGCAACGACCACAACGAGGACGTGCCGGCGTTCTTCTATCAGATCGACTACACGGCATATGACGAGCTGCCGCAGGATATGATGCGCTTCCACGCGCAGTGGCGGCGCGAGCGACTCACCGAATCCGGCCGCGACTATGTGATCCTCGACGGCGTGCGCGGACACGGCGCGTATGTGGGCACGTATCTGGCGTTGACCGCGTTGGAAAGCCGCTGGTGGGGCGAGGGCGAGGTCAAGATGTATATCGATGGCGATGACGAATACCCCACCTGGTGCAGCACCGGCACCGAGGACTACTTCGGCGGGGCGTGGAGCTTCGCCGCATTCGACGATGCGGGGCATATGCGCGAGCAGACGTGCACCGGGCCATATATGGGGTTCCCCTTCTATTCGCAGCGTCTGGCGGGGCGTGAAAGCGACTATTGGGATGTGGCGACGCCGGTGATGCGGGGCCTGTACCGTTGGCATATCCCCGATCCGATCTATTTTGAGCATGATCTACGGGTCGAGCTCCAGCAGATTGGCGTCGATGAGTCCGGTTTGTTCGAACGCAGCGACGACGTGGCGAGCGTGGCCTACTGGTATCAGAGCGAGCCGCATGCGCCATTCCCGGATACCATCCGTACCCGGGCATGGCGTCGCCCGCGGTAAGCGGCGGCCGCGGTTCCTTATTTGCAGGAGCGGATGACCATGGCTGCTCTGGTATGGTACGGAACCTTTTTGGTGGGGTTTTTGATGTTCCGTACCACAAAAGCGTGGTACGGAATCCGATAAAGCATGTTGGAATGGCTCCGTACCGTACCTCTGTACCGTACCGCGGTGGCGTATGCTCCCATGGAACGCGGTAGGCGATCCCTGTTTCATGTCTTGTGCCAGCGACTGATTCAGATCGCCAATTCGACCTTGAGTAGATGGCCGTATAGCTTGTGTCAGCAGTCGAACTTATGCGTCGTGGAACGTAACGAATCGCTGCCGTCCAGACAGGGCGCCGGTTCGGTGTCTCTAGTGCGAAAGTCATAGAAACAATCGTTTGCCATAGATGCGACACGCCGTTGGCAAACGATTGACGGCAAACGATTGCCGTTTTATACTTTCAATCAGCCGGCGGGCAATGGAGCTCTGAGCCACCTAAGGCACAACCTGCAGTGGGGGCTTCTTCGTCGGCGAAGGAACAAGGCAACGTTCGCATGTTGTAAGGAGAAGAAAATGAGACATAGCAGTCTTCGTGGAGTGAAACTCGCCGTAGCTGCGGTTGCCGCGGCGGCCATGATGATGCCGCTGACGGCGTGTGGGGGAGACGACCATCCGGCCACGGCCGATGACGGCAAGCCGATCGTGTACATCACCGTCCGTCGTAACGTGACCGACGTGCATGTCAAGGACATGCCATTCACCCAGGAGCTTGAGGCGGCCTGCGACTGCCACATCGAGTGGGAGGAGATCACCGACAACGCCTGGGGCCAGCAGAAGAACGCCAAGATGGTGGCCGGCGACTTCCCCGATGTCGGCCTGTCGCTGTTCGACCTGAACGATGTCTCCCAGTACCCGGACAACTTCCTGGATTTCTCCGAGTACATGGATCAGCTGCCGAACGTCAAGAAGTTCTTCGAGGAGCGCCCGACCGCCGAGAAGATGGTCAATGACGACGGCCACTACTACCTGCTGCCGTCCGATCGAGGCAAGGGCTACCGCGTCTCCGCCACGCACATGTTCATCAACAAGACGTGGCTGGACAAGCTGGGCCTTGAGATGCCGACCACCTGGGACGAACTGGAGACCGTGCTCAAGGCCTTCAAGGACGGCGATCCGAACGGCAACGGCAAGGCCGACGAGATCCCGATGAACATCCGTGATCTGGGCTTCGGTCTGTGGAGCCCGCTCGTGCTGCTGAACTCCACCGGCATCGTCACCAACTTCATGGGCAACTCGGCCTCCACCCAGGGCTACTACGTCGAAGACGGCCAGGTCAAGAGCTACTATGCGGCCGATGAGATGAAGGACGTCGTCACGTTCTATAACAAGCTGATGAGCGAGGGGCTGATCCCGAAGGACACCTTCACCCGCGACGATTCGCAGTACGCCTCTCAGACCCAGAACGACGGCAAGACCGCACTGACCGGCGTCTCCATCGGCTGGTCGAGCGCCAACGAATACGGTGGTCTGGTTGACCAGTACGTCACCTTGCCGCCGCTCAAGCAGAGCGCCGACATGCCCGACGAGGACGTTAAGTGGGACTACTCGATGGACGGCACCGAATTCGCCTACGTGCTCAGCGTCAATCCGGACGCGGTCAATATGGATGCGGTAATGAAGGTCATCAACGCCATGTACGGCGAGAAGCTGTCCGTCGAGGGCTACTTCGGCTCCATCCCGGATTACGTCTCCGATGACGGCAACAGCCAGTACACCATCAACACGGAGAAGGCCTACGTCAACGGCCGTAAGGACACCGCCGTCATCGCCCTGCAGGACCGTTTCGCCGGCTACATCCCGGACAATGTGACGATGGTCAACGACACGAACGCCGACGAGGTCACCGCCAGCGACGAGGCCTGCCGCGATGCCCTGGCCAATGTGGACGCCGAGAAGGAAGTCATCCCGATCTGGATTCACCCGACCCAGGAAGACAACGAGACGTTGGCCAATAATCGTACCGCTATCGATAACTTCGCGATGAACCAGCTGTCCACATTCGTGCAGAACGGCGGCGTGGAGGAAGGCTGGGACAACTACATCCAGCAGCTCACCGCCGAAAGCCTCGGCCTGCAGGAGAACATCGACATCTGGCAGAAGTACTACGACGAGGCCGTCGGCCAGTGATTCGAATCCCATAATCCGCCGACTGTGACCAATCGACGGATTCCATACCGGGCGGTCGTCCGCCTCAGGACGGTCGCCCGGCGCTTTCCCCTGACGTTGCATAGAAAAGGGTTAGTTATGGCTACGCAAACCAAAGCGGCCGCGGTTGCGGCCCCTGCCGGGGCGATGTCCCCGAATCGGCCGAAGCCCAGCCTGATGTCGCGACTCGCCTATCATTTCGAGCGCTATTGGCAGCTGTGGATCCTGGTCGCCCCCGGCCTGATCTTCATGTTCCTGTTCGCCTATGTCCCGATGTGGGGCATCCAGCTCGCGTTCCGCGAGTTCGAGCCATCCAAGGGTCTGACCGGCGGCGAATGGGTCGGGTTCAAGTACTTTATCCAGTTCTTCCAGTCCCCGCTGTTCGGCCAGATCATGTGGAACACGGTCCGTATCAGCCTGTGGACACTGGTGATGGGCTTCGTCTTCCCGATCATCCTGGCGCTGCTGATCAACCAGATCGGCCTCAAGAAGGTCAAGGGCTTCGTCCAGACCGTCACCTACATGCCGCATTTCATCTCGGTCGTGGTCATCGTCTCGATGCTCAACATCTTCCTGTCTCCGGGCTCGGGCATCATCGGACGCTTCTTCGGCGATACCAGTCTGATGGGAGATCCGAACGCCATCACCGCGGTCTACTGGATCTCCGAGGTTTGGCAACATTGCGGCTGGAACTGCATCATCTACCTGGCCGCCCTGTCCGGCGTGGACACCTCGCTGTATGAGGCCGCCAAAATGGACGGCGCGAGCCGTCTGCAGCTCATCCGGTACGTGGACCTGCCGGCCATCATGCCGACCTGCACGATTCTGCTGATCATGCAGATGGGTTCGGTGCTGAACGTCGGCTTCGACAAGATCTACCTGATGCAGAACACGCTGAACCAGACCGCCACCGAGGTCATCTCGACCTACACGTACAAGATCGGTATTCTGGGCAGCCAGTTCGAATACTCCACGGCCATCGGCCTGTTCAACACCGTGATCAATTTCCTCTTCCTGATGATCGCCAACGGCATCTCGAAGAAGGTCAACGACGCGAGCATCTTCTAAGGGGTGACCATCATGAGTAACGCAACCGTCGCCGTCGCCGCCAAGGTGAACAAGGACGACATTCCGTTCAATCCGAAGGTGCATTACAAGAAGAAGCCCAGCGACTGGGTGATCGACATCATCATCTGGCTGCTGCTCGCCTTTGTGGTGATCGCCGTGCTGTACCCGCTGTGGTTCGTGATCATCTCCTCGTTCTCGAGTCCGAATGCCGTGGCCTCGGGCGATGTGACGTTCCTGCCCAAGGACATCACGTTCGCCGGTTATGAGGCGGTGTTCAAGAACGAGCAGATCTGGAACGGTTATCTGAACACGATCATCTACACCGTGCTGGGCACGATCGTGAACCTGGTGGTCACGATCCCCTGTGCGTTCGCGCTGTCCCGCGCCGAGTTCAAGGCGCGTCGCGTGATCATGTTCCTGTTCACGGTCACGATGTTCTTCTCCGGCGGCCTGGTCCCGACCTACCTGCTCTACCAGCAGCTGGACATCCTGAACACCCCGCTCGTGTTCATCCTGCCCGGCGCGATCAGCGCCTACAACGTGATCGTGGCCCGCACGTTCTTCGAGACCTCGATCCCGGAGGAGCTGCACGACGCGGCGCAGATCGACGGCATGAGCTACTTCGGGTACTTCTTCCGCATCGTGATCCCGCTGTCGAGCGCCATCATCGCCGTGATCGGCCTGTACTGCTTCGTCGCCCACTGGAACGACTATATGACGGGCCTCATCTACGTCACCGATACCGACAAGTGGCCTCTGCAGAACGTGCTTCAGCAGATTCTGCTGGTCAACGCCAGCAGCTCGCAGTCGGCCGCCTCGGCGTCCGACCAGCAGCAGATCGCCGACCAGCTCAAGTTCGCGATCATCATCATCTCGACCCTGCCTCTGCTGGTGCTGTACCCGTTCCTGCAGAAGTACTTCAACAAGGGCGTCATGCTCGGCGCCGTCAAGGGCTGAGCATGACACGGTCCGGCGGGAGTGCCGTATCCCGCCGGACCATACGGCGAAACCCCGTGCCGCACGTCGTTCAGTGCCATGTGTCGGCGGAGCGACCCGGGGTTTCGCGCTAACTTTCATCATAGGCGCTACGTCATCGTTGACGCTCACGCATGGAAAGGCACAGCAATGCTGGCTCGATTCTCCGTAGGTTATGAACAGGTCTGCCGTGCGATCCTCACGGCCTTCGTCATCAACGTCGCCTTTATCGTCCACACGGTGATGGGATTGGTGGTCGCGGGACTGTTCCCCTCCATCGCCGCCGCATACGCCACGTGGCGCACCTGGATCATCAGTGAGGACCATTGGTGGACCTGCAAGGAGACCTGGACGGTGTTCCATCGTGCATGGAAGAGCGAGTTCAAGCAGGCCAATATCGCCGGCTGGCCCCAGCTGCTGCTGTGGCTGCTGTTGATCTACGACTACTCGGTGGTCAACTGGCATGACGCCGGCGTCATGGGGTACCTGAGCTCCGGCGTGCTGCTGCTGGTACTGGTGGTGTACGGCGCGTTCTCGATGCTGTTCTGGGCGATCCGCGCGAACTTCGACGAGAACATCCGCTGGTGCGTCAAGATGACCCTGCAGATGCTGCTGTGCCGCCCGCTGTGCACGCTGTGCCTGCTGGTCGGGTTCCTGATGACCGTGATGGTCTGGCTGACCTGGCCTGGGGTGCTGCTGGCGTTCGGCTTGTCTCTGCCGGTGCTGGTGGCCGTCGGGTGCGTGTACTTCTTCGGCCGTATCCCCGGCCTGAACGTGCGCGACACCGAGGCGTGGAAGGCCCGTCATCCGGCCTGATGCGGGCCGAATCCCGATACGTCCCGAAAGAAGGAACAGAGATGTCCTTGTGTTACACCCCGGAACACGCCAAGGTGGGCGACGTCATTCCGTTCTTCGACCGGCGTTCGGGCCGGTTCGAGAACTTCTATCTGAAGAACTGGAACCCGGATGCGCCCCGGGAGCAGGTGGTCCATGGCTGGCACCGGATGTCCGGCGCATGGCCGGACCGGATCACGGAGACGCCGGTGCACATCCTCGGCGGCACCGGTTCCGTGGTCGAGGTGGATGGCACGTACCACCTGTTCTACTGCACCTTCGACGATGATCCGCAGCGTCAGTGGGTACGCCACGCGATCAGCGAGGATCTGACCCACTGGCATGAGGTCGGCGAGGCGTTCGGCCCCGATCCGTCGATTTATGAACCGACCGACTGGCGCGACCCGTTCGTGTTCTGGAACGAGGATGAGCGTTGCTGGTGGATGTTGGTGGCGGCCCGCCGGCGCGGCGTCAGCGCCAGGAACGGTTGCGTGGGACTGTGCGTGTCCGACGATTTGCTGCATTGGCGTGTCGAACGGCCGTTATACGCCCCGGATATCCATCCGGCCGCCTATGAATGCCCCGATATGTTCCGCATGGGGGACTGGTGGTATCTGGTGTTCTCGAATTATACGGACGGGTTCGCCACGTACTATCGAATGGCGCGATCACCGCTGGGACCATGGGTGCGTCCCGCAATCGATACCTTCGACTCCCGTGCGTTCTACGCGGCGAAGACCGGGAGCGATGGGCATGACCGCTACCTGTTCGGCTGGATCCCTACCCGTGGCGAAAACACTTGGGGGTTCGACCCCGCGCCGGAATATGGCGCGGACTACCGCACGTGGAACTGGGGCGGGTCGATGGTGGTCCATCGGTTGGTGCAACACGCCGATGGCACGTTGGGCACCGCACCTTGTGCGGATTTGGCGGCGCGAATGGACGCCGCGCCGTCTCGGCCCGTCCGGCTCACTCCGGTGCAGGGAACCTGGCGGACCGAGGGCGATGGGATTACCGGTCATGCGGAAGGATTCGCCGCGGTTGCAGGCTGTCCGATGCCGGGGCAGGGTGTTCTTTCGACCACCATCCGTTTCACCGGGGATCCGGTGCGGTTCGGGCTGATGATGCACATCGATGCATCGTTGACGGACGGCTACTACCTGCAATTCGATCCCCGCCATCAGCGTCTTGAATGGCGTTCCGGACTGCGCATGCACGAACGGGGCGGTCAGCTCTTCCCGTATGCGGTGGAGATGGAACGACCGTGCGTGCTGGAAGGCGGTCGTGACTACCTGGTTGAGGTGGTCGTGGACGGCGATCAGGCGCACCTGTACCTGGATCGTGATTACGCCTTCGGCATGAGGCTGTACGATCGTCGCCCCGGCATGGCGGGGTGGTACGTCGAGGGCGGAACGCTCGACGTGCTACGAATGGGCGTCACCGCGTTCGGGATTGATGCATGAGCGGGCATTCCGAGTCATAATACAAGGAGGTGAACTGATATGACCGGCACTCTGTCGGTGCCGCAGATACGGGAGCAGCGAGGAATCCGTATGGTGACGATGAAGGAAGTGGCCGAGTCCGCAGGCGTGTCCATCGCCACGGTCTCCCGAGTGCTCAACGGCAAGGACCGTGGACGCATCAAACCGGAAATCGCCCGGGAGATCAAGCGAATCGCCAAGGACCTCGGCTACAGGCCCAATCTGGTGGCCCGCAACCTGAAGACCCGCAGCAGCCGCATCCTCGGGTTCATCAGCGACGAGATCGCCACCACGCCGTTCGCCGGGCGCATCATGCTCGGCGCGCAGGATGCGGCGCGGGAGCTCGGGTACATCCTGCTGACGGTCAACACCGGCAACGATGCGGACCTCGAACGCCGACAGATCGGCATCGTGCGGCAGTACGGCGCCGACGGCTTCCTCTACGCGATGATGTACCACCGCAAGGTGGACATCCCCGAGCAACTCGACGACCTGCCCGTGGTATTGGTGGACGCCGAGGACAGGGCGGGGGCGCGGCCTTCGATCTGCCCGGACGAGTACGGCATCGGCTATACGGCCACCCGTCGTCTGTTGGATGCCGGGTGCCGGCGCATCGCCTACTTCGGTGCGGATGTGCCGATCGTCGCGCAGAGCGAACGACTGGCCGGATACCGGGCCGCATTGGATGAATCGCCGATCGGCTATGACGATCGCCTGGTGCTGGCCATCGATGAACACGACGTGTACGGTGACGTTCCCCGTCTGTTCGACGAGTGCCGTCCGGATGGCGTGTTCTGCTTCAACGATGTGCGCGCCCATCTGGCCTACCGTGAGGCCGATCGGCTCGGGCTGACGGTAGGGCGGGACCTGTCGGTGGTCGGCGTGGACAACCAGCCGTTCATCGCGGGCATCCTGAGCCCGGCACTGACCTCGGTGGAACTGCCGCACTACGAGATGGGATACTGGAGCGCGCGCAAGCTGATCTCGCTGATCGAGCGTACCGGGGACAGCGCCCTGCCGGAACCATCCATTGCGGAGGGCGGCCCCTCGCTGCTTGCCGATCTGAACCTCATGTTGCCCGCGGGCATCCATGCGCCGCTGCCGTCATTGACGCAGGATCGGGCGCAGGTCTCGTGCGTGCTGGTGGAGAAGGACTCCGTGGCCCCTGCGTCGCAGGGCTGATCCCGAGTCCGTCCGGATGTCATTCCGGATGCGATCATCCGAATAACACGGACGTATTTCCTCGTGTCGCCTTGTTACGGGGATATACTGGTATCAACAAGGCAAACGATTGCCACCAGACGGGGCATGGCAGACCCGACGGCCGACGCCGTCGCCGACCAATGAAAGGACCCAATCATGAACGCAACGTTGCAGTCGGCCGATTCCTGCGCTTTCGCGGCCGACGGCTACACCCAACTCGACGTCTTCGTCCAGCGCGCTGAACAGGACCACGCTCCCACCATCCGTCTGCACGCGGGTGGCACATGCGTCGCCGAACGCGTCATGGACGCCGACCTGTACCGTCAGCGCTTCCAGATCGACCTCGACCCGCAGGAGCGGTACACGCTGGAAATCGTCGATGCCACCGTGCCCTATATGTATCTGGCCGGTGGAGATGATCTGCTTGACCGCGGCATCCGTGTGCTCGACGCCGCAAGCGGCGAGGCCACGGCAGGCGACGGCGCCCCGGAGAGCGCCGATCCAGTCCGCGCCGCCGTGCACTTCGAGCCGCCGGAGCATTGGATGAACGACCCGAACGGCCTGTGCCGCTTCCAGGGCCGGTACCACCTGTACTACCAGTTCAACCCCTACGGCTGGGGCTGGGACAACATGCATTGGGGGCACGCCGCCAGCCGCGACCTCGTGCACTGGACCTATCTGCCGGTCATCCTCGAGCCGCAGCGCGAGCTGCACACCCGCAGGGGCATCTCCGGCGGCGCGTTCTCCGGCTCCGCCATCACCATCGACGCCGAAGGCCGCCCCTGCCCGGGCGATGACGCGGCCGCGATCCGCTTCTACCTGACCCGACATTTCGAAGTGCCGGGCCAGCCGGACACGGTCGAGGAATGCCAGACCACCTGCGTCAGCACCGACAGTCTGACCGCGGGGCCCGAAACCGTCGTCGTGCGGCGCGAGGGCGCGGACTTCGGCCGTGACTTCCGCGACTCCAAGATCGAGACCGGTTTCGGCGGCGCGCTGATGATCCTGGCTACCAACCTGCCCTCCGACCAGGTGCCGGCATCGGGCGAGACCGGCGTCAGCGATGCCAACGAAGGCGGATGGTTCACGCTCTCCCCGCATGGCGAGCCCGATGTCGACCAACCCGATCCGAACCGGATCCCGGCGATCGTGACCTTCCGCAACGACACCCCCGACCTGGCCGACGACGCCTGGACCTATGTCGGCCCGATGGTGGCCGATCGCGGCTATGCCGAAGGCCGCACCTACGAGTGCCCGGACGCATTCCCGCTGGACGGTGCGGACGTGGCCATCGGCGCGATCATGCACATCCGCACCAAGGACGGCTGCTTCCAGCCGATCCGCTGGTATACGGGGCGGCTGGACGAGCAGGGGCGGCTGGACGTCGGTCGTTCCGGCTGGTGCGATTTCGGCGACTGCTTCTACGCGGTGCAGTCCTTCCGCGACGACGACGGCCGCCGTATCGCCATCGGATGGCTTGCCGACCACAGCGGGGTGCGTCGCGAGGCGCCCGGCCGCGCCAACGGCGCGATGTCACTGCCGCGCGAGCTGCATGTGCGCAACGGCAAGCTGTTCAGCCGTCCGGTTGACGAGGTCTACGACCTGCTCATCGGCGGCGAACTGCCGATGAGCGGTGAGGACGGCGACTGGCAGGTGCCGGGCAACGCCTATTACGCGGACCTCCGTCCGACCGGCGACTGCACGGCGGTGCTCGTCGATACCGGCGAGGTGCGGTGGACCCTGGAATGCCGTGATGGCGAGATCCGCTGCTCCAGCCAGGGCGCGCCCAGCGACGATCTGGCCTGTGTGACGCATGTGGATGAGGTCAAGCGCATCGAGGTGTTCTACGACCACGGCATCATCGAGGTGTTCGTGAACGACGGCGAGGCCGCCGGTGCGATGCTGGCCTATGACGAGCGCGAGTCCGGCGTCTTCTCGGTGTCCGGCGACACCTCCTGCGAGGTGTGCTCGCTGCGCCGCTGACCGAGCGGTCACGGCCGGCGCATCCGGCTGATCCCTCTGACCCTTCTGCGGCGGATTCACGGTGGCACTGCATCATATGGTCCGGTTGGGCTGTTCCGACCGATCCCTTTGATGCAGTGCCTTCGTGTTGCTGCGGCTTATGGTCTGATACGGCTTGATGATCTGGTCCTTGTGGTGCAGTGCCGTTGTACTGCTGCGACTTTTGTGCCATTTGGGCCTGGCCGGCTGGTCCTTTTGATGCGGTACCCCCATGTTCCTGCATCATTTGTGCGACGACCGCAACCTGTGTGTGCTGTAATGGTGGTATCGGATCTCAGCGGAGAGATGGAGTGCATGATGAGATACTGCATGTATTGTGGAGCGCAAGTGACCGAAGGCGCGAAGTTCTGCATGTCCTGCGGCAAGTCGGTGCAGGACACGTCCCCTGCGGTCGCTGAGCCACCCGTGGAGGCTACGGCGCCGATCCCGGCAACGCCCATGCCGGCGGCGTCTGCCCCGGCGGAACCTGCGCCGCCGGCGGCTGCCCCGACGATCCCTGCGTCGGTGGCGCCAGCCCCGGCGGACCCTGCCCCCGCCGCAACACCGTCGTGGCGGCAGCAGCCTCCGGCACAGCAGCAGCCTGCGTCATGGCAGCAATCGCAGACATGGCAGACGCAGCAGGTGCCCCAAGCCGAGCAGTACAACGGCCAGCCGTACCAGTATGCGCCGGCGGGTGGCGCCTATGTTCCCGCCGGTACGGTGGCCGCACCGCCGAAGAAACGGTCCAAGGGTGTTGTGGTAGGCGTCGTCATCGCCATTATTGCCGTGATCGCCGCCGTGGTGTTCGGACTCTGGTGGTTCCTGTGGCGTGGCGACGACCTGAATCCGGCCGGACGGTACACCATGTCGAACGGCTATCAGACCTTCGAACTGGTCATCGAGGATGACGGCGCGTTCAAGGTCTCCGATACCGGCAGCAGCGACTATCTGGCGGGCGTCATCGGTGAAGGCACCGTCGACGGCGACAACGTGCGCTACCCGTTGAGCGACATCAAGGCCTCGACCGTTAACGGCGAGATGACGCTGTCCGAGCTGATCGGGCAGGCCGATCCCAGCGGCATCGGAACCGCGGTGGCCGACGCCATCGAGGTGGAGGTCACTGCTCCGAAGAACGCGGCGCACGGCAACATCGTCGGCACCTGGGGACTGTCTGGATCGCTGCTGACGTTCTCGGCGGAGATCCACATCACCGCGAACGCCGACGGCACGGTGGAGGCCGGTATGACGGCGTTCGGCGAGGATCCGTCCAATGCCACGGGCACCTGGACCGACAACGGCAACGGCCAGTACACCGTGACGTTCGACAACGGTTCGCCGTTAACCGTCACGCTGCCGCAGTGAGCGGCTGACGGACTGCGATACCGGTCGCGGCGGTCCGTCGGAACACACGTCGTTGCAAGATGCGAACGTATCGTGATACATGTGGACCGTGATACATGTGGGGCGGTCGGGAATCACCAAGGTTCCCGACCGCCCCGCGTTTATGTTGTGGTCCGTGTGATCGATCACTCGAACGGATAAGTCAGGCCCCACTGGTTGCGGACCTGATCCATCAGCTCCATGATGCGCACCGTGTCGGCATGCGGCATGGCCGCGCACTCGGTCAGGCCGTCCAGGATGGCGTTCGCCGCGTCGGCCACCTGATACTCGTAGCCGGTCAGTTGCGCCGGCACGTCATGATGCGCCACCAGGGCGTGATCGTTGTTATAGACGTCGATGCCCTCCACGTTGTTGATGTTCTGGCAGACGATATAGCCGTCCGTGCCCCAGATGTAGCCGCCGCGGTCCGAGGAGACGAGCATCGAGGCCTGCGCGGTGGCCATCGTGCCGTCCGCATAGTGCAGGGCGATGGCGTCGTGCGCGTCCACGCCGGTCTCGTACGGGGTCATCGAGGTCACGATGCGATCGATCGGACGCGGGCCCAGCACCATGTCAATGAAGTTCAGCGGGTATACGCCGACGTCGAGCAGCGCGCCGCCGGCCAGCATCGGATCGGTCATACGCGCCTTGCCGGACACCGGGTAGCACAGGTTCGCGTCCACCATCTTCACCTCGCCGATCACGCCCGAGGCCACGATGTCGTCGATCATGCGGCGCGACGGCATGTAGCGCGTCCAGATGGCCTCGGTGCACAGCAGCCCCGACGCCTCGGCCACGGCCAGCAGTTCGCGTGCCTGTGCCGCGTTGGCGGTGAACGACTTCTCCACCAGGATGTTCTTGCCGGCCTGCAGACACATGATGCCCTGCTCGGCATGCAGGCTGTGCGGGGTGGCGATGTACACCAGATCCACTTGCGGGTCGGCCAGCAGCTCCTCATACGAACCGTAGGAGACCGGGAAGCCGTATTGTGCGGCGAAGGCGGCGGCGCGCTCGCCGTCGCGTGCGGCCACCGCGTACGGGGCCA
>JABLTT010044990.1_pt1 | contig 14818 bp, 15 predicted proteins | sample 7160061 | NCBI WGS metagenome assembly JABLTT01 (sample SAMN14651232, study PRJNA627086) | human gut metagenome | isolation source: feces | host: Homo sapiens
AACGCTCCGCGAGGATGCGCAGTGATTCTGTAAAGAATATGTCAGCTTCGCTGACCAGAATCACGCGCCAAGTCTCACGGACGTTCGACTTGAATTGTTTGGAAGGTGCGTTCTGTGAAAAAACAAAAAATGTACCTTGATAGTTTTTGGCGCTGAGGAAGGAAAACGCCCGGGAAAATGGCGGACTGTATGGAATTCCTATTGACAAAGTAGGAATTCCGCATTACAATCACTGATAAACCAATTAAAACAATATGAAATAAGAAAATTATATAAAAAACAAATTTGCTGATATAGCAAATAGACACAGGAGGATGACATCGTGGCTTATCAGATAGAGACAACTTGTATTTGCGGAGATCCGGAAACTTCTAAAAACCATTCTTTTGGCGCTGTTTCAGTACCGATTTACCAGACGGCGACTTTTGCCCACCCGGGTATTGGGGAATCGACCGGTCATAATTATACGCGTGAGAGCAACCCGACCAGAGACGAGCTGGAAAAGACTGTTTCGGCGCTGGAAGGAGCGGTTGATACCGTTGCCTGCACATCCGGTATGGCGGCGATCTCGCTGATGATGGAGCTGTTTGACAGTGGCAGCCATTTTGTATGTACCGAGGATCTGTATGGCGGTTCTGTCCGTATTTTTGAGGCACTGGAAAAGAAGCGCGGTTTTTCATTTTCCTATGTAAATACAGCCGATGTGGAGGCGGTTGAGAAGGCGATCACGGATCAGACGAAGGCACTCTACATCGAGACACCGAGCAACCCGACGATGCAGGTGACCGATCTGGCGGAAATGAGCCGTCTGGCGACGAAGCACGGACTGCTTCTGATCGTGGACAATACCTTCCTGTCCCCGTATCTGCAGAATCCGATCGCGCAGGGCGCGGATCTGGTTGTCCACAGCGGCACGAAGTTTTTAGGCGGTCACAATGATACGCTGGCTGGATTTTTATGTACGCCGATCAAGGCGCTGGCAGAACAGATCCGGTATCTGTTCAAGACGATCGGAAGCGGACTTTCTCCGTTTGATTCTTTCTTAGTCCTGCGCGGCATCAAGACTTTGTCAGTGCGTGTGGAACGGCAGCAGGAGAATGCGATGAAGATCGCGAGCTGGCTGAAAGAGCAGAAAAAAGTAACGGATGTCTACTATGTAGGACTTCCGGAGCATCCGGGTTATGAGATCAACCAAAAACAGAGCCGAGGCGCGGGCAGCATGATTTCGTTCCGCACTGATACAGAGGAGACGGCGAGAAAGGTGCTGGAGCGCGTGAAGCTTATTTCCTATGCGGAGAGTCTGGGCGGCGTGGAGTCCCTGATTACCTATCCGATGCTGCAGACACACGGCGATGTGCCGGTTGAGATCCGGGAACGTCTTGGAATTACGGAGACATTTTTACGTCTGTCTGTCGGTATTGAAAATGTGGATGATCTGATTGCGGATCTGGAGCAGGCGTTAGCGTAAAAAGAGGATAGATATGTTTGGTATCGGTTTTGCATGGGCAGTGGGATATGGACATGGATGACAGGACGCCAGAGTGAAAACTGTTCATTGACAGGAACGATGGATTGGGAGGAAAATGCATGAAATACGATTTTGACAAAGTGGTGGACCGGCATGGTACCAACTGTTTAAAATATGATTTTGCCATTGAGCGAGGAAAACCAGCGGATATTTTGCCGCTTTGGGTGGCTGATATGGATTTTCAGACGGCTCCGGCGATTTTAGAGCGGCTGGAAGAGACAGTAAAACATGGTATTTTCGGCTACAGTGATGGAAAAGAGGGCTATTTTGCGGCAGTCCAGAACTGGTACCGGGAGCGCTTTGGCTGGGAGACGAAACCGGAGTGGCTGGTAAAGACACCGGGCGTTGTATTCGCGCTGGCGGCGGCTGTCCGGGCGTATACAAAGGAAGGTGACGGCGTACTGCTTCAGCAGCCGGTGTACTATCCGTTTTCGGAAGTAATTACGGACAATGGGCGTAAGATTGTCAACAGCCCGCTGAAAATCACGGATGGCTATTACACGATGGATCTGGACGCTCTGGAAACGAAGATCGTGGAAAATAAGGTCAAATTGTTCCTGCTTTGCAGTCCGCACAACCCGGTCGGACGTGTCTGGAGCGAGGAGGAACTGCGCCGGGTTGGCGAGATTTGCCTGCGTCACGGTGTGCTCGTGGTCAGCGATGAGATCCACAGTGATTTTACCCGCGAGGGACATCCGCACACAGTATTTGCGAAGCTGGGTGCAGAGTTTGAGCAGAACTGCCTGATCTGCACGGCACCATCTAAGACGTTCAATCTGGCGGGACTGCAGATTTCCAATATCTTTGTGCCGAACCCAGAGCTTCGGAAGAAACTCTTAAAGGAGATCGCGGCGGCAGGCTACAGCCAGGTCGGTCTGATGGGACTGGTAGCATGCCAGGCGGCGTATGAAGAGGGCGCGGAGTGGCTTGCACAGCTAAAAGCGTATCTGGAGGAGAACCGGAAGTTTGTGAAGGCGTATCTGGAAGAGCATCTGCCGGAAATCCGTCTGATCGAGCCGGAGGGAACCTACCTTCTGTGGCTGGATTTTAAGGCGCTTCATTTGAATGAAAAAGAGCTGGAACATCTGATCGTGGACAAGGCACATCTGTGGCTGGACAGCGGCGCGATGTTCGGACCGGACGGCGAGGGCTTCGAGCGGATCAATATCGCATGCCCGCGGGCGACGGTGGAGAAAGCGCTGAAGCAGCTGGAAGCGGCGATCCGCGGATAAAATTGATTGGGTCACGAATCAGAACCCGTATAAATAAAACCTGCCGCAGGCAGACTGTATCCCCCATATAAACAGTCTGTCTGCGGCAGGTTTTTTGAATTCATAGGAACATTATTTTATGAGAACCGGAACACCGCAGTTCCATACGCCGGAAGCGGGTACGCGAAGGAGTATGGCTGTCCGTCACATTCGCTCTTGATGGAGCGGTAATGGCTGATCTTATCGCCGCGCTTGTAGTAGCCGTGTTCCTGGTCAAGCAGCAGCGTGTAGGTGCCGCGTTTCGGAACGCCGACGCGGTAATCGTCGCGGTCTACCGGGGTGAAGTTGCAGATGAAGAGAAGATTCTTTTTCTGTGTTTCATCGCGGCGGATAAAGCTGAAAATACTGCGGTCTCCGTCGTTGGCGTTGATCCACTGGAAGCCGTCATACTCCTCGTCCAGGCGGTAGAGCGCCGGATATTTGTGGTAGAGCGTCAAAAGCCCTTTCACATAATTCTGGAGGTCGGCATGGAGCGGCTCTTTCGTAAGGTACCAGTCGAGGGAGACTTTTTCATCCCATTCATGGAACTGACCGAAATCCTGTCCCATGAAGAGAAGTTTCTTGCCCGGATGTCCGAGCATGAAAGTGTAGCCGACTTTCAGGTTGGCAAATTTATCCTCGTATTCGCCTGGCATTTTGTTGATCATCGAGCATTTGAGGTGGACGACCTCGTCGTGCGAGAGCACCAGAATGAAGTTTTCGCTGGTGCAGTAGGTGATGCCGAAGGTCATTTTGTTGTGGTTAAATTTACGGAAATACGGGTCGAGCTTCATGTATTCGAGGAAGTCATGCATCCAGCCCATATTCCATTTGAAGGTAAATCCAAGACCGTCCTCCTCCGGGCTCTTGGTAACCTTCGGCCAGGCGGTGGATTCCTCGGCAATGATGATGGCGCCGTCCTTCCGGCCGCGGATCACGCTGTTTAAATGTTTGAAAAACTCGATGGCTTCGAGGTTTTTGTTGTCGCCATATTTATTTGGTACCCACTGTCCGTCCTGGCGTCCATAGTCTAAGTAAAGCATGGAAGCGACGGCGTCCACGCGCAGACCGTCGATGTGGTATTCATCGAGCCAGTAGAGCGCGTTGGCGATCAGAAAATTGGATACCTCGTTTTTGGCATAATCAAAGACCTTGGTACCCCAGTCCGGGTGCTCGCCTTTGCGCGGGTCGGCATACTCATAGAGCGCCTGTCCGTCGAAATCGGCAAGTCCATGTGCATCCTTCGGAAAATGCGCCGGAACCCAGTCTAGGATGACACCGATGCCTTTTTTATGTAAGTAATTGACGAAATACATAAATTCCGCCGGGGTTCCGTAGCGGGAGGTCGGGGCAAAATAGCCGGTTACCTGATAGCCCCAGGAGCCGTCATACGGATGTTCGGCGATTCCCATGAGCTCTACATGGGTGTAGCCCATTTCCAGGACATAGTCAGCCAGCTCATGCGCGGCTTCCATGTAAGTGTAGTAACCGTCCTTTTCCGGGCGGTTTTTCTTTTTCCAGGATCCTAAGTGAACCTCGTAGATAGAGATTGGCGCCTTGACCGGATCGGTGCCCGCGCGCGATTCCATCCATTTGGAATCGTTCCATTTGAAGCCGCGGATATCGGCGGTCACGGAAGCGGTTCCTGGACGGTATTCTGCCGAAAATGCATATGGATCTGCCTTAAATAAAATCGTTCCCGTGTGCGTGGTAATGGCGAATTTGTAGAGCTGTCCCACGCCAAGTCCCGGTACGAAGAGCTCGTAAATGCCGCTGTCTGCGACCGGCTTCATCGGGGTTGCATCCGGATTCCAGGCGTTGAAGTCGCCGACCAGGCTGACGGCGGCTGCGTGCGGCGCCCAGACCGCGAAATAGTAGCCGTCCTGTCCGCGATATGTATAAGGGTGTGCGCCCAGCTTGTGGTAGAGCTGGTAGTGGCGGCCTTCTCCGAAGAGATACCGGTCAAGCTCGCCGATCACGCCGAGTCCATCTGTCTTTGGTTTTTTCGATGTGGTTCGTTTAGTAGTGGAAGCTGCTTTTTTCATAAGGTTACCCCTCCGTGATTCCGAGAATAACAGCGCTGTTACCCTCTAATTCTATCTGAATTTTGTTTGTATTCTTATCGATCAAAAACGATTTTCCGGTAATCAGATCCGTAGCTTGTTCCGCTGTCGTGTGGAATGGAAGCGGAACTTGTAAATAAGCGGCGTTGTCATCGTTGTTGGCAGCGGTAAGGATCGCCTGGTGGTCACCGTGTCTGGCAAATGCGTACTGCCGGTTTGTCAGCAGAAGTTCCTGATAACGCCCACCGTGAAGCGCCGGTTCGGCGGCGTGGATGGCGGCGAGTTTCTGGATCAGAAGTGTAAGCGGTGTCACGGTGCCTGCGTTGGTATCTGTGTTTGAGTCTGTGGTGCTTGAAATGGTCTGGCAGCAGGTGTTTGCGCCTGCGTGTATGTTTGTGCCTGTGGCGCTCGAAAAGCTCTGGCAGCTGCCATCTGTGCGGATGCCTGTGTTTTGTCCGTCGCTGGTCTGCATTTCTTCTGCAAGCGGTCTCGGCGGCAGGATTCTCGGACGGAGTTCCGTATCAGAGTTGTGTCCGCGGCGTCCCTGAATGCCCCATTCGCTTCCATAATAGATGGATGGAATGCCCGGAAGAGTGAACAGCAGCGTGTAAAGCGGCGCAAGATGTGCCGGATTTAACAGTTTGCTTGCGATCCGGTCTTCGTCGTGGTTGTCCACAAAGGTGTAGAGATCCCGCCCCACTGCTTCGAGGCGGCGGACGTTGTGTGCCAGTTCGAAATAATTGTGGTCGTTGTGCGCGGAATAGATACTTTTGTGCATCTCGTAGTTGGTGACGGAATGAAGCATCTGCGGATTGACCCAGCGGGCGTATTCGCCGTGGATGACTTCGCCCATCAGCCAGAATTCCGGTTTGATTTCATTTGCCAGCCGGCGCAGTTCCTGCATAAATTCAAAGGAAAGATCGCCCGCGCAGTCGAGGCGGATACCGTCGATGTTAAATTCCTGCACCCAGAAACGGACCGTGTCAAGCAGATAGTTCCGCACTTCCGGGTTTTTGTGGTTTAAGCAGGGAAGCTCCCAGATGCCGTGCCAGGATTCGTAGCCGAAGGAATCGCCGAGCGGGCTGCCCCAGCCGAAATTGACGTTCCTGTACCATCCGGCGTAAGGGGACTGGTCACGGTGCGCCTGCAGGTCGCGGAAGGCGAAAAATTCGCGACCGGTGTGGTTGAATACGCCGTCCACGACGACGCGGATGCCATGCTCATGGCAGCAGTCCACGAAAGATCGGAACGAGACGTTGGTTCCCAGCCGCCGGTCGATGAGCCGGAAATCGCGGGTATCATAGCCGTGCGTGGATGATTCAAACAGCGGTCCAATATAGATTGCGGAAATATGCAGACTCTCTAAATAGGGAATCCACAGCATCAGTTCGTCCATGCGGGAATCGGCGGAAACGTCCCTGTTTGTGCCATCCGCTGCCCCATCGGAGACGGGATAGGGATTGGCAAACGGCGATCCGGTCATTCCCAGAGGATACATATGGTAAAAGGTGGCTTTGTCGTACCAGGCTGTCATGAGAAAATTCCTCCTTGTGGCGGTTAAATGGTATTTTCCTGTTGTTTAATATGTCGTAAAAGGAACTGATACCGGAGATGTGCGGCTTTCAGTTCGTAGATATAGCAGTCAATCAGAGTCGGATCGACGACCTCTTCAAAATGGTTGAAAACGGTGTTGATCGTGCTCATGGTCTGTCGCAGTTCTGTCAGCAGCTCCGGGTCAGGGTGGGCGGAAAAAATGTCCGTGCTGGTGATCCCGGAGCAGTGGGTGCGGTTGTGCTTCATGGTTTGATGCTCTCTTTCTGAATCCTATAAATTGGTACAACGATCAGTATATTCAGAAAATGGAAAGATATGCATCCTGGTTCAGGCGTCCATGGAAAGCACGGATTCCAGCAGATGTCCGAGCTGCATCAGTTTCCGGGTGCTGTCTTCGATCGAGAGGTAATAATAATTGCAGGTTCCCTCCCGGTGGACGTCGATCAGCCCGGCTGTCTTTAAAATCTTCAAATGGTGGGAAACTGCCGGGCGCGACAGGCTGGTCCGTTCGGTGATCTCCCGGACATTTAAGCCGTGCGGACGGGGCTGATTGGGCAGGCTGATTGGACGGTCATCGTTTTTATCCGGCTGATTTGTGTTCATAGGGGTGTTTTTTTTGCGTCCCGTGAGGGCTTCGTCCGTCAGCGCTTCGATGATCGTCAGCCGTATTTCATCGCCCAGTGCGATAAAAAGAGGCATACAGGTATGAAAATGCTGTTTAAGTTCTGTTCCTTTTTTCATCGCGGCTCCTCCTTCTATAATGGTTTAAAAATTTAAACTAATAGTATTTTACCATTTTTTGTTTCGTCAGTCAATGGAAAGGAAAATGCTGGAATGGGTATTTATAGATAAAAAATAAAGAGATATTTTGGCAATTATTTTCAAATGACGAAATTGTCTAGCTAAAATAATGGGTTCAGATGCACAAAGTTTTTGAGATGTTTTTGGCGCATATTTCGGCCGTTTTGGGATTGACTTTTGACCAAAAACTGTTCATAATGGAGGAACATTCATGGATGGGTTCTTCCATCTGTCACGGGAATCCGGATTTCCCGTTGATCTATTATTAAGATTCTAAAAGTTAAGTTCAGAGAAATGTTCGATAATTTTTCAGGAATGTTTGAAGTGCATACAGGAAATGAATGGAAAAAGGTGGCGGTAAAAGCTGGCGCAGGACTGGCAGCTATCGTTTGCGGCAGGAGTTTTGAAAAGAGGACATACTGTGCAGAAATTGTTCGTTTCATGTATGCGAAAGAGAAGGAGGGGATGGATTGACCTTTTTGCTGCTGTTGTTTACTGGCGGCTGTGCGTTTTGGGATTTGAAAAAACGCCGTATTCCCAATGGGATGCTTCTGCTTGGCGGCCTGTTGTTTCTTTTGATTCGGTTTGGTCTGGGGATGAAGATGGGATATACGGCCGGATGGGACGGGCGGCTGCCGGGATATGGGGCGACGCTTATGATGGGGATTGGCGAGACTTGTGGATATTTGATTCGTATCGGGAGTTTACTGATTGTCCTGTTCCCTCTGTATCTGTTTCGCATGATAGGTGCGGGAGACATCAAAATGGCAGCCGTCCTGTTTGGTGCCGCCGGGCTGCGGCAGGGCGGGCGGATTTTCCTGTGCGGGCTGGCAGCTGCCGGAATATGGTCGCTTGTATTACTTATCCGGCGTGGGATTGCCAGGCAGCGGCTTACATATCTTGTGTTTTATTTGTACCGGTCCGCGCTTGGGGGAAGCGTCGAGCCGTACTATCTGGAAGCGCGGGATGGAAAAGAGGCATCTTTTTGTCTGGCACCGTGCCTGTTTTTGGGAGTGATTGGGGCGGAGCTGATTCGGTATCTGTAAGGAAAATGGCTTGTGATTAGGGAGGTGGCGGTGCGATGAAGCATATTCTGGCGGTGTATGATGTGGATCCGGTCTATGCGGCGCGGTTTGCAGAGGTAGTTAACCAGAAGGAAAAAATACCGTTTGAGGTGGTGGCGTTCAGCTCGATCGAGCGGCTGCGGGCATTTGCGGCGGAACATCCGGTAAAGCTTCTGTTGTTGGGCGAGCATGTTCCGGCGGAAGAAAAGGAGTCCATCCGGGCGGAAAAGGTTATTCTTTTATCGGATAATGGGGGAAAACCGGTCAGTCCGTCAGTTCCCTGTGTTTACAAATACCAGTCCAGCGATGCGATTGTGCGCGACGTGATGACCTGGTATGGGGAAAGCCCGGGGGAGCTGCCGGAGGTGTCCGGGCGGGGGCTGGCGAAGGTCTTGGGAGTGTATTCGCCGGTTGGACGGTGTTTAAAGACCTCGTTTGCCCTGACAATGGGAAAACTTTTGGCACAGGAGGAGCGGGTGCTGTATCTGAACCTGGAGGAATTTTCCGGTCTGTCGGTTTTGATGAAAGAAGAATATAAGAGTGATTTGTCGGATCTGTTGTATTTTTACAACGGTGGAAGCTATAATTCGCTTCGTTTGAGCAGCGTTGTCCACACGATGGGGGAGCTGGATTATATTCCGCCGGTGCGCTATCCGGAGGATCTGGATCAGGCGGGAGAGGAGGCAATCGCGGGGCTTATACGGGCAATTGCCGGGGAGAGTGCGTATGATACGCTGGTAGTGGATATAGGAAGCGGGCGCAGGACGGCGCTTTCGGTAATGAAGCTGTGCCGGGTAATTTATATGCCGATCCGGGAAGATCCGGTGTCTTTGGCAAAGCTTAAGGAGCTGGAGCAGTATTTTTCACAGACAGGAAATGGCATGCTAAGGGAACGTATTAAACGCCTGAAGCTTCCGTATCACGGCAGTTTTGGACGGGGCGATTATATTGACCAGCTCTTATGGGGAGAACTGGGTGATTATGTCCGGCAGCTGCTGCGGGGAAGCAGTGTGGGCGGATAATGTTCATTGTGGGTTAAATTAGAAGGGGCAAAGTCTTTTGACAGGGATAAATTGAGCGGGATTTTGCCAGTCATTCTAAAGAGTAAACGGTTGTGAGAGAAACAACTGGCAGGGGGAAGTATGCAGGAGCAGAAAATGGTTTTGAGGCAGCGTCTGATGGAGCAGATGGAGAGCCGTATGCAGGTGGAGGATGAGGAGCTGCGCGACCTGATCGACATGGCGATTCTGGAAGCGGCAGAAGGGGCGTATCTGCCGTTAAAAGAGCGGCTTTGTTTGAGAAAAGAGCTGTTTGATTCATTCAGACGGCTGGATATTTTGCAGGAGCTGGTCGATGATCCGACGATCACGGAGATCATGGTAAATGGAACGGAGCACATTTTTGTCGAGCGGCAGGGGCGTGTGGAAGAGTTAGAAAAGCACTTTGATTCGGTAGGGCAGCTAGAGGATCTGATTCAGCAGATTGTAAGCCGTGTCAACCGGACGGTCAATCTGGCATCCCCGATTGCGGATGCGAGACTGGAAGATGGTTCTCGTGTCCACGTGGTGCTGGCACCGGTGGCGTTAAATGGGCCGATTTTAACGATCCGGAAGTTCCCGGAACCGATCACGATGGAACGCCTGATTGAATTAAAAAGTATCAGCCGGGAGGCAGCGGCATTTTTACAGAAAGCGGTCGAGCGGGGACTCAATATTTTTATCAGCGGCGGAACCGGATCGGGAAAAACGACGATCTTAAACGCCATGTCCGGCTATATTCCACAGGAGGACCGCGTCATTACGATCGAGGATTCGGCAGAACTTCAAATCCGCCATGTGACGAATCTTGTCAGCCTGGAAACAAGGGTAGAGAACCGGGATGGTTCTCAGGAGATTTCCATGCGCGATCTGATCCGGGCGAGTCTCCGAATGCGTCCGGACCGCATCATCGTTGGGGAGGTCCGGGGCGGCGAGGCGCTGGAAATGCTGCAGGCGATGAATACGGGGCACGATGGCTCGCTCTCAACCGGACATGCAAACAGCGCCAAAGATATGCTCTCAAGACTGGAAACGATGGTTCTGATGGCGGCAGAACTGCCGCTTGCGGCGGTCCGGAGTCAGATCGGTTCAGCGCTCGATCTGATGGTCCATGTCGGGCGGATGCGGGACCGGAGCCGGAAGGTGCTGGAGATCACGGAGGTGATAGGCTATGAAAATGGGGAAATCCGCCTTTCTCCCATCTATCAGTTTCAGGAAAGCGGGGAGACTGCTTCCGGACAGGTGGAAGGAGCACTTGTCCAGGTTGGCAGATTTGAAGGGCGGCGCAGATTCGCGGGAGGAAGTGCTTTCTGATTACCGGGTTTACCACCTGACGGGGCAGGAGTGGATACGTTACCTTCTGGAGGGAACAGCGGTGTGCGCCGTGACGGCATATGTATTCTACCGTTCATTTCTGGCGTTCGTTCTGATGCTTCCGGCGGGGATGCTGCGGCCGTTTTTTAAGAGGCGGGAGCTCTGCCGCCGGAGAAAAGAGGAGCTGCGGCTCCAGTTTAAGGAAGCGATTCAGATCGTGGCTTCGGCGCTGGCTGCAGGCTATTCGGTGGAAAATGCGTTTATTGCGAGCGTGCGCGATCTGGAAGAACAATACGGAAAAGAAGGGATGATTACCCGTGAGTTTTCATATCTGGCAAGCCAGCTTAAAATGAACCGGACCGTGGAGGCGCTGCTTTCTTCCTTTGCGAAGAGGAGCGGTCTGGATGAGGTGGAAAATTTCTCTGTTATTTTTACTGTATCCAAACGGAGCCGGGGCGAGCTGGCAAGCGTGGTTCACCATGTCGTTCACGTGATTTCGGATCGCATTCAGGTGCGGGAGGAAATTCTCACGATGACGGCAGAAAAGCAGTTTGAACAGAGAATTATGAACCTGATGCCGTACCTGATCGTGTTCTACGTGGATTTGTCATCGCCGGGCTTTTTCTCACAGATGTATGAGACAGCGGTGGGGCGGATGGTGATGACAGGGTGTCTGGTGGTCTATCTGCTGGCATGGAGGGTATCGGGGAAAATTCTTCAGATTGAGGTGTGAAACAGCATGGGAAAAATGGGGAAAAAGCAGGTTTTATGCATTCTTTTGGGGATAATTCTGGCAGTTGCGGGATATCTGGTGGAAAAACGGGATGAGGCGCTGGAAGATGGGAACCGGCTGAACCGCTATGCATACGGAGAAGGAGAACGGCAGCAGGAAGTGTGGGTGCGCGGACTGTGCGAGAAGGAGATTCCGGTGGAGATTTCGCTCGGAGAGCGGGAATATGCGGAAGAGGATGCAAAAAAAGCATTGCTGGAGGCGGGAGGTAAACTGGCGGATTTAATTCGGGGAAACAATCTGTCCTTGCAGGAGGTAAGGGAAGATCTACATCTCGTCGGCTGGCTGGAAGAAGAGGGCATCCGGGTCCGCTGGACACCGGAGGATGCGGAATGGATTCAGACGGATGGGACAGTTTTAAATGAAGAATGCCCGGAGAAGGGGATTCAGACAGAACTGACCGCATCCCTGCAGGCGGGGGTATTCAGCCGAGAGTACCGGTTTCCGGTCACGCTATATCCGCCGCTTCGGACGAAGCAGCAGGAAAAAAAGGCAGGTTTTAAGCGGCTGTTAAAGCAGATGGATGAGGCACAGAGAACGGAAGGGCAGCTGGTTCTGCCAAAGATGTATGAGGGGAAGAATTTATCTTACCGGGTGCGCGGAGACAGGGAATATCTGCTGTTTCCGGTGCTGGGGATTGCGGCGGCAATTCTGCTTCCTCTTTATGAAAAACAGAAGGAGAGTGAGGCGAAAAAGAAGAAAAAGCGGGAGCTGATGGAAGATTATCCGGAGATTGTGTCAAAGCTGACCGTATTTTCCGGGGCGGGGCTTCCGGTCCGCCGGGCATGGGAGCGGATTGTGCTGGAATACGAGGCGGCATGCCGGGCGGGAACACAGACGGAGCGGGCGGCATACCGGGAAATGGCAGCGGCATATCACCGGATGCAGCGCGGTGTCCCGGAACTACAGGCATATGCGGAATTTGGTGCGGGCTGCCGCCTGAGACCGTACCGGAAGCTTTCCGGGCTTTTGGAGCAGAATGTCAGAAATGGGGCAGAAGGACTTCGAAAGGCGCTGGAGACAGAGATGGAGTCGGCGTTTGAAGAAGAGAAAGCACTGGCAAGACGCCGGGGGGAAGAGGCATCCACAAGGCTGATGCTTCCATTGTTTTTGATGTTGATGATTATTATGGTGATGGTTTCAGTCCCGGCGTTTCTGGCGTTTGGGATCTGAAAAATGGGGAGAAAGGAAAAAAAGTATATGGATAAAGCGTATCTGGTAAGAGAAGTAAAATCGTTTCTGATGGACGAGGATGGTGTGGGGGTCATTGAGTTAAAAACTACTTTTTTATATCCAAAATAGAAAATCTCTACAAACCCTTTATCTATGCGGCTTTGCCGCTATTTTGGATATTTCCCCCAAAATATCCATTATCCAAAATGAACCGTCAAATTTACCTCAAATTTTTTCCAAATATCCAAAATGAATTTTTCAAATATACCGTGATTTTAGCTGTGAAATTTTTGAAAAATCCGGCTTGAAATTTTTCGGATATTGTCCCGTTTTGGCTGTAAAATTTTTGGCGGCCAGCAGGGCATGTGTCGCGAAAGTCGGCGCTTTACCAGTAATTAAATAAGCCCTCTCTAATTTCTTAGAGAGAGCTCATTATTAGAATTCGTTTAAACTGGCAGTTCGTATATGACTAATGACATTTTTAGAATCTCAAAATATCATTCAGCGGCATTGGTCTGCCTCGTTTTTTTCTTTGTTCCATTCGGCTGTCAGGTCAGAGGAATCCTTGTAAGTAATCGTTAAATGCCCTCTTTTTGGAATGCCAGATTATTTCTGATTAATTCATTGATTGTTGCCGGTGTATAATTATTGATCATACATCCGGCATTCAGTGCCCGTTCTCTGGTACGCATAAACTGGTATGTCTCATCTTTTTTACTATGAATATGACCGTAAATATGCCAAGAGCCGTGCATGTACCCGTTCCATTCTGCAATCGGGAAATGGCAAAGGCAGATCTGTTTATCTCCGTCCGTCACGTGCATCATTGGGCTTACATCTTCGAAGTAATGCATTGCCTTCGGATTTTCCAAAGTTCTGCCATCATGGTTCCCAATGATCAAAATCTTATGGCCACGCAGTTGCCGTAGGTACCATTCCGGTGCTCGTTCGCTTTTATAGCAGAAGTCACCGAGAACATATACCGTATCTTCAGGCTGGACCCGCCCGTTCCACAGTTGAATCAGACAACGATCCATGTCATCCACATCCATAAATGGGCGGTGGTCAAAACCGATTACATTCCGATGGCCAAAATGTAAATCACTGATGTAAAATTTCTTTTCGTTCGACGTATTATTTTGCATTTGACATTACTCCTTTTCTCATGATTTATGTATTTTCGCTGGGGGTGGCATCGTGCAACAGGTGTGTTCCTATTTCAGCGGCTTTGTTGCTATTTGTACATTCACCAGAGTTCTTCCAAAATGAATTTTTTCAATATCGCCCTATTTGGAACGTAAAATTTTTGGCAGCCAGCAGGGCGTGAGTCGTAAAAGTCGGCGCTTTATATCAAAAGTCGCTCGAAAAAAAATGACATTTTGTGATAAAACTCCCTTGAAAAAGTTGCATATTTGAAAAACATTGGCCGTAAATTTTTTGGCAGCCAACGGGGAGTGCGTCGCAAAAGTTGGTGTTTCGCAGCAAAAATATTTAATAACATAGGAGGACGTATTATGGTTATGGTTGTTAATAGTGGGCGTTGGTGTCTTGGTTTTCTCGGTGAGGATAGATTCCCAGATCAGATGAAACTATGGCTTCGCATTCACAGTGATGAGGATCTGCGGGTTCATATGCTGACTCAGTGGCTCGTCTCTCATCATGTCCGAGGCGTTGCATGGCGCAGCCCGCAGGGGGGCTGGCTGGATTGGAGGGCAGGATTGTTCGTCCGGCAGTTTAACCGTCAGATGGAATGTGCCGGAATGAAATGCACGATACGGGAAGTAATGTTGGAATCACATTTTGCGGATGATATCTAATGCATCACTTCTTACAATTTCAGAGGGATGTTTGAATCAATCAATAATACCGAATTTCTCATTCATCGCTTCTTCCCTTTCAGCATCATAATCAATGGTCTCTATAGCAGCCTTTCTGGATGCTTCAAGTCTTGCGAAAGATTCGCAACTTTTCCTTGCCCGTTCCGTTGCTGCATTGGTCTGCTCGCTGTTCGCTTTCATAAAAAACACCTCCAATTTACCGACAGAAGAACTTCTTTAGTAATTTTTTCCCCTCTTCATATTTGTTTGTCATCTGGATTTGCTTTACCGGTCTATTTTCTGTTTTTTCATAATTTCAATGAATCGGTCATATCCCTTTTCATCAAGATAAAAACGCTCTGTGATGGATGATATTGCCATAACTGATATTTCCTTTCTGCAGAAGATGCCTGTAATGTTCATAATC
>JABLTT010017643.1_pt1 | contig 14817 bp, 9 predicted proteins | sample 7160061 | NCBI WGS metagenome assembly JABLTT01 (sample SAMN14651232, study PRJNA627086) | human gut metagenome | isolation source: feces | host: Homo sapiens
CCTCACCGAAGCCATTGCACTGGCGCATGATCTGGGCCACACGCCTTTCGGCCATGCGGGTGAGCGCGCGCTGAACCGGCTCTGCCCCGGCGGCTTCAAGCACTATGAGCAGAGTGTGCGCGTGGTGACGAAGCTGGAAAAGGATGGCAGCGGCCTCAACCTGACGTGGGAGGTGCTCAACGGCATCGTCACTCACACACGCGGTGAGTGGGCCGCTACGAGGGAGGGGCGCGTTGTCCGCTTTGCGGATCATATCGCCTATATGAACCACGATATCGAGGACGCGGTGACGGCGGGCGTTCTGCGCAACGAGGATATCCCGGCGGAGATCACCTCCGTGCTGGGGAGCACGAAATCTGAACGGATCACCTCGCTGATCATGGCCATCGTGGAGCACGGGGCCGAAGATATCGGAATGGATGCCGAGCGGGCCGCCGCTTACGAGGCGCTGCACGACTTTATGTACAGCACCGTGTATGTGGACAAGGTGGCGAAAAAGGAAGAGCAGAAAGTGGACAAGCTCATCCGTGAGCTGTACGCATATTTTAAGGATACGCCCACGCATATGCCGCAGGCTTTCCTGTATATCATGTGGCAGGAGGGCGTGGACCGCGCCGTGACGGATTATATCTCCGGTATGAGCGATGAATACGCCACCAGCACGTTCGAATCGCTGTTCGTGCCGCAGAAGTGGCAGATACTGTGATGCGGGGAAAGGAGCGTTATGGACGAAAAACGGTTTGAAGTGATCTATAAGCAGGGCAGCGGCTTTGGCGCCTATTTCCGTATCCTGCGGGACAGGGAGACAGGAGTGGAGTACCTGTTCATGGGCGAGGGCTACGGCGCAGGGCTTACGCCGCTGCTGGATGCGTCCGGCAGGCCTGTGGTTTCATCGTACACGGGTCATGGCGGCGAAGACGTGAAATATTAATGCAATGGCGCCGGCGCGGCGCAGGAGATAACGGAAGGGGGCGGCAGGATGATCCCGCGCGATTATATCACAGAACTGGTGCAGCGCAGCGATATCGTGGACGTGGTGCAGAGCTATGTACAGCTGCGGCACCGCGGCCGCACCCATACCGGGCTGTGCCCGTTTCACAATGAAAAAACGCCGTCCTTTGTCGTATATCCCGAGACGCAGTCGTTTTACTGCTTTGGCTGCGGCGCGGGCGGCGACGTCATCACCTTTATCAAAAAAATCAACAATGTTGATTACATAGAGGCCGTCAAATTCCTTGCGGGACGCGCCGGTATGGCGCTTCCGGAGGAGGATGACCAGACCGGCCGCCTGCGCAGCCGGATCATCTCCATCAACAAGGACGCGGCGCGCTTCTATTTTTCGCGTTTGAATTCGGACGCCGGGCGCGTCGGACGGGCGTACTGGCGCGGGCGCGGCCTTTCCGACGCGACCATCAAGCGCTTCGGCCTGGGATACGCGCCGGACAGCTTCCGAGAGACGCGGGATCATCTGAAAAGCCTGGGCTATACGGAGGACGAGCTTTTGGCAGCGGGCCTCATCAAACGCAGTGAAAAGGGCGGCACTTTCGATTTTTTCCGCCACCGCGTTATGATCCCTATTTTTGACCTGCGGGGCAACGTTATTGCTTTCAGCGGCCGCAAGCTGGACCCTGAGCAGCCCGGCGGCAAATATGTGAACAGCCCCGAGACGCTGGTGTACAAGAAGAGCCGCACGCTGTTTGCCCTCAACTTTGCAAAAAAATCCCAGACACGGCGGTATATCCTGTGCGAGGGCAATCTGGATGCGATTTCCATGCATCAGGCGGGCTTTACCACAGCGGTGGCTGGCTGCGGCACGGCGCTGACAGCGGAGCAGGTGAAGATATTGTCCGAATATGCGGATGAGGTCGTGCTCTGCTACGATTCCGATGAAGCCGGGCAGAAGGCGACACGGCGAGCTATCAGCCTGCTGTCGGCCTCGCCGCTCAAAATATCGGTGCTTAATATCCCCGACGCCAAGGACCCGGACGAATTCATCAAAAAATTTGGGGCGGAACGGTTTGAGATGCTTCTGAACGGCTCCAACAACGCCATCGAGTATGAGCTTTTGCAGGCAAAGGGGAAATACGACATCGCCACACCGGATGGCCGGCTGAATTATATCAAGGACGCGATCGGCGTGCTGGCCGGCCGCATCACGCCCACGGAACGGGATGTGTACGCCGGGCGGCTGGCAGAAGAAACGGATGTGGCGAAGCCCGCAATCCTCAACCAGCTGGACGCGGCCATCCGGGCGCGCGGGCGGCGGGCGGAAAAGGAACGGGAGCGCCGCCTTTTGGAAGAAGGCGCGGGCGGGCGCATCAATGTGCCGAACAGCCAGGGCGGCCAAAAGGCGCTGGGCGTCGCGTTTGCCGAGCAGCAGCTCGTGGCGGCGATCCTCAAGAATCCGGACTATATCCGGCTGGCCGCGCCGCGGGTGAGCGGCGGCACGTTTCTGGACGCGGGCCTGGGCCGGGCATACACGCTTTTATGCGAGAAAGGCGCAAAGGGTGAATATCTGGACCTCTCGGCCCTCAGCGAAGAATTGCCGGAGGAAACGGTCTCGCTCATCAGCCGCGTTCTCGCGCAGAACTACGACATCGGGCTGAGCGCTCAAGACGTAGAGTTGTATCTGGACCGTATCGAGCGCAGCCAGCCCGTCAGCAGTACGGCGGGCGGAAGAACAGCCGCCGAGCTTGCGGATTACCTGCAGGCTTTAAAGGATAAAAAAACATAGCGCGGCGCACGCAATGCGCGGCCGCGCGGCCAAATCACAGGAATAAAGTAGGGAGTACACAACATGGGAGAAAAAAAGAACATCATCATGAACCTTGTGGAGCTGGGCAAGCGCAACCAGAAGGTGACGACGAAGGAAATCAACGACGCGCTGGAGGAAATCGGCTTTGAAGTGGAGCTTGTGGATAAGCTCTATGAGGCATTGGATGCGAACAACATCGAGATCGTGGACGAACCGGACGCCGACGTGGAGGAATTCACGCTGACGGAGGACACTGTGGACGTGCTGGAGAGTGCGCTGTCCGCCGAGGGAGTCAACATCGACGATCCTGTCAAGGTGTACCTGAAGGAGATCGGACGCGTGCCGCTGCTCTCTCCGGAAGAGGAGATCAATCTGGCGCTGAAGATACAGGCAGGCGGCCCTGAGGGCGAAAAGGCGAAGCAGCGCCTGTCCGAGGCGAACCTGCGTCTTGTGGTCTCCATTGCCAAACGCTATGTGGGCCGCGGCATGCAGTTTCTGGACCTTATCCAGGAGGGCAACCTGGGCCTTATCAAGGCCGTGGAAAAGTTTGACCATACCAAGGGCTTCAAATTTTCCACATACGCCACATGGTGGATCCGCCAGGCTATCACACGCGCCATTGCGGATCAGGCGCGCACCATCCGCATCCCGGTGCATATGGTGGAGACGATCAATAAGGTGAAAAAGGTGTCCAGCCAGCTGCTGCACCGCAACGGCCATGAGCCGACGGCAGACGAGATCGCGGAGGAGTTGGACATGCCCGTGGATAAGGTGCGGGAGATCATGCGCGTAGCGCAGGAGCCGGTGAGCCTGGAGACGCCCATCGGCGAGGAAGAGGACAGCCACTTGGGTGATTTTATTCCCGACGAGGATGCGCCCGTCCCCGCCGAGGCGGCCAGCCACACGCTTTTGAAGGAGCAGCTCTCCGGCGTGCTGAAAAGCCTTACGCCCCGGGAGGAAAAGGTGCTGCGCCTGCGCTTCGGCCTGGAGGACGGCCGTCCCCGTACGCTGGAGGAAGTGGGCAAGGAGTTCAACGTCACGCGCGAACGCATCCGTCAGATCGAGGCCAAGGCGCTGCGTAAGCTGCGCCACCCCAGCCGTTCCAAGAAGCTGCGCGATTTCCTGGACTGATGCGGCCCCCGCCTTTGCCGCTGTCTCAATGGCAGGACCGGGCGTACATATAGAATGGATAGAGTGGACTTTGAACAGCGCGGCCCGGCAAAACCGGAGCCGCGCTGTTTTTGCACCGCCGCTGCGGCACAGGAAACGCGCTTGACAAAATCGCCCGGTTGCGGTATCCTTTAAATACAGTAAAACGGTATAGTTCAAGGAGCGGTTTATGCATATCACACAGGAATCCGATTACGCGGTGCGCATCGTCTACTGCCTTGCAAAGTGCGGCACGCGGCGCGACGCGCGCGGCATCAGCGAAGAAATGTGCGTGACGCTGCGCTTTTCCCTGAAGATATTGGGCAAGCTGGTGAGCAGCGGCATTGTGGAAAGCTACAAGGGCAACCGCGGCGGCTATGAGCTGGCACGCCCCGCCAGCGAGATCACACTCAAAGACGTCATTGACGCGGTGGAAGGGCCGTATAGGCTTTCCCGCTGTGTGGGCGAGGGCGGCGCGGGGGAGTGCAACCGCGGCGCGTCCGGCTGCTGTACATTCCAAAAGGTGTTTCACGATATCAGCAAAAGCATCAACGAGCAGCTCGCTGCCGTCAACTTCCAGATGCTGTTGGAGGAACCGGCCGGCAAGTAAGAAGCGAAAATCACACACGGCGCCGTGCGTGCCGAGTGTGGTTTTTTCTTTTCCTCTTTTTTCCGGGTTCCCCTTGACGGCTTGTAAAAACCGTATTATAATGCTTAAATGTATCATAATGGCTTGGTATGTCTCTGAGCGCAAAACTGTTACAAAATTTTTGTGCAAGTTGCTGAAAATCGGAGGAGTGCCAAAGCCGTTTTGCGTCATTTTTTGCAAGGCTTAATATAGATGAATTAAGGAGTGGTCGCAACTTATGGTGAAAGTCAAGCCCGTACAACTTGGCAAAACCGAACGCATGAGCTTCTCGCGCATCGACGAAGTCATCGACATGCCGAACCTGATCGAGGTGCAGAAGAACTCATACCAGTGGTTTCTCAAAGAGGGCCTGAAAGAGGTCTTCCGGGACATTTCGACGATCGAAGACTACACCGGCAACCTGGTGCTCGACTTTATCGACTACCGGCTGGATTCCGAGCCCAAGTACTCCATCAAGGAGTGCAAGGAGCGCGACGTCACCTATGCGGCCCCGCTTCGCGTGAAAGCGCGTCTGCTGAACAAGGAGACCGGCGAAGTGAAGGAGCAGGAGATCTTCATGGGCGATTTTCCGCTCATGACGGATTCCGGCACCTTCATCATCAACGGCGCCGAGCGTGTTATCGTCTCTCAGCTCGTCCGTTCCCCGGGCGTGTATTTCGGCAAGAGCTACGACAAGACGGGCAAGGAACTGTTCACCGCCACGCTGAACCCCAACCGCGGCGCGTGGCTGGAATACGAAACGGATGCCAACGACGTTTTCTATGTGCGCATCGATAAGAACCGCAAGATCCCTGTGACGGTGTTCATCCGTGCGCTGGGCCTGGGTGACGACGCGAAGATCCGTGATTTCTTCGGCGAGGACGAGCGCATTGAGGCCACCATCGCAAAAGATTCCACCAAGAGCGAGGAAGAAGGCCTGCTGGAGACGTACCGCAAGCTGCGTCCGGGCGAGCCTCCCACGGTGGAGAGCGCGTCCAGCCACATCAACGGTTTGTTTTTTGACCCGCGCCGGTACGACCTTTCCCGCTTCGGCCGCTATAAGATGAACAAGAAGCTGGCCATCGGCCGCCGCATTCAGGGCTTTGTGGCCGCCCGTGATATCGTGGCCCCCCTGACGGGCGAGCTGCTGTGCGCTGCCGGCGAAAAGATCAGTGCGGAAACTGCCATGGCCGCCGAAAAATCGGGCGTGAGTCTGGTGTATCTGGCGCTGGACGACAAGGAGATCAAGGTCATCTCCAACGGCACGGTTGCCGCCAACGATTTCCTCTCCTTTGACGCAACCGAATGCGGCATCAACGAGCGCGTCAATTTCAGCGAACTGCGCGCCATCCTGGACGAGACCAGCGATGTGGACGAGCAGAGGGAGCTGCTGGAGAAAAACCGTGACCGTCTCATCAGCAAAACAGTCACCGTGGATGATATTTTCGCATCCATCAACTACTTGAACGGCCTGGGCCACGGCGTGGGCACGGTGGACGACATCGACCATCTGGGCAACCGCCGGATCCGCAGTGTGGGCGAGCTGCTGCAGAACCAGTTCCGCATCGGCTTTTCCCGCATGGAGCGCGTCATCCGTGAGCGCATGACGCTGCAGGCCCAGGACATGGAAGTGGTGACGCCGCAGGCGCTCATCAACATCCGTCCGGTGGTGGCATCCATCAAGGAGTTCTTTGGCTCCTCGCCGCTGTCCCAGTTCATGGATCAGAACAACCCGCTGGCAGAGCTGACGCACAAACGCCGTCTGTCGGCTCTCGGCCCCGGCGGCCTGTCCCGTGACCGCGCAGGCTTCGAGGTCCGCGACGTACACTATTCCCATTACGGCCGCATGTGCCCCATCGAGACGCCGGAAGGTCCGAACATCGGCCTGATTTCCTATCTGGCCACGTTCGCCAAGATCAATGAGTACGGCTTTATCGAAGCGCCGTACCGCAAGGTGGACAAGGCCACTGGCGTTGTTACCGATGAAGTGGTCTATATGACCGCCGATGTGGAGGATGAGTTCATCGTAGCGCAGGCCAACGAGCAGTTGGACAGCGAGGGACGTTTTGTCCGTCCCCGTGTTTCCAGCCGCTGGCGCGATGAGATCCTTGAGGTCGACAAAGAGCGCGTGGACTACATGGACGTCAGCCCGAAGATGGTTGTGTCCGTAGCTACGGCTATGATCCCGTTCCTGGAGAACGACGACGCAAACCGCGCCCTCATGGGCTCGAACATGCAGCGTCAGGCGGTACCGCTGCTCGTCACCGAGCAGCCCATCGTCGCCACCGGCATGGAGTACAAGGCCGCGTGCGACTCCGGCGTGTGCGTGCTGGCGAAAAACGACGGCATTGTGGAGCGTGTGACTGCCGATAAGATCACGGTGCGCACGTCCAAGACGACGACGGACGAATACGAGCTCATCAAATTCATGCGCTCGAACCAGGGCACCTGCATCAACCAGCGCCCCATCGTCAGCAAGGGCGATAAGATCATCAAGGGCCAGGTTCTGGCCGACGGCCCCGCCACGAAGAACGGCGAGATCAGCCTGGGCAAGAACGCCTTGATCGGCTTCATGACCTGGGAGGGCTACAACTACGAGGACGCCGTCCTTATCAATGAGAAGATCGTCCGCGAGGACGTGTACACTTCCATCCACATCGAGGAATACGAGATCGAAAGCCGCGAGACGAAGCTCGGGCCCGAGGAGATCACGCGCGACATCCCCAACGTGGGCGAGGACGCGCTGAAGGACCTGGACGAGCGCGGCATCATCCGCATCGGCGCCGAGGTAGGCGCGGGTGATATCCTCGTCGGCAAGGTCACGCCCAAGGGCGAGACGGAGCTGACGGCCGAGGAGCGCCTGCTGCGCGCCATTTTCGGAGAGAAAGCGCGCGAGGTGCGCGACACTTCCCTGCGTGTGCCGCACGGTGAGTACGGAATCATCGTGGATGTAAAAGTGTTCACACCCGAGAACTGCGACGAGCTGCAGCCCGGCGTGCGCCAGGTGGTGCGCTGCTACATCGCCCAGAAGCGCAAGATCAGCGTGGGCGACAAGATGGCCGGCCGCCACGGCAACAAGGGCGTTGTATCCCGCATTCTGCCGCAGGAAGATATGCCGTTCCTGGAGGACGGCACGCCGCTGGACATTGTGCTGAACCCGCTGGGCGTTCCCTCCCGTATGAACATCGGCCAGGTGCTGGAGGTCCATTTGGGCTACGCCGCCAAGGCGCTGGGCTGGAAGGTCATGACGCCGGTGTTCGATGGCGCCCATGAGGAGGACATCCGGGCGATGTTCCGTGAGACCGGTAAGCGCGAGGACGGCAAGAGCTATGTTTATGACGGACGCACCGGCGAGCGTTTTGACAACCCCGTTACCGTGGGCTATATGTATTACCTCAAGCTGCACCATCTGGTAGACGATAAGATCCACGCCCGCTCCACCGGCCCGTACAGCCTTGTAACGCAGCAGCCTCTGGGCGGCAAGGCCCAGTTCGGCGGCCAGCGCTTTGGCGAAATGGAGGTGTGGGCGCTGGAAGCTTACGGCGCCGCCTATACCCTGCAGGAGATCCTGACGGTGAAGTCCGACGACGTGGTGGGCCGTGTTAAAACCTACGAAGCCATCGTCAAGGGTCAGCCCGTGCCGAAGCCCGGCATTCCCGAGGCGTTCCGCGTGCTGATGAAGGAGCTGCAGAGCCTCGGCCTCGATATGCGCGTACAGGACGCCGACGGCAACGAGGTGGACATCAAGCAGAATTACGATGACGACGATATGGGCTTTGACAATTCCGACCTCGCGCTCGGCGACGACGTGATGGTGGAGAGCGAGCTCGCCGGCGACTACAGCATCGAAGACGCCGACGCGGACGCCGAATTTGAAGAAGAAGATGAGGAACCCAATCCGGAAGATCTGGAATCGGATGACCTGTTTGCCGATCTGCCCGAGGATATCTGATCCGCATCCGGCCCGCCGCCCGCCGCGCACCGCGCGGGGCGGCGGGGCACGCTTCAAAAATTGAGAAAGAAAGGGTTCGTTTCATGGAGTTTAACGCTTTTGATTCAATCAAGATCGGTCTTGCCTCCCCGGATCAGATCCGTGCCTGGAGCTACGGCGAGGTGAAAAAGCCCGAGACCATCAACTACCGCACCCTGAAACCGGAGCGCGACGGCCTGTTCTGTGAGCGCATTTTTGGGCCGACGAAGGACTGGGAATGCCACTGCGGCAAGTACAAGCGTATCCGCTACAAGGGTAAGATCTGCGACCGCTGCGGCGTTGAAGTGACGCGCGCCAAGGTGCGCCGCGAGCGTATGGGCCATATCGAGCTGGCCGCGCCCGTTTCGCATATCTGGTATTTCAAGGGGATCCCGTCCCGCATCGGCCTGATGCTGGATATCAGCCCTCGCCTGCTGGAAAAGGTGCTGTACTTTGCCGCATATATCGTGACCGATCCCGGCTTCACACCTCTGGAGGAAAAGCAGCTGCTCAGCGAAAAAGAGTACCGCGACATGCGTGAGCGCTACGAGGACGAGTTCAAGGCGGCAATGGGCGCAGAGGCCGTGAAGGAGCTGCTGGAGAAGATCGACCTGGAAAAGCTCAGCGAAGAGCTGCATCAGGAACTGGAGGAAGCAGGCGGCCAAAAGCGCGTGCGCCTGCTCAAGCGGCTGGAAGTCGTGGAGGCGTTCCGCATCTCCGGCAACCGTCCGGAGTGGATGATCATGGACGTCATCCCGGTCATTCCGCCCGATATCCGCCCGATGGTCCAGCTGGACGGCGGACGTTTTGCCACGTCCGACCTGAACGACCTGTACCGCCGCGTCATCAACCGCAACAACCGTCTGAAGCGTTTGCTGGAGCTGGGCGCTCCGGATATCATTGTGCGCAACGAAAAGCGTATGCTGCAGGAGGCGGTGGACGCCCTCATCGACAACGGCCGCCGCGGCCGTCCGGTGACCGGCCCCAACAACCGCCCGCTCAAGAGCCTGTCCGACATGCTCAAGGGCAAGCAGGGCCGCTTCCGCCAGAACCTGCTGGGCAAACGCGTGGACTACTCCGGCCGTTCGGTTATCGTCGTCGGCCCGGAGCTGAAGATGTACCAGTGCGGCCTGCCCAAGGAGATGGCGCTGGAGCTGTTCAAACCCTTCGTTATGAAGGACCTGGTGGAAAAGGGCATTGCCAACAACATCAAGTCGGCCCGCAAGATGGTGGAGCGCACCCGCACCGAAGTGTGGGACTCTCTGGAAGCCGTCATCAAGGGCCATCCCGTTATGCTCAACCGCGCGCCGACGCTGCACCGCCTTGGCATTCAGGCGTTCGAGCCGGTGCTGGTGGAAGGCCGCGCCATCAAGCTGCATCCGCTGGTCTGCACTGCGTTCAACGCGGACTTTGACGGCGACCAGATGGCTGTGCACGTGCCCCTTTCCGAGGAAGCGCAGCGTGAGGCCAAACGCCTGATGCTGGCTTCCGGCAACCTGCTCAAGCCAGCTGACGGCAAGCCCGTCACAGTGCCTACCCAGGATATGGTACTGGGCAGCTATTACCTCACCATGGTCAACGACGGAGACAAGGGCGAAGGTAAGGTGTTCCGCGACGAAAACGAGGCCGTCATGGCCTATCAGGAAGGCGTTATCACGCTGCAGGCCAAGATCAGGGTGCGCCGTACCATGGAGATCGACGGCACAGAGCGCAGCCGAATCATCGACACCACAGTGGGCCGCATCATTTTCAACCAGCCCATCCCCCAGGACCTTGGTTATGTGGACCGCTCCATTCCGGAGAACCGTTTCCTGTTCGAGGTGGATTTCCTCGTCAACAAAAAGAAACTGGGCCAGATCATCGACCGCTGCATCCAGGTACACGGCACGTCCGTCACTGCCGAGATGCTGGACCGTGTGAAGGCGCAGGGCTACAAATATTCCACGAAGGGCGCGGTCACCGTAGCCGTTTCGGACGCTGTGATCCCGCCCCAGAAGGCTGAATTGTTGGCATCTGCCGAGGAGCAGATCGGCAAGATCACCAAGCAGTACAACAAGGGCCTGATCTCCAACGAGGAGCGCTATAACGGCGTGATCAAGGTCTGGAGCAAGACCACCGAGGACGTGGCAAGCGCCCTGCAGGAAAACCTGGATGCCCGCAACCCCATCTTCATGATGGCAGACTCCGGCGCCCGCGGCTCCATGGCTCAGATCCGCCAGCTGGCCGGTATGCGCGGCCTGATTGCAAACACGTCCGGTAAGACCATTGAGATCCCCATCCGCGCGAACTATCGCGAGGGCCTGAATATTCTGGAATACTTCATCGCCGGCAAGGGCGCCCGAAAGGGTCTGGCAGATACCGCTCTGCGTACCGCGGACTCCGGTTATCTGACCCGCCGTCTGGTAGACGTCTCTCAGGACGTGATCATCCGCGAGGAGGACTGCGGCGCGGCACAGGGCATCATGGTTTCCGACATCCGCGAAGGCAACGAGATGATCGAAAAGCTGGAGGAACGTCTCCAGGGCCGTTTTGCGGTGAACGACATCCTTGATCCGGCCACGGGCGAAGTGCTCGTCTCCAAGGACAAGATGATGAGCGAGGACGATGCGAAGGCCGTTGTTGCCGCAGGCATCAAGGAAGTGGAGATCCGCAGCGTGCTGTGCTGCGATTCCAAGCACGGCGTATGCTCCAAGTGCTACGGCGCGAACCTGGCCAACGGCCGCTTGGTCGGTATGGGCGAGGCTGTGGGCATTATCGCTGCCCAGTCCATCGGCGAACCGGGCACCCAGCTCACCATGCGTACGTTCCATACGGGCGGCATTGCGTCGGCGGAGGATATCACGCAGGGCCTGCCGCGTGTTGAAGAGCTGTTCGAGGCGCGCCGTCCCAAGAATCTGGCTATCATGACAGAAATCGCGGGTACCGCGCACATCGACGATTCCAAGAAAAACCGGCACGTTGTGGTGGAGGGCGTGGACGAAAACGGCGCGCCCGCTGAAAAGAGCTACCTGATTCCCTTCGGTCAGCGCATCCGTATTGCGGACGGTGCGCAGCTGGAGCCGGGCGATATCCTCACCGAGGGTTTTGCCTATCCTCAGGATATCCTGGCCATCAAGGGGCCCATTGCCGTGCAGAACTACCTCATCAGCGAGGTGCAGAAGGTCTACCGCCTGCAGGGCGTGGATATCTGCGATAAGCACATTGAGGTCATCGTCCTGCAGATGATGCGTAAGGTGCGCATTGAGGACGCGGGCAGCACGAAGCTGATCGTCGGTTCGTCCATGGACAAATCCGAGTTCCGCGACGCCAATGAGGAGATCGCGGCGCGTGTTGCCGCCGGTGAGACGGACCTGAAGCCCGCCCGTGCGACCAGTATCCTGCTGGGCATCACCAAGGCGTCCCTGGCCACGGATTCCTTCCTCTCGGCCGCTTCTTTCCAGGAGACCACCCGCGTGCTTACCGATGCAGCCATCAAAGGCAAAGTGGACCCGCTCATGGGTCTTAAGGAAAATGTCATCATCGGCAAGCTTATCCCGGCCGGCACCGGTATTCCCGAAGTGGAAGCCGAGCTGGCGGCAGGGGACGAGGTGGACCTGTAAAGGCCCATTCCCAAACAGCAGAAAAGACGCCCGCCAAACGGCGGGCGTCTTTTGTGTGTGGATGACGGGCGGAAGGGAATGCGCTTCCGCGCCAGAGCGTGTGCCGCTGCCGGGGAGAACCGCTATCAATACTGCGGCGCTTCTACAAGAAGAATGTGGGCGCGGGGAAGGGCGGAAAGCTGCAGCGGTTCACCAAAAGCAGAAAGCGCGTCGCCGTCCTCCAGCACGATGCCGTTCACTTCGGCAGCACCTTCCACAACCAGCAAATATACCTGCCGCCCCGGCTCAATGGGAAAAGCGAGGCGGGCTTCGCAGGTGAGGTCTGCCGCATAGACGTTGGCATCCGCGCTGAGGAACAGTGGACCGCTGTCCGGTTCTGGAGCGGCGCAGGCCAGCAAAAGCCACCGGTTCACACGGTTTTCCCACAAAAAGCGCTGCTCTCCATAGTTGGGTGCGCCGCCCGGCCGTGCAGGCGAAAAAGCCATCCGGACCAGACGCAGCGGCGCGCTGCTCTGGTTGAGCTCACTGTGCCGCAGCCCGGTGCCCGTGTGCAGGCACAGCGCTTCGCCCCGGCGCAGGACACTGTGATTGTTCAGGCTGTCGCCGTGGGTCAGCTCACCGTTTGCAATATAATAAAGCAGTACCTCATTCTTGTCAGGATGTGTGTTGAAGCCCGTGTGCGGGCGAATGAGGCTGTCGTCCAGCGCAGTAAGGGGGCCGAAACGGGCGGCGGGCAGGTGGCGGCGGCTTTCCAGCCAGCCCTGCCGCAGGGCGTCTAGCCGCGCCCGGCTGATCTTTTTTAGCATGGGAATGCCTCCTTCTGTTTCATAGGTTGCCCAAAAAGCGGCGCGGCAAACGGAGACAGTATGTTTGGTGCGCGTTTTTTTCGGCAACACTGTCACAGAGTATTGCAGCGGGGGGACGGCATGTGGTAAAATTACCTTATCTGAGGCGCAAAAGGGGACATGCAGAAAAAAACGTGTAAAAATCATGCAAAATGCTGAATTTCACCGGTGCTTTCTGTTGACAGGACCATCCAAACCGTGTAAAATATAAATGTTGCGCCGCAGGCGCGTTTTGTCGAGCCTGGACGCCCCGAAACCTTGGTGGTAAGCGGTTTGCCGCTTTCACATACAGGGGAAGTTTTTTCCCCAGATATTATTTTTTGAAAGGAGGAAAATCATGCCTACTTTTAACCAGCTCGTGCGCAAAGGCCGCGAGGTCTTGGTGAAGAAATCGACGGCTCCTGCCCTTCTGAAAGGCTACAACTCCCAGAAGAAGGCTTACACGGACCAGAACTCCCCGCAAAAGCGTGGCGTTTGCACCGCCGTTCGTACCATGACCCCGAAAAAGCCGAACTCTGCTCTTCGTAAGGTCGCTCGTGTTCGTCTCTCCAATGGTATCGAAGTTACTTCGTACATTCCGGGTATCGGCCACAACCTGCAGGAGCACAGCGTCGTACTGATTCGTGGCGGCCGTGTTAAGGACCTCCCGGGCGTGCGTTACCACATCATCCGCGGTACGCTCGATACCCAGGGTGTTGCCAACCGTGGCCAGGCCCGTTCCAAGTATGGTGCGAAGCGCCCCAAGGCCGGTGCCGCGAAAAAGTAAAAAACACTGAAATGTACAATGCCCCTTGAAGGCTTATTCATATAGAGTAACCTTTTCGCGGGACAGTACGGGAGTTTTATTACTTTCGAGTACCGATGATATCATTTTATGAAGGAGGGAAGAAAGATGTCCAGAAGAGGTAATATTGCAAAGCGTGACGTTTTGGCGGATCCTTTGTATAATTCCAAAATGGTGACACGTCTGATCAACAACATCATGTACGACGGCAAAAAGGGCGTCGCGCAGAAAATCGTTTACGATGCGTTCGATATCGTGAAGGAAAAGACCGGTAACGACCCGCTCGAGAGCTTTGAAAAAGCCCTGGAGAACATCATGCCGGTGCTTGAGGTCAAGGCGCGCCGTGTGGGTGGTTCCACCTACCAGGTGCCGATGGAAGTGCGCCCCGAGCGCCGCGAGACACTGGGCCTGCGCTGGCTCACCACTTATGCCCGTGCCCGCAGCGAGCGCACCATGCGTGAGCGTCTGGCCGGCGAGATCATGGACGCCGTCAACGGCAACGGCAACGCTTGCAAAAAGCGTGAGGATACCCACAAGATGGCAGAGGCCAACAAGGCGTTTGCTCATTACAGATATTAATCTGTGTCTTAACTTTTAGGAGGAAACTATGCCAAGAGACGTTTCTCTGGAAATGACCAGAAACATCGGCATTATGGCCCATATCGACGCAGGCAAGACCACGACCACCGAGCGCATCCTGTTCTATACAGGCATCAACCACAAAATCGGTGAGACGCACGACGGCGCTGCGACGATGGACTGGATGGCGCAGGAGCAGGAGCGTGGCATCACGATCACTTCCGCTGCCACCACATGCTATTGGAGCCATACCGAGTATCAGAACGACCCGGCCCTTGCCAAAAAGAACAGACACAGAATCAACATCATCGACACCCCGGGCCACGTGGACTTCGCCGTTGAGGTGGAACGCTCCCTGCGTGTACTGGACGGCAGCGTTACCGTTATGTGCGCAAAAGGTGGTGTTGAGCCTCAGTCTGAGACCGTGTGGCATCAGGCCAACAAGTATCATGTCCCCCGCATGATCTACGTCAATAAGATGGACATCATGGGCGCGGATTTCTATCAC
>JABLTT010072465.1_pt1 | contig 14808 bp, 10 predicted proteins | sample 7160061 | NCBI WGS metagenome assembly JABLTT01 (sample SAMN14651232, study PRJNA627086) | human gut metagenome | isolation source: feces | host: Homo sapiens
CGCCATTCAAATAAATGGTCCTTCTGCAGCATATAGCCAATCGCGGAATGGGCTTTGGACAGGGGGGCGCCGTCAATGCTGATGGTCCCCTTTTCAGGCTGGGTCAGCCCGCTGAGCATGGTCAGCAGGGTGGATTTTCCACAGCCTGATGGTCCCACAATAGCCACAAATTCCCCGGCAGACACATCAAATGATATATTGGAAAGGGCCAGCGTCTCACCATCCAATGAGTGGTAGGAGTAGCTGACCCCATTTACTTCCAGTTTGGGAATCATGAAAAAGCTCCTTTCAATTAGAAATCAATTCCTTGATTTATTATATGTTGACAACGGGAAACAGTTCGTGGGTTCTTGCCTGTACATGTGCGGCCGGGATAAATTAAGGACGGGGAACCGGACAGGGAAGGGGGGAAGGATAAAACAGGCAGTGTGCCGGCGGCTTCGTATGGAAGCTGCCGGCACACTGCCTGTTCATTGGGATGCCATTAAGGTAAATCCTATTGGTAACTCCACTCCACCGGAGTGGGTCTTGCAGGATCGAATATCTGAGCCGCATCGAATAAATCGCTTAAGCGCTTTTTGGCCGGGTCTGTCTGGGTCATGTCCTCATAGAGCCGGTAGCCGTCCAGGTTCCTCCTTGCCATGCGCAGATAGTTATTGCCCATCTGCATCCAGTATGGGGTACTGGCATCCACGTTACAGAAATACCGGAATCCCTTGGACTCCAGATATTGAAACCGGGGGTTGTCATCCTTATATGCGTGCCAGTCAGCAATATCGTTGCCGTAAGGATAGAGCAGGATATCCGTGGGGCCAATCAGGGATTCCACCTCGGCTTCCCACTTGTCCGTATCCGTGCGGAAACGCTCCTCGGAAATGGCAAAGCCATCCTCCGGATTCCTGGCCACCCCCAGCTGCAGATGGCCCCAGCTGTGGGAGGCCAGCTCCCAGCCATTGTCCCTTAAGCACTGCGCCACCTTGGCGGCCTGTTCCCTGTCAGCCTCATAGGTGGGGCTGTCTGAATAGGAGGAAGCCGTACGGTAGCCAAGAATGCCTTCATATCCGGTAAATGCAATGATGGCCCTTGCTCCCTTGTATGAGAAATCAGGATGTTCCTGAATGAAATCCTCCAGCAGGGGAACCAGGTCGTAGGAACCGGTAGACACGGTGCCGTCATCCATGACCATCTCACAGGTGGGCTTGCCGTCCTCGCCGATTACAATACGGCTGGCAAATCCGTCCCCGTCCATGTATGGGTAGTAACACACATCATCCTGGGACATCACAAATGGCTGCTTGCCCTCGGGCAGCATGATCTTGCCCTTCACAAACCGTTTGCTGCCGTTTCCGTCCGTTTCTTCGTAGGCAATGTCATGGATCCGCACCAGTACATAACCACGGTCATACATGGCCTGAAGCATTTTCATGAACTCATCCTTGGTGGTCATGACTGAATTATACCCTCCGCTGTCCTTGTCACCGTCAAATGCCTTGGATGTATCCATAATCAGTGTGTGGAAGAATACATGGGTAATCTTATTCATATCAGCCGGCACCAGGGCTGCCTTTTCTGCCTCATACCGCCCAAGGGCTTCCTGCACCCTGGCTTCGGTCACGTCCAGCCCGCTGCTGTTGACAAGGTCAATGGCCTTGTCATAATCGTAACCCATCGCCAGCCTGTCCGCCTGGGCAATAAGCCTGGAGACATCATCCTCTATTACCTGCGTGTCCTCATCCGAGGGCCCTGGGCTGGTCACGCCGCCTGAAGAAGGGTCTGCCTGGGCAGAGGATACTGCTGCCTGGACAGAGCTGCCCGGCCTTGGGGGCTGTTTCCCCAAAACAAACCGGTAGAGGGTGAAAACACCGCCCCCTACCAGTAGTGTGATGGCCAATAATACAATAAATGTCGGAAGATGCCTCGACATCATGGTTAATTTATGTCTGCGCCTGCGTGCCTGCCTGCGTCTGAAGTCTGCTTTACTCATAACACTGCTCCTATATTGATACTTGTGTATCATTATAACATAGAAATGGAAAAGATGGTACATAGAAAGAAAAACAAATATTGGAATTGCTTTTGCCACCCATAAGTGGTATGTTAAAACCAAAATAAAATCAAACATAAAGGAGATAGTGGTCATGGAAGAAATGGTAAAAGATACGAATTGCGCATATTGCATGCAGGGAGGGCTGGTTGCCAAATTCGGGTATCCTGTATGTGAAATGAAGACAGGCTTCCTTTATATATTCAAGGAGCAGAGCAAGAAGGGAAGGGTGATCCTGGCCCACAAAAAGCATGTAAGCGAGCTGATAGACCTGACGGATGAGGAGAGGAATGATTACTTTGCGGAGATCGCCCAGGTATCCAGGGCCGTGCACAAGGTTTTTAACCCGGATAAGGTAAACTACGGCGCATACGGCGACACGGGCTGCCATCTGCATTTCCATATAGTTCCCAAATACAAGGGCGGCGAGGAATGGGGCGGCACCTTTGAAATGAACAGCGGGAAGACCATGCTTAGGGATGAGGAATATGAGGAGATGGCAGAGGCGCTGAGAAAGGCGCTTTAAGTAAGATTTGGGGCGCGAGGGTACGTCCGCGGGGCCATGGCGCGGCCTGTCCCGTGAGGAACGGCGGGGCCGGACAGGTTCCTTAGGACGGCTGCGGCCCGGACGCCAGGTTCCGGAGGGGCTGCTTCTACCGCCCTTTTTGATGCCAGGGCCTAAAACGCCGCCCCTCCTTCACACTGGATTAGTTTTTCATATATTTTTCCTGATAATTATTGAATACCTTCATAAATGTCCCTGATAAGAACAGCAGTGCAATGGCATTGGGGATGCACCAGAAACCGGATACGATGTCCACCACGGTCCACACAAGTTCCGGGGTCTTTCCAAGGGAGATGAAGCCGGGAACCAGCCAGATCAGCCTTATGAGCAGTTTGGCTGCGTTGGAACCGGACGCCTTTGGGAAGATATAGAAAAAGGCGGATTCGTAGTTGATTTCCCATCCAACCATTGTGGAGAAGGCAAACAGGCAGAGGCAGACCGACACGATGATGGGGCCGAGGTTTCCGTAGGTGGAGGCAAATGCGGACTGGGTCAGCGCCACGTCCTTGAGGCCGCTCTGCCAGATTTCCGGACCGCTGCAGATGATGGCCAGCGCTGTCATGGTACAGACAACCAGGGTGTCGATGAATACCTCAAAGGAACCGTACATGCCTTCTTTGAATGGGTGGGGCGTGATGGCGGTTGCATGGGTGATGGGGGAGGTGCCGCATCCTGCCTCATTGGAGAAGGTACCACGTGCAGCGCCCTGCTTGAGGGTCATGGCAACCGTGCTTCCTGCCAGTCCGCCTGTTGCGGAAAGGGGAGTGAAGGCATGGGTGAAAATGGTAGCGATTGCCTGTGGGACCTGGTTGATATGCGTAAGGATGATGCCCAGGACAGTGATGATATAGATTACACACATGACAGGAGTTACCCTTTCACAGAACCTGCCGATTCCGGTCACGCCGCCGATCAGCACGGTGCCGCAGATCAGGGCGGCTATCACGACGATGATCCAGGTGGGGATGTGGAAGGCGTTGTTCATGGCAAAGGGCTGTACGAATGCAGCGGTTCCCAGACCGCCCACAATGATGGTTATGGCAAAAAAGATGGCTAAGGGTTTCCATTTGCGGCCCATGCCCTGTTCAATGTAATACATGGGACCGCCGTAGTATACGCCGTCTTTGCCTTTGATTCGGTAGTATTGGGCCAGAGTGACTTCCACGCACTTGGTCAGCATGCCGAACAGGGAGATAATCCACATCCAGAATACGGCGCCGGGACCTCCCACAAAGATAGCGGTGGCAACGCCGGAAATGTTGCCGGTTCCCACGCATCCTGCCAGTGCGGATGAAACAGCCTGGAGAGGGGTAAGGGTTCCATCCCCTTTTGCGGAACCTTTTTTAAACATTTCACCGGCCGTATTTTTCATGATGTGCTTAAAATGGCGGAACTGGAAAAACCGTGTTTTAACAGCGTACAAAAGGCCCACTGCAAAGAGCAGGATTAATACAGGAGCGCCCCAGAGAAAGGAGTTAAGCTTTACTAAAAAGTTTTCCATACCGATACCTCTTTTCTTATGTTAATACAATGGTTTATTTTGTAAGCTGGGAAAGGATGCCGTAGAATCCCCTGCACGCTTTTTTCAGCTGATCGATTTCTATGTACTCATCCCTGACATGGGCCAGGCTCTCAAGGGACGGGCCGAAACCAATGCATGGGATTCCTGCCTCCCCACAGAAATGGCTTCCGTTGGTACAGAATGCAAAGTGGGAGATGGGGGCGTCAATGCCGGCTTCCTTAAGTCCTGCCAGGGCCTTCTGCACCAGTTCATCCTTTTCATCGATGAGCCATGCAGGAAAATACCTCTTGGCCTCAATGGTCTCGCCGGTCCAGCACTTCTCGCTGCCTTGCGCCAGATATACCCTGGCCTTTAAATCAGGCACTTTCTTTTTCGCTTCCTCAATTGCTTCCTCAACCTGTCCAAGAATAAATGCCTCATCCTCGCCTACCAGCGTGCGGCGGTCAAAGGTGGCCCTGCATATGGATGGGACCACGGATGCGCCGGGATAGGGGGAGGAAATGATGTCTGTAAGTTCCAGAATCCCCTTACCCAGGATTGGGTGCTCATTCACTTTGATGCCGCGGATGGCTTCTATGACAGCCATCATATGATAAACCGCGTTAACACCCTTTTCCGGATTGGAGGAATGGCAGCTTTTTCCTTCTGTCTCCACCACCACCTCGGCCCGGCCCCTCTGGCCGATTTTGACCGTGGTTGTGGTGGCCTCGCCGATGATGACGAAATAAGGCTTGGCCTGTCTGCTGATCTCACGGGAAGAAACTCCTTCAAAGCATTCCTCATGCACGGTGCAGGATACACAGATATTGCCTGCAAAATCCTTGCCCGTGTCCTCTGCATACTGGGCCGCGGCCGTGATCATGGCGCAGACGCTTCCTTTCATATCAGAGGTGCCGCGGCCGTAAATCCTGCCGTCATCAATCTCGGCAGCAAAGGGGTCATGGCTCCACTGGTCACGGTCAATGACATCCACAGTATCAATGTGCCCGTCCATCAGGACTGTCTTTCCAGGACGGCTGCCATGGATGATGCCCAGAACGCTTCCGTATTTGTCAATGTTCACCTCGTCAAAGCCATAGTCAATCATGGTTTTCTTTAAAAGCCCAGCCACTTCCTTTTCATGGCCGGACATGCTGGGAATGCGGATTGCCTCCTGGCATAGGGATACTAACAGTTCTTCTTTGTTCATGGTGCATGATCCTCACTTTCTGTGAATGTTTTCATTCTAGCACAATATTTTGTGTGCGATATATTGCATATTGAATATAACATATGTGAACTTGGTTGTAAAGGATTGTTACGGAAAGGATTGTAAATATGGTTAGAACTGACAGGATTATAAGTCGAAATACATGCAATATACACAAAAAACCAGCGGATTTAGGGAGAAAAGCAGGAAAACCCTGATATTTTCTTAACATTCTTGATAGAGATAAGTGTATGTGATATATTATATATAGCGTACATTGGTTTTGGCCCTATGCCGGGATGTTTCGTCAGGCTTCATGATGGGATATGGCTCCGATATGGCATGGATCAAAGCCGTATCAGGTACATGCTTATTAACAACCAAAAGACAGGAGGCCATACCGTGCCAATACCGAAAAAAGACAGCGCCCTGCAGCGCAAATCAGCCAAGGATCTGGTATATGAGACATTATGTGACTGGATCATGCGCGGAGAGATGATGCCTGGGGAGAAGCTTTTAGATACAGAACTGGCCGCTTATTTTGATGTAAGCCGGACGCCGGTCCGTGAAGCGCTCCAGATGCTGGAGGCCCAGAAACTGATTAAAGTAACGCCCGGCCGTGCAACCACGGTTGCGGACGTGGATAAGAACGATATTGAGAAATGTTACCGTCCCCTGGCGGAAATCCAGGGACTGGCAGCCAGACAGGCGGCCCTCATACTGACTGAGACACAGCTGGCTGAACTTGAACAGGTCCAGAAGGAGTTCTCAGAGGCATGCGATGCCAATCAGGCGGAAAGAGCCATACTTTGTGACAATGCGTTCCACGAACTGATTGTTAAGGCAGTGGGCAATGAGTACATTACGGAATTCTCCCATATGCTGCTCCTGCACATCCAGAGAATCAAATACCACTATTTCCATAAGAATATGATGAGAAAGGAATCCGTCAAGCACCACAGGGATATCCTGGACGCCCTTGCCAGGAAGGACGCGGACCGGGCCGGGGAGCTGATGCGCGGACACTGGCTGCACGTAATGGAGCGGTGCATACGGGAAGTGGATGTGGCCGGGGAAAACATGACCTGACTGCCATTAAGGCCGGACCTATGGGTACAGGCCGCCGTGGATGCGCGCAGGTAAAACGCATAAGAATGAACCGCGCAGGCTGAAAGCACCGGTGTGCCCATGCAGCGGATATATTATGGATTTGCAGGAAAAATGACTGAAAATCGGGAATAAGCTGTTTGTCCGTCCCCATACAATTAGTAGCAGATGAGTTTATCGGAGGAAGATATGAAACGGATTGCAGCCATATTGTTATCATTTACAGTCCTGCTGGTCCATCCCGCGGCCACGGCGCTGGGGCAGGAGCCCGATATTGCCATACCTGTGGGAGCGGTTGCTGCTGACAGTGAACTGAGAACGGCTGTGGGCGGGAATGCGGGGGCGGCCCGGGCGGCAGCCAGTCAGGCAGCGGACGGTCAGGCCGTGGACGGTCAGGCCGGTGAGGAGCGAATTGGGGATACCCAGGCCGTGGAAGTGCCTTCGGCAGACACCCGGTCCGCCCAGGCGCCGTCCTCGGACTCCCAGCCAGCAGAAGCGCCTTCAGCAGATACCCAGGCAGCGGTTCAGATTGCGGCGCCGTCTGCCGTACTTATGGAGGCGTCCACAGGGCAGATAATCTACGAAAAAGGGGCGGATGAGAAACGCAGCCCGGCCAGCGTTACCAAGGTCATGACCCTTATACTTATATTTGATGCGCTACAGTCAGGCAAAATCAATCTGACGGACGAGGTGGTCACCAGCGCCCATGCAAAATCCATGGGAGGTTCCCAGGTTTTCCTGGAAGAAGGGGAGAAGCAGACCGTGGAAACCCTGATTAAATGCATTGTCATTGCTTCAGGCAATGATGCGTCGGTGGCCATGGCGGAGTACATAGGGGGGACGGAAGAGGAATTTGTACGCATGATGAATGAACGGGCGGCAGGACTGGGTATGGCCAATACTCATTTTGTGGACTGCTGCGGCCTTACGGAATCACCGGACCATCTGACCACTGCCAGGGACATTGCCATTATGAGCAGGGAATTGATTAACAAATATCCGCAGATACATAATTATTCCACCATCTGGATGGAGAACATAACCCATGTCACAAAGCAGGGAACCAAGGAATTCGGTCTTTCCAACACCAACAAACTGCTTAAGATGGCAACGAATTTCAAGGTGACCGGATTAAAGACCGGCTCCACCTCCATTGCGAAATACTGCCTGTCCGCCACAGCGGAGAAGGATGGCGTGCGGCTGATAGCCGCCATCATGGCCGCCCCTGATTTCAAGGCCAGGTTCGGGGACGCCCAGACCTTGTTAAACTATGGCTATGCCAACTGTAAGCTCTATGAAGACAAGGAACATGTCCCCCTTCCCCAGATGCCTGTGACAGGAGGTGTGGAGGATGAGGTGGGTCTTGCATACGAAGGTGTGTTTTCTTATCTCAGCCTGAAAGGGGAGGACCTGGGGGCAATTGAGAAAAACCTGGTGCTGGCCGAATCCATGCCCGCGCCCGTGGAGCCGGGACAGAAAGCAGGGGTACTGGAATATACCCTGGGAGGCAAAAAGCTGGGTGAGGTCAATGTACTCACCAACGGAAGTGTCCGGGAGGCCGGGTATATGGATTACCTGAAACGGTTGGTGGGGGCCTGGAAGCTGAACCGGTAAACACACCCTGAGGTGTGGGAAATATGGTATGGGATCTGCCCGGGATTTTTGCTATAATAGAAGCAGGAATCCCGGGCAGGTTTTATAAGGCCCGGAAGAAGGAGGACACAATCCATGCTACGTTTTGCAATCATAGGAACAGGGAAGATCAGTCACACATTCATGAAGGCCGCCTTAAAGGTGCCTGGCTTTAAGCTGGAGGCCGTCTATTCCAGGTCACAGGACAGCGGACGCGCCTTTGGGTCTGTTTACGGCGCGGACAAGGTATATACCACACTTAAGGCCCTGGGGGATGACCCGGAGGTGGACGCGGTATACATAGCAAGCCCCAACAGCAGCCACTGCGCCCAGACCGTATTCATGCTGGAACACGGCAAACATGTGCTGTGTGAAAAGCCCATTGCATCCAGCGCACAGGAACTGGAGCGCATGATGAAGGCTGCGGATGGGAATGGGAAAATCCTTCTGGAGGCCATGCGTCCTGTATTCGACCCAGGATTCGCAAAGATAAAGGAACTGCTTGGGCAGCTGGGACAGATCCGGCGCGCCGTGTTCCAGTACTGCCAGTATTCCTCCCGATACGATGCGTTTAAAAACGGAATCATTGAAAATGCCTTTAACCCCGCCCTTTCCAATGCAGCCCTTATGGATATCGGCGTGTACTGCATCCACCCCATGGTACTGCTGTTCGGAAAACCCCGGCAGGTCATGGCCTCAGGCATTTTCCTGCCCAATCATATGGAAGGGGCAGGGACCGTGCTCATGGATTACGGTTCCATGCTTGGGGAGGTGAGATATTCCAAGATAACGGATTCCGCCCAGCCCAGTGAGATCCAGGGCGAGGATGCCAACATGCTTATCTGGCAGATACAGGACACCAGGAAGATTCAGGTTACATACAGGGGCGGCAGGCAGGAGACATTTGAAATCCAGAAGGAAGACAACAATATGTATTACGAAGTGCAGCGGATGATGGAACTTACGCAGCAGGACGGTGGAAGGGAACTGGGGGCAGCCCATCTGGAAGGTTCCGTCATGGAGATGGAGGTCATGGATGAGGTGAGGAGGCTGACCGGGATACGGTTCGGGGACTGAGCCGTGCCTGGGTCTGTTTGAAACTGTTTTTCCGCCGGAGGCGTCCCGCTTTGCGGTGAAGGAGGTAAGTATGATGAAGAAAAGATTACTGTTTTACGGATCTGCTGTATTCCTGTCAGCCATACTGGGCCTGTCGGCCTGCGCAGGAAGTTCCAAGAGCGTCCAGACAACAGCCGCCATGCCGGCCGCTGACTATGAGGCCATGGATTCTGCGGAAACAGCGGGTGAAAGGGCTATGGAGGAGCAGGCGGGTTTGGAACTGGACGCGAGTAAGACTGGGATGACGGACACCACGTCCCTTGGACAGGCCCTTCCGTCAAACCGCAAGCTGATACGCAGCGTGGACCTGTCCTTGGAGACAGATGCATTTGACCAGCTGCTAAAGACGCTGACAGACAAGATTGGGGAACTGGGCGGGTATGTGGAGCAGTCAGACATATCGGGCAACAGCCTGAACTACCGCAATGAGCTGATTCCACGGTATGCATCCCTTAAGGTCCGTATCCCCATTGACAGGCTGGACGGATTTATATCTGTCGTGGAGGCAAACGGCAATATAACCAACAAATCAGAAACCACCCAGGATGTCACCGTACAGTACAGCGACCTGGAAAGCAGGAAGAAATCTCTGACCGTGGAGCAGGAACGCATCTGGGCCCTGCTTGAGAAGGCGGATACGCTGGAATCAGTCATTGCCCTGGAAGAACGGCTTTCCGAAATCCGCTACCAGCTGGAGTCCATGGAATCACAGCTCAGGCTGTACGACAACCAGGTGGACTACAGTACGGTCAATCTGTACGTCCATGAGATTAAGGAGGAAGCGTCCTTTACGCCCACTGAGCCGGAAGGAATCGGGCAGAGGATTGGGAAAGGGTTCACAAAAAACCTGAATGCCGTGTCCCGGGGAGTGACCGGCTTCATTATCTGGTTCCTTGCAGCCAGCCCCATCTGGGTTCCTCTGGCAGCGGCTGTCATTGTCATACTGCTGATACTCCGCCGGAGTAAGAGGAAGATGCAGGAGCGGCTTAAATCATACGTGGTCCATGATGAGGAGAAGGCCGAAGATACAGACGGGTGATATCCGTCACCCCATCAGGGTCCCTCTGTCAATATCTGATTGGCAGGGGGATTTTTTAATTGTCGGAAAATACCTATAACCGGGAGTTTGGACGCGGTAATATATATAAAATGATGGCTTTGACTGCCGTCGGAGCGCCATGAACTGTAAAAGTGCATAATAATACCCCCCTAATTAGGATTATGCCCCCCTTATCCATCCGGATGGGTCCTGCTATAATACAATCAGGGAATAGAGGTCTGAAAACTGATTACAGAGAAGGACAGGTGGCTGAAAATGAGTGAAACGATTGTTTCCATGGAGAACATCTGCAAAAGTTTTCCGGGAGTAAAGGCATTGGACCATGTGCATTTTGAACTGCGTTCCGGTGAGGTCATGGCGCTTCTGGGAGAGAACGGTGCTGGAAAAAGTACCCTGATGAAGGTGCTCAGCGGTGTCTATACAAGGGATGGGGGCACGGTCAGGATATTCGGGAAAGAGTATGGGGACATGAATCCAAAGCAGGCCCAGGAGGCAGGGGTTGCAATCATACACCAGGAGCTGAATATGTGCAGGCATCTCTCCGTATCGGAGAACATGTTCCTGGGGCGGGAGAAGGTAAAGGGCATGATACTGTCCAACAAGGAGATGGAGGCTGAAGCCAGGACAATCCTGAATGAGCTTAAAATCGACCTGGATCCCCATCAGGTGGTGGGCGACCTTCCAGTGTCCAAACAGCAGATGGTGGAGATTGCAAAAGCCCTTTCCACCCATGCCAGGATACTTATCATGGATGAACCCACCTCGGCGCTGACGGCCCGGGAGATTGAGGACCTGTTCCGCATCATACACAACCTGAAGGAAAAGGGATGCGGCATTGTATACATATCCCACCGCCTGGAAGAACTGCAGTCCATTGTGGACCGGGTTACCATCATGCGCGACGGGCAGTACATAACAACCATGAATTTTGAGGATACAACCCTGGATGAAATCATTTCCAACATGGTGGGCCGGGAAATCAAAGAGAAGTTTCCCCGCGTCACATGCGACAAGGGCAGGCTGGTGCTTAAGGTCAGTAACCTGAACGCGGGCAGGATGGTCAGGGATGTGGATTTTTCCCTTTACGAAGGGGAAATCGTTGGTTTTGCAGGGCTGATGGGCGCGGGCAGGACCGAGACCACCAGGGCCATATTCGGAATCGACCCCAAGGAGAGCGGACAGTTTTTCCTGGATGGAAAGGAAATCATGATCCGCAGGCCAGAGGACGCCATCCGAGCAGGAATCGTCCTGGCGCCTGAGGACAGGAAAAAGGATGGTCTGTGCACCAAGCTGAGCATCCGACATAACATCGCCCTTCCCAACCTGGACCTGCTGTGCAGCCGGATGGGGGTGGTCAGCAGGACAAAGGAAGATAAGATGTGCAATAAGGTGGTGGCTGACTTAAAGGTCAAGACACCCAATGTGGATGTGAATGCAGGCAACCTTTCAGGCGGCAACCAGCAGAAGGTGGTGGTGGGCAAATGGCTGGCCAGGAACTCGCGGGTGGTGATATTTGATGAGCCCACCAGGGGAATTGACGTGGCGGCAAAGGTTGAGATATATAACCTTATGAACCAGCTGAAACAACAGGGGATTGCGGTTATGTTCGTATCCTCCGAGATGCCGGAGGTCATGGGGATTGCGGACCGGATTATAGTCATGTGCGACGGGCGCATAACCGGGGAACTGATGGCGGATGAAGCCACCCAGAACAGCATCCTGACACTGGCAACCAGGTTTGAGAAAAAGGTAGTATGACCGGAGCAGGGCGGGCGTGCACTGCAACCAGGCATCCGGGACCCAGGTATCTGGGACATAGGCATCCGGGACCCAGGCGCCGGGTGCGCATAGCAAGGAGGAAAAAGCAATGAATCACAAGAATCAAGGGGCTGTGAAACAGTTTTTGAATATCCGGGGCATGAGGGGGGCCTTGACTGCGTTTGCAGGGCTTATCATCATTTATATAGCATTTGGCGCCATTAATCCCACGGTGTTTTCCGGCCAGAATGTAACCAATCTGTTCCGTTCCATGTCAAAATACCTGATTATCGGCATCGGGCAGAGTTACGTGCTCATAACAGGAAATATCGATCTTTCCATCGGTTCCGTGGTAGGCATGAGCGCCATGATATCCGCCACCCTGATGACACACGGGGTTCATCCCATGGCGGCAATCCTTATCACATTAATCTGCTGCCTGGCCATCGGGGTCATCAACGGCATCCTGGTGGGAAAGTTCCAGCTGCCGCCCTTCATTGCAACCCTGGGAACCATGTTCGTGGCCAGGGGCGTTGCCTATATGGTAAACGGCAACCGGAATACGGATGCCATCAGTTCCGGCATCGGCAAGGAAGCAGCTGATAAGTTCCAGGCCTTTTTCTACTACGGCAAGACAGCCGGCGTGTTTAATACATTCTGGATTGCGCTGGTGCTGTTCATCGCCTTCTTTTTCCTGCTCTCCAAGACCAGGACAGGGCGCCATATCTATGCCATTGGTTCCAATGTGGAGGCAGCCAAGCTGTCAGGCGTGAGCGTGGTGGCAACCGTGACAAAGACATATCTTGTCAGCGCATTCTGTTCCTTTGTAGTGGGACTCATCCTCTGCGGCCAGGCCAACATGGGCAATATGGAGGCAGGCAACATGTATGAAATGTACGCGGTTGCGGCCGGCGTTATCGGCGGTATCTCGCCGCTTGGCGGGACCGGTATCCTGCTGGGGACATTTGCAGGCGCGGCCGTATGGCAGACACTGGAGAACGGACTGAACATGATTGGGGTCCAGGTAGGTATCCAGCGCCTTGTAATCGGCATCATCGTGGTATTTGCAGTGCTTCTGGATGTGGTGCTGCGCAAGGGCATGCTGATCCGGAAACGCCCGATGGCAGAGAAGAGGTCCTAGAGCAATTTTCAAACAGACCATAGTAATAGAAAAAGGAATTAGACGCCCGGGGCTTTATCTGTATCGCAGGTTTACACCCTATGACCGCAGCAGTCCCGGCAGCGCTAATATATGCATTGAGAAACGTATGTGAAAGCAAAAAGGAGGAAAATGCAATGAAAAAAATGTTAGCATTGGCTTGTTCCCTGGGCCTGGCAGCTTCCCTTATGACGGGATGCAACAGCAAGACAGAGGATGTGGCGGCTTCCACGGCGGCATCCGCAGCCACTGAGGCGGCAAAGACTGAGACACCGGCAGCCGGCTCCGGCACCATGATTGCCCTGATAACCATGGACTCCATTGACCAGCACTGGGTCACTCTGAACGAGGGCGCCCAGAAGGCGGCAGGGGAACTGGGCGTGACCGTACAGTTCATGGCCCCCAATACAAAAGACGATGCGCAGCAGATTGAGTGTGTAAACAACGCGGTGTCAGCCGGCGCAAAGGCCATCATCGTGGCTGCCAACGGCCCGGATGCCATCTCATCCGCGCTGAAGGAGGCCCAGTCCTCCGGCGTAAAATTCGTATATGTGGATTCACCGGCCAACGTGGACGCAGAGGCAACCTTTTCCACGGACAACAAGGCGGCCGGCAAGACAGCCGGGGAGGAGATGTTAAAGGCGTTAAGCGCAGCAGGCGTGACTTCCGGCTCCATCGGCGTCATCAACGTGAACGCGGCAACGGATTCCTGCGTCATGCGTGAAGAGGGCTTCCGCGCTGCATTTGAGGGCAAGGGCTTTACACTGTTAGAGACACAGTACGGGGAAGGCGATGCAGCCAAGTCCCAAAGTATTGCCGAGAACTACATCACCCAGGGCGTGGTGGGTATCTTTGGCTGTAACGAAGGCTCCACCACAGGCGCTGGCAATGCCATCAAGGCATCGGGTAAGGACGGGATCATCGGCGTTGGCTTTGATAAGTCGGACGCCATCCTTGGACTGATTGATGACGGATACCTGCTCTGCACTATGGCCCAGAACCCAGACGTAATGGGGTATGAAGGCGTTAAGGCGGCTGTTGCGGCTGTTGGCGGGGAATCCCTGGGCGGCAAGGTAACCGACACAGGCGTATCCGTCCTCACGGCACAGGGCGGGACAGCCAGCGCGGCATCAGAGGGAAGCACTGCAAAAGCCAGCAAGGAATATAAGATTGCCCTGATAACCATGGACTCCATTGACCAGCACTGGGTCACGCTGAATGAGGGCGCACAGAAGGAAGCAGAGGCCCTTGGCGTGTCCGTAACCTTCATGTCCCCCAATACCAAGGATGATGCACAGCAGATTGAGTGTGTGAACAATGCGGTTGCAGGCGGCTATGAGGCCATCATCGTGGCTGCCAACGGCCCGGATGCCATCTCATCCGCGCTGAAAGAGGCCCAGTCCTCCGGCGTAAAGATTGTATATGTGGATTCACCGGCCAATGTGGACGCAGAAGCCACCTTTTCCACGGACAACAAGGCAGCGGGAAAGACAGCCGGGGAGGAAATGTTAAAGGCGCTGGAGGCAGCAGGCGTGACTTCCGGCTCCATCGGCATCATCAACGTGAACGCGGCAACGGATTCCTGCGTCATGCGTGAAGAGGGCTTCCGCTCTGCATTTGAGGGCAAGGGCTTCACACTGTTAGAGACACAGTACG
>JABLTT010046126.1_pt1 | contig 14783 bp, 12 predicted proteins | sample 7160061 | NCBI WGS metagenome assembly JABLTT01 (sample SAMN14651232, study PRJNA627086) | human gut metagenome | isolation source: feces | host: Homo sapiens
ACAACAATGCAGAGTTATTTTGGAGAAATCACAATTGATCCCGGACGCTTGTGATCCTTTAAGATCATCTTGCGGACTGTCTTTTTCTCATACTGATAAATGGCATCTCCTACTAAAGGCAGCCACTCTTCATTTTCTGCAAATGCCTCTTCCAGACGGGCTGTGATGGCATCCATGTTTTTATCACGAGTCTGCTTATCATCGGTAAATACAGCTTCTTCCATCTCCTGCGGGGGAACCAGTTCACGGATCGCAGCAAAAAGCTCCTCCGGTACGGCACAGCTCTCATAGGTATGCTTTTCCTTACCGCACTCTGCTACAATGGTATCAATAAAACGGATGATCTCCTGATTTACCTCATGAGCCTTGAAAATAGCATCAATCACAGTCTGCTCGGGAACCTCATTTGCGCCGGCCTCGATCATGATTACCTTTTCTCTGGTAGAAGCTACGGTAAGAGCCAGATCGGATACACGCTTCTGATCCGCTGTGGGGTTGATAATAAATTCACCGCCGATTAAGCCTACCTGAGTGGTTGCGCAGGGGCCGTCAAAGGGAATGTCAGAAATGCAGGTTGCAATCGCAGAACCCAGCATAGCAGTCAGTTCAGGGCTGCAGTCCGGATCTACAGACATAACTACATTGTCCAGAGTTACATCATTGCGGTAGTCCTTTGGAAACAGAGGACGCATGGGACGGTCGATCACGCGAGAGGTCAGAATGGCATTTTCAGAAGCTTTTCCCTCTCTCTTATTAAATCCGCCCGGAATTTTGCCTACTGCGTAAAGCTTCTCCTCATATTCTACACTTAAAGGGAAGAAATCAATGCCCTCTCTGGGCTTGGAAGATGCAGTTGCGGTAGAAAGAACAACGGTATCGCCATAATGCATAAATGCAGCGCCGTTTGCCTGAGCTGCCACCCTGCCGATCTCTACGGTCAGCTTACGGCCAGCCAGATCCATACTGAAACTTTTAAACATGGTTTGTCTCCTTTTCTTAATTAATAGCACCACCAGTTCCCGGCACAGGTGCAGAAAGACGCCGAAACTACTGATCTGGGCCAAGAAAATCCTTGGAACACATCAGCGGTCCCGGAGTGAACCTTCTGCGGCCATCCCTGCGCCCCGGTGTAAAACAGGGTGGAACTTGCGCTCCACCCTGGTGTTTCCTGAATTACTTTCTGATGCCCAGCTTCTCGATCAGTGCACGATAGCCTTCCAGATCAGTCTTCTTTAAGTAGTCCAGAAGACCTCTTCTCTGACCAACCATCATCAGCAGACCGCGTCTGGAATGATGATCCTTTGGATTCTGCTGCAGATGAGCTGTCAGCTCTGTGATTCTCTCTGTGAGGATTGCGATCTGAACCTCTGGTGAACCTGTGTCTCCAGCCTTACGGCCGTACTCTGCGATAATCTGTGCCTTCTTTTCCTTAGAAATCATGGTAATTTCCTCCTGTTAAAATAATTTTACTGAATCTCACCGTAAACCAGGCTGCCGGCTGGAGTCACCGGACAACGGGGCATCGGCGTCTGTTCATACCGATTTAGTATAGCATAGGGTACGGGGATTGTAAACTGTTTTTTATTTTTCACGTTTCATTTTAACAAAAAATCCAAAGCCAGATTCCTATTACAACTGCTGATACCAGTGTCATGGGAACACCATATTTAACCATATCCATCGGTGTGAAGTATTTCGCTGAATAGGGAATTACATTCACCGGGCTGCTGGTAACAATAATCAGCGATAGCGCGGATGAAAAAATACATGGTGCTACCAGCTGCCATGGTGACATATGGACCTTTTCAGAAAGAGTGATCATAACAGGAATGAGCACCACTCCTGTCACTGTATTGCTGCTGAACATAATTTTTAAAACCGCTACCGTCAACACTATGTATATCCCTGATAAAACGATACCTTGGCGAAGTAAACTTGGAATAAAAAACAGATCAGCCACCATTTCCGCCAAGCCACATTGATACAAAAAATCCCCAATCAGAACACCTGAACAGATAAGCATAATCGAATCCCAGCTTATAGCGCTCATGGTCTTTTTCCAATGAAGTACCTCAATCCCCGGAAGAAACAAAACAATTGCCGCTACTAAAGCTACATAATGGCTCCCCACTCCCAGTTTATTTCCGACAACCCACAGAAAAACAGCGGCCAGAAAAACAACGGTAAGTTTTTTTTCCCTACTGCTGTAAAGAACATTTTCCTCTTTTACCTGCAAAACTCTGTTATCTTCAATCAGTATCCCCAATATGAACCAACCTGCTACAAGCAATGTAAGACTGATAGGTATACCAATGGCCATCCACTGCAGAAACGTAATATGAATCCCACAATATTCTTCCAGATAACTAAGAGCAATCAAATTTGCTCCCGTAGCAATCGGTGTCGCTACACCGCCAAAGGCACATCCCCAGGCCACTGCCAACATCATTGTTTTTCCAAACCAAGCCCGTTTTTCCTTATCATTTATCTGATTTACAATCGACAATGCAATCGGAAAAATAATTGCCGCAGCGGCTACCTCGGTTACCCACATGGCCAAAAGAAGACCTGACAGCATCACAGCAAACACCATAGCCTTTGGCGTTTTTCCAAAAACAGCAGACAATCCTATTGCGATCAATCGTCCCAGATTTGTTTGGCTGAAGGCTACTGATAAAATAAGTGTCCCTAAAAAAAAGGCAAATAAACTATTTCCAAAACTCCCCTCAATTGCCTGACTAAACGTCATAATACCGGAACAAGGGATAAAGGCAATTACCATCAGGGATGTAACTGCTACCGGAATCGTTTCCACGATCCAGTTCACCAGCGCAAATATCAATATCACGGCTGCTTTGATCTGAGTTTCGTCCAACCTGTATGTACCCAGAGCCAGATTAGAGGGAGCTGCGGCCAATATCAGAGCTGTAAATAAAACAGAACCATAGAAAACCCAACCCTTTATTTTCATTGTATTCATAAAACAGCCTCCGAAGCAAGGTAAATATTATAACCATCTGCTGCATTCAGCAACGGATCTCTTTCAACCGATCTAAAGTATCTCCAATCGCTTTCTCCACAGGAAGGCGTTCAATACTGGATGCTGCTACAAATCCCACAGCACATGTACTATCAATTACACGTTTTGCATCATCCGGAGTAACAATAGAACCACCATGGCAAAGCGGAATGATGTCTGTTTTAAGCTCTATTGCGGCAGACAAAATTTCTTGTGTTCTCTCTATCGTCTGCTCCATACTGTTCATTTCCTTTACTCCCACATCCCCTCCGGCTGTTAAGCCAACATGGGAAACTATAATATCAATCCCTGCCTGGGCAAATTTTCTCGCCTCCTCTGCATTATAACAGTAAGCCATGGTAAAAAAGCCTTTTTCCTTTGCCAAAACCAAACTTGATAATTCCTTATCAAATCCCAGACCAACCTGTTCCATTTCATGGCGGATAGCCCCCGAAAGCTTTCCTACTGTAGGAAAGTTAATTACACCACTATAACCAATATCTGACAGTTCATCCAAAAATTCTTCCATATTCCTGGTGGGATCCACTCCATAAATTCCAGCTACTACGGGAGTATGCCTTACCATATTTAATATCTGGTCAGCCCCCATCTCTTTTACAATTTGGTTCGCATCCCCAATAGGTAAATTTCCAGCTATCGACGCGATTCCATTCATACGATAGCGCCCTGAATTATACACAACAATCATATCTGCCTTATTTTTTTCTTCCAAACGCGCAATAAGCCCATTTCCTGCCGCACAGGCTATCAACGCCCTTCCTGTCTCTATTTTTTCTCTGAAAGCTTCCAAATATCTTTCCCTATTTAACCGCCTCACTGTTCTTTCCTCCATTTAACATTGCTAATAATTCCTCCACCAGCCTATCTGCAAAAGCTTTGTCATTGATATGATTACTGCAGCAAATCACAGGCACTGATAGAGGCATTTTTTCCTTTACTTTCCTTATAAACATATCATCTGCATCTCGATTCTCAAAAATACAGCCTTCCGCATCCACAGAAGAAAATCCTTTTTCGGGAATCAACAATTTCACTTTACCCGTGCTTTTTCCCAATCGCTCTGCAAATACATCTGCCAGCTTTTCCATATCATAAACATCTGCTCTCATTTTGACAGAGCTTGGGCTGTGCCTATAGAGTACTCTCTTTTTCTGTAAAGGATTCAGGGTATCCGGCGTAGACAAATTGATCATTTCCAATGCCCCCGGCACTACCACATAAGGTATTCCGGCCTTCACGGCAGCACTCATACGTTCTGGAACCCCATATATGCCACCACAGAATTCATCTGCAACCTCACTTGTGGTAATATCCAGCACAGCAGAAAAAAATCCTTCATCAATCATTTTTTCCATGATTTTTCCCCCGGAAATACCTCTTGCATGAAAAATAAATACCTCATACCCTGCCGTTTCCAAAAGCTCCGTACAACGATCTACGCAGGGTGTGGTTACACCAAATCCCGAAACAGCCACTGCCCTGGTGCTTTCTTTTTCTAACCTTACTTTTAACATCCCATCTAAAACAGCGGCTGCCTGCTTCAGAACATAGCGGGTCATAGCATTTAAATTTTGAATATCTACTACAGGATTAATCAGTAATATATCCTCTCCCATCACATATGGAAGCGTATTCCCCGATGCCATAGTAGTTACGATCACCTTAGGAACCCCAAGAGGAAGGCAATGCATCACAGCACTGGCAATCCCACATCCTCCTGAGCCTCCTAATGAAATTAATGCAGAAAGCCTGCCTGACTGATAAAGCTCTGTAACGATCCTACCAGCCCCCTCTATCATATACCTTGACGCTTCTGCCCTTGTAGTACAGGCCGCAACATCCTTCTCAAACCCTTCCAAAACCTGTTTTTGAGTAATATCGGCAGTCTCAGGACTTTCTTTCAAAATTCCTATATCCATAATCAAGGCCTCATATCCCAAAAAACAAAGCTGATCCCGCAAAAATACTGCCTCTTTCTCCTTTGTATCAAGAGTGGCCATCACGTAAATACATCCGTTTTTACTCATTGGCAGCCACCTTCCGCTCTCTTATAAATCTGCCTTTGTGACTTAAAATCAGCGCAATACAAATCATAAGACCAATAAGATCAAATACATGATATGGAAGAAGGCAGCATACAGCTGCTGCAAAAGCCATAATACGCTCAGAAACTGTAAGCTTTTTCATGAAGAAATTTTCCACACCTATAATAAATACAAACAAAAACATAACAACCATAAGTACTGCCCAGCCCCACTGTAACGGTGTTCCCTGAAGCAAAAGTTCTGGTCTGTATAAAAACAGGAAGGGCAAAACAAAACCGGCAATAGCCAAACGGATCGATATACCGCAGGTTTTTAAAAAATCAGAACCAGCAAGACCTGATGCTACAAGACAGCCGATAGCCACCGGAGGGGTCAACGCCGACATCTCAGCAAAATAAAACACAAAAAAATGTGCCACAATTAAGGGTACTCCAAAGGAAGTTAAAGCCGGAGCGCCTAAAAGCGCTGCCAATACATAGGCAGAACCACTAGGCATTCCCATTCCAAACATAAGACAGGTAATTGCAACCAGAAGAGCCAGTAACAACATATTAGAACCAGCCAAGGCCAAGGCAAACTGTGAAATCTTGGAAGGAAGGCCTGTTGCTGTCAGAATCTCTACCACACACCCCATTGTTGCCATAACCACTGCAATAGTTGCAACCGTCTTACCACCAGAAACAAACCCTGACAGTACCTTTTTGCAGAACGCCATCAACGGATTTCCTTCATTTTTTATTGTAAACTGCTTAAGAAGCCCAATAACCATCAAGGTAAGTACTGCAATAAACAGTGCCTTCTGTGGAGAATAGTTTCTTATCATAAGAATAACAAGAACTATAATTGGAACAACAAACAATGCCAGGTTTGCAAATGCCTTATGAAACTGAGGCAAAAGTTCATCCTTTACCTTTTCATCTCCCAGCTTCAATGCCTTGATATATACACTAAGAGCAATTCCCAAATAATAAAGAATAGCCGGTGTCATTCCTACAGCCACAATATAGATGTAAGGAATAGAAGTCCAGGACGCAATAATGAATGCTGCTGCGTTCATCACAGGAGGAAGGATTGCCCCCCCTGTAGAAGCTGCAGCCTCGCAGGCTGCAGCAAACTCCGCCGGATAACCTCTTTTCTTCATAAGCGGAATTGAAACAGCACCTGTCAGTGTAATATTCGCCGCTACACTCCCTGTAATAGATCCGATCAGGCCGCTGCTGAGAACTGCCACCTGCGCACCGCCAGAACGTATTTTTGTACTGGCGGCCATAGCCACATCCATAATAGTCTGTATCGCTCCAAAGGATTCCATCAGGCCGCCAAAAATAGTAAACAGAACAATTGTGTTAGCGGATACGGAAGCAAGCATACCATAAATTCCGGTAAAATTTGTAGTAACATAGGTAATAAGACGAGACGGATTTAAGCCTGCATGGAAAAATATCCCTGGGATATGCGGGCCTAAATATCCATAAAGCAGAGCCAGTAATGCAATAATCGGAATAATCAATCCCCATGTCTTTCCTGTAGCAATCAAAACCAATATTAAAAATACAGCACCCGACAAAACTTTATCCACAGGCTGCTTTCCCAAAGCCATCTGGAACTCCAATGAATGTGTATGAATATAAACTGCAGTTACAATACTTACAATCACCAGCAATACTATACTCCAGCTTTTTAAATCCATTCTATTTTCCTTCAATTTGATGGCTTGCAGAAAAATAATTATCAATGCGAACGCAATATGCAAATTAATATGCTGTTCTGATGTAAAAATCGTAAAATTTGCTGCCAGCAGATGATAAATGCTCATCACAATAGCTGTCAAAGCGGTCAATTTATCTAATACGACCTGCTTGTCTGCTTTTTCTGCCATAACATCCAGCCCCTTTCCGTACTGTTTTAACAGGTATCCCTTATGTCCGGTATCTTTTATAACAAGGCATTATAAAGCCTGCCCCTCTTCTGAAACGCTCCTTCCATCTCCATTTTTACTGCCCGTATACAGTAAATCTCTCTTCCCATAACCCCGCCTCTTTTAACGCCTTTGCTGCTCCTGGATGGAAAGGTACATTTTCAACACAAACCTTTACGGCCACATCATTAAACGCATCAAAATAGGCAGATATCTGCTGAAGATCAGGCAGATTTTCAATAGTGGCTTTCGTGTACATATATACATCTTCTTCAGGCACCGCAGAATTAAACACGATTATGCCGGAATTGGCCGGAGCAAGATACTGTTCACCTGCTGGTATCGTCTTCACCTGCTCTGTTGTCAGTGTACCAATACCCACACCTGAATTCATCTGCTTTACTTTCTCACCTATCTCAGAAGACATATTCAATGCCCGTACCTTATTTGTTGCTTCAATCTCAACCAATCCTGAGATAGGCTCACCATTCGCATAAGAACCAACAAAAGCATCAATACGTCCATCCTTCAATGCAGTATAGCCTTCATTCCATGTAAAATAATCAACAGTAACCTTTCCAGTCAAACCGTATGCTTCAAGAACAAGATTCAAAACGGCTGTCGTACTGCTTGCAGCCGGAGGGAGCCCAATATGCCTGCCTTCCAGGTCTGCATATTCTTTAATCGGACTATCATCTAAAACAACAATCGGCAATGCCCAGGTTACAAAACCAAACCCCTGAAGCATTGCTTCCTGCGAAATCGCCTCCTCAAATGGTGCTATCCCGTGGATTGCATTTACAAGATCAATGGTTCCCGTATAGCCGCCTTGAACACTTCCATCTTTTAGAAGATAGATGATCTCCGCACCGCCGCTGGTAGTAACCGTGGAGGTACGCAAGTCCGTTTTGGAATTAACTACAGATGAAATAGCCTCCACTACCACATTATCTGTACCACCTACCGATCCTGTTCCCATGTTAATGATTTCTCCTGCTGGGGCAGACTGGGATACTGCCTGTGTCATTTCTGTTTCTGAAGCTGCTTCTGAGACCTGCTTCCCATCAGACGAACATCCCGCCAAAACCGTTGCTGTCAACACACAAAAAACAACTTTTAATAGGTTTCTTCTCATTTTACTTGTCCTCCTTTTGTGCATTATGTATTTATTTATTAAAATGTTATACTTATTTTATATTATTTGCACATATATGTCAATACTATTTATTAAAATAGTATTATTTTACATAAAATAGTATACCATTTTATATACGGCCACAACATCAATAGCCCTACATTTTCTCCTTGACAAACCATTAACCCGTTCATTACAATTAACTATAATAATCTGGGGCGGCGGGGAGGTTTCTTTATGAATACTGAACAGAAAACAATTATGAGTGATACGGTATATAATCATCTAAAAAATATGATTCTATCTCTGGAGATCAAACCAGGAGAACGTATACCAGAAGCCAAGATCGCAAAATATTTTGGTATCAGCAGGACACCTATCCGCGAGGCCATTAAACATCTGGCAAGCGATGGAATTGTAACCGTATATCCTAACCGTTATGCAGAAGTAGCAGTTTACGATGATAACTGGATCAAAGAAACCGGACTTATCCGTATTTCCCTAGATATCATTGCTGCAAAATTAGCCGTATTCCACGGAAGCAACTATGACTTTGCTGTTATGGAACGCTACATGGAGGAATGCAATGATGCTGCCAAAACTGGAGACCGGGTAAAACGTATAAAAATGAATTGTGCGTTTCATTTGGAATTAAGCAGAATAAGCAAAAATAAAGAATTGTTAGAAATCCAAGAACGTCTGTACCTGAAACTCGAATTTATGCAGGCATATCACTATCAGTTTGTAGAAAATATTGATAACCAATACCAGCAACATCTTGAAATTGTTAAGGCACTTTATAATCGTAACTCAGAGGAGCTGATTCATCTTCTATCCAATCACGAAAAAAAATTCCATACTTTAAGTAATAACGATTTTTCAGTTATACAGTACATCAAAGATTTATAGAAAATAATGTGCCGTAAAATTATCAATTTAAAAAGCCAGAAGACTATACAATGGATTGTGAACTCTTTGAAGTCTGTTTTCTGTTTCGGAACATAAAAATTGGAGCCTCTGTTCCATAGATATTACCCATCCATGGAACAAAAGCTCCTATCTATTCCTACGTCACTTCTGTTTTCATATATTTTGCCCAATACCCCGCCGCAGCCTCCTTATCACGGCTGATCTGCTCCTTTAGTTCTTCCAGAGAATCAAATTTTCGTTCTCCTCTGATAAAATCCAGAAGCTGCACCTCAATGGTGCTTCCATAAATATCCCGATCCAGACCCATGATATATGTCTCGGCTCCGGGGGGATTGTCGCCCTCTACCGTGGGCTTTTTCCCAATATTTGTAACTCCCTGATAATAGACACCATCAACCAGAACTCTCGAAACGTAAACGCCGTACCTGGGAAGGTGCTTAATGGCGGGAGGGATCAGATTGGCGGTGGGAAATCCCAGAACCGGGCCTCCGATATGATTCCCGTGAATCACCTTCCCATGGATGGCATAGGGTTCTCCCAAAAGCTCATTGGCCTTGGCTACATTTCCCCGGGCAAGCTCCTCCCGGATGTAGGTGCTGCTTATGTCCCTGTGCCGGTCTTCATCCTGTTCTTTTTCAATGACATAAAGGCTGTAGCCGCAGGAGGCTGCCATCTTTCTTAAAAGCTCTGCATTCCCTGCCCCCCGGTAGCCAAAGCTGCAGTCCGGCCCTACTACAATGGCAGCCGCCTTCATGCGGCCGGACAGAATCTGAACAACAAAGTCCTCCGGGTCCATTCGCCGCACCTGATCGTCAAAGGGATATTCCACCAGATAATCAATATCCATCTTTTCCATGTTTCGTCGGCGCTCCAGGCTCGTGGTGATCACCGTTTCCGGCTCTCCCTTCATCACCGCTGCAGGTGCAATGGAAAAAGTGAAAATGGCTGTAGCCCAGCCTGTTTTGCCTTTTAAATCCTTCATGGCACGCAAAAGCTTCTGATGGCCCCTGTGCCTGCCGTCAAATTTCCCCAGAGTTACAATCGTAGGTTCTGTAATCTCAAACTCTGTGGTATCTGCGATGTATTTCATGGTCTGACTGCCCCCTTAAAGGTATCCGGATCCAGGTCAAACATTTTCCAGGGCTTCCACCAGTGTTTTTCCTCCTGATACTGATAAACTCCCTTGAATCTGCCTTCGCTGTTGTAAAACCGGAACCGATCCCCATCTTTCCAGACTTCAGGCGCGCCGTCTCTTAAAAGATCCAGCTGCTGCCTAAAGCAGGGATTTCCATTTTTGAGATTTTTATCTCCTTCCGGCAGAGTATAGACAGCCGGATAAGTCTCCAGCGCCTCCTCCACCGTATAAATTTTCTCCTCAAGGCCATCCATGTCTCTCAGCTGTTCGATCTCATCCAGCTTCAGACTGTCCTCCACTAAAAAACGATCCACTCTTGTCCTGAGAAGATGCTCCATACATCCCCCTGTGCCCAGTTTTCTTCCGATATCGTCGCACAGGGTCCGTATGTAGGTGCCTTTGGAACAGGTAACCCGGATGGATACTCTGGGAAGCTCCATATTTAAGATGGAAATCTCCAGAATCTGTACTCTTCTGGCCTTCCGCTCCACTTCCTTTCCCGCACGGGCCAAGTCGCAGAGCTTTTTTCCGTCCACCTTTAAGGCGGAATACATGGGGGGGATCTGGTCATAATCTCCCTTAAATCCCAGAATCACTTTCTCCGCCGTCTCCGTATCCAGAGCCAGAGCCTTTTCCCGATTTTCTGCAAGGATCGTTCCTGTGGTATCCTGCGTATCTGTGGAACAGCCTAAAAGAAGCACTGCCTCGTAGGTCTTTGTCCGGTCTGCCAGCATGTCGCACAGTCTTGTGCCCATCCCTAAACATACCGGAAGAACGCCTTCTGCCGCTGGATCCAGCGTTCCGGTATGGCCGATTTTTTTCTGCTTTAAAATCCCTCTGAGCCGGGCCACCACATCGTGGGATGTGTAGCCCGGCTCCTTATATACATTGATAATCCCGTGGTACATTTATTCCTCCTGAGGGCCGGCTGTTTCTAACTGCTTGGCGATGTGGAGCGACAGGTTATTGACTACGTCATGGATTCTTCCTGACATAGTACAGCCCGCTGCACGCACATGGCCGCCGCCGCCGAAGTAGGATGCGATCCTGCTTACATCTACCGCATTCTGGGAACGGAGGCTTACCTTAAATTCCTGAGGTCCAGTCTGGTACATGAAAATAGCCACCTCTACACCTTCTGTCAAACGCAGCTGGTCAATAATACCGTCCATGTCCTTTCCATTCACTCCGTAAAATTCCATATCAGACTGTCGCAGAGCGCTGAAAATGCATTTCCCGTCTAAAAAAGTAATGCTTTCCAGAAGGGCCCGGCCCAGGATCTGATTCTGAATATAGGTTTTTTTATAAAAGCTATTGTCGATAATAGAACCAAAATCAATCCCCTTCGCCATCAGCTTTCCCGCAATCTCCATAGTACGGACGCTGGTACAGGAATATTTAAATACTCCCGTATCATGGATCAGGCCCGTATACAGGCACTCGGCCGCAGCTTTATCGATTTTTTCCTCATCCAGCTGTTCAAAAAGAACCTCGCAGGTAGAGCTTGCATTTTCAGATACCAGATTTACCTCGCAGAAGCGGGTATTGGTGATATGGTGATCCAGACACAGGCTCTTTGACGCATTGGCAAGATAAACGCCAAAGGCTCCCAGCCGTTCCTCATCTCCGCAGTCCAGACAGATGCAAAGCTCATAGCGTTCCTCATCTGTTTCATGGCGGATCGCTTCATAGCCTGTGAGATATCCAAACTTCGGTGAGCTTTCTTCCAGATATACTGCAGCCCGGACAGCCGGATAATTGGTCTGAATGTAGTGATAGAGTCCCAGAGTCGAACCCAGACAGTCGCCGTCCGGCCTTACATGGCCTAAAATAACGACCGATCCGGTTCCCTCCAGCATCTGTTCCAGAACCGTCATTTACAGTCCCTCCTCATCCTCGTCATGGAGATCCTTTGTCACTTCATCAATCAGTTTTGACATATTTACGCCATATTCAATGGACTGGTCCAGAATAAATCTGATTTCCGGCGTATTGCGCAGGTTTACTCTTCTTGCAAGTTCTCTGCGCACATAGGAAGAGGCGCTGCGAAGGCCCTCAACGGTCGCCTTCGCCGCTTCCTCATCGCCCAGAACACTGATATATGCCTTGCAGTATTTTAAATCAGGGGTCACTTCCACGGCAACCACACTGGTCATGGGATGGATGCGCGGATCCTTAATTCCTGAGCGGATGATCTCGCTTAATTCCCTCTGAACCTCCATGTTAATCCTTGTGTTCTTGATGCTGTTTTTACGCATTTATATTTCCTTTCCGGTATGCATTACCCGAAACGGCTCTTACCTTGGCACCTCTACCATGGTGTAAGCCTCGATTACGTCATCTTCCTTAAGGTCGTTGAATTTCTCAAATACAAGACCGCACTCATAGCCTGCCGCTACTTCCTTAACGTCATCCTTGAAACGCTTTAAGGATGCTAACGGTCCTTCGTAAATCTGCTCTCCCTCGCGGGTAATACGGCAGCTGCATCCTCTCTGGAATTTTCCGTCCAGCACATAGGAGCCTGCGATAGTTCCCACGCCGGAAGCCTTGAACAGCTGTCGGATCACTGCATGGCCGATGACCTTTTCTTCAAATACAGGGTCTAACATACCCTTCATTGCTGCCTCTACGTCCTCAATGGCCTGGTAGATAACCCTGTAGAGACGAAGATCTACCTTTTCACGCTCTGCAATGGATTTGGCTGTGGCATCAGGCCGCACATTGAAGCCAATGATAATCGCATTGGAAGCAGATGCCAGAGTTACATCGGACTCGTTGATCGCACCTACGCCGCCGTGGATTACCTTTACCACTACCTCTTCGTTTGAGAGCCTTGTAAGGCTCTGCTTTACAGCTTCTACGGAACCCTGTACGTCTGCCTTGATGATCAGAGGCAGTTCCTTTACGTTTCCTGCCTTAATCTGGCTGAACAGATCGTCCAGAGACAGCTTCGCCTTCGTATCCTCGATCAGCTTGTTCTTGCCCTCGGAAATGAAGGTCTCTGCAAAGCTTCTTGCCTCTTTTTCATTTTCAGTTGCAACAAATACTTCTCCGGCCTGAGGAACGTCATTTAAACCAAGGATCTCAACCGGTGTGGAAGGCCCTGCTTCCTTTACGCGGCGTCCTCTGTCGTCCATCATGGCGCGGATCTTTCCGTAGCAGGAACCGGCGGCAATGGTCTCACCTACACGAAGGGTTCCCTTCTGTACCAGCACTGTAGCAACAGGACCCTTGCCCTTATCCAGCTCGGCCTCGATCACGAGGCCTCTTCCCTTACGGTTTGGATTTGCCTTTAACTCCAGTACGTCTGCTGTCAGAAGCACCATTTCCAGAAGGTCCGTTACGCCCTCTCTGGTATGTGCGGAAACCGGTACGAAAATCGTGCTGCCGCCCCAGTCCTCAGGAATCAGCTCATATTCGGACAGCTCCTGCTTTACTTTATCAATATTGGCGCTTGGCTTATCAATCTTGTTGATAGCAACAATGATCTCAACGCCCGCAGCCTTTGCATGGTTAATCGCTTCTACCGTCTGAGGCATAACGCCGTCGTCTGCCGCTACAACCAGGATAGCGATATCCGTAGACTGAGCGCCTCTCATACGCATGGCGGTAAATGCCTCATGTCCCGGTGTATCAAGGAAGGTGATCTTTCTGTCATTGATTTCAATAACGGAAGCACCGATATGCTGGGTGATACCGCCTGCCTCTCTTGCAGTTACATTTGTTTTACGGATCGCATCCAGAAGGGAAGTCTTACCGTGGTCAACATGGCCCATAACGCAGACTACCGGAGGTCTGGAAACCATATCTTCCGCCTTCTCCTCGTCTTCCTTTAAGAGTTCTGCGATCACATCTACCTTTTCTTCCTGCTCACAGAGTACATCAAACTCCATGGCAATCTCTTCTGCCTGCTCATAGTCGATTTCCTGGTTTAAGGTAACCATCTGGCCCTTTAAGAACAGCTTCTTTACGATAACAGACGGCTGAAGCTTCATCTTATCTGCCAGCTCCTTGATGGTTAAGCGCTCCGGAAGAGTAATGGTCTTGATATCCTCCACCTTGGCCTCTTCCTTCTTAGGCTGCGGCATAATGAAAGCTCCCTTTCCTGTCTTTGGCGCCTTCTTGCCGTCCTCTTCCCGGTCTCTCTTGTCAAAACGGTCATTCTTATGAGCGTTCTTGTTGGTCTGACGGGTACTGCTTGGCTTTGTCTGGATCGGACTGTCAAAGGAAGAAGAACGTCCTGCGTCTCTTCCGTTTCCTCTGCGGCTGTCACGGTTTCCCGTGCTTCTGGAATCTCTGTCCTTATCCTGACCGAAACCACCGCTTCTTCCGTCACGGTTTCCAAAACCGCCCTGGCGGCCGTCCCTGTTTCCTCCAAAGCCGCCGCTTCTTCCATCACGGTTTCCTTCTCTGTTTCCAAAGCCGCCGCTTCTTCCGTCGCGGTTTCCTTCTCTGTTTCCGAAGCCGCCGCTTCTTCCGTCGCGGTTTCCTTCTCTGTTTCCGAGGCCACCGCTTCTTCCGTCACGGTTTCCTTCTCTGTTTCCAAAGCCGCCGCTTCTTCCGTCGCGGTTTCCTTCTCT
>JABLTT010060329.1_pt1 | contig 14781 bp, 10 predicted proteins | sample 7160061 | NCBI WGS metagenome assembly JABLTT01 (sample SAMN14651232, study PRJNA627086) | human gut metagenome | isolation source: feces | host: Homo sapiens
GCCTGCACCGCCGCCCGCCGCTTCAAAGCCGACCGGTTCGATGCGCCCCGCCCCGCCAGCGCCGCCGTTGACGTTGACGCGGTCATGCCGGACGTCGACATCGTTCTCAAAAGCCTGAAGGACCCCTACCTGTTCCGCCTCAAGGACGGCCGCTTCGCCGTCGCCGCCACCCGCACCGCCCGCGGCGGCGACCCCGACGGGTCCGAGGCCTCCGCGTTCCTGCTCGCGGTCAGCCGCGACCTGACCTCCTACGACCAGCTCGGCCTGGTCCGTCTGGACACCGTCGCCGGCGTGAACCGGCCGGGCGTGGAATACGACGCGCAGTCCGGGCAGTACGTCATCCGCTGGCGTGACGACGAGGGGCACGCGCTGTATGCGGTCGTCGACGACATCGAATCCGCCGTGGCCCGCACCGTGCCCGTGGCCGGCGCGGACCGCGATGCGGCGACGGTGCGGCACGACGCCGCGTGCTACGGCATCGACGACGTGGTGCCGGGCAACGTCATCACCATCAGCGACGTGGAGGCCGCCCGGCTGATCGAACGCTTCGGCCGCGTCTACAACACCGGGTCCTCGGCGCCCACCTGCAGCCTGATGGCGTCGCTGCGCGGCCCCGAGGCGCGCGAGGCCGTCCGCTGGTTCGCCGACACCCGCGCCGACCTGACCTACTCGGACGGCTCCAAGGCCACCCGCGCCGTCGACTGGGACACGGACGCGCTCGCCCGCTTGGCCGACGACGCCGCGGAAGGCCGCCTGAAGCCGGGCGAGAACCGCACGATCCGCGGCCGCATCCGCCAGACCACCTACCCGGTGCCGTTCGCCGTCGAGCGCGCCGACCCGTCGGTGTTCGCCTGGAACTTCAACGGCAAGCCGATGTTCCTGTTCATCGCCACCGAGGACGCCGACGGCAACTGCATCGACCCGCGCGAGGGCCGCACCCACATGCCGCTGCGCGTGGCCGACACCATCGAGGGCCTCTCCGACGCCGCCGGCGGACGCGAGCGCGAGATCGACCTGCTCGTCCGCGGCGACCTGAACTCCGAGGGCCGCGCGATGACCGGATGCTTCTGGGCGCCCGAGCTGCATGTCATCGACGGACGGCTGTCCATCCTGTTCATGCCCTGCTTCGACGGCGAGCCCACGCACGCGGACGGCACCCCGAACGACCGCGCCGGCAAGCCCGACATGTGGACCGGACGCTGCCACATCATGCAGCTGAAGAAGGACGAGGCCGGCCTGGACCTCGATCCGCGCGAGCCCGCCAACTGGACGGTTCCCGAGCCGATCCTCGGGCCGGAGGGCGACATCCTCAACCCCGTCCAGCTCATCTCCCTGGACATGACCGTCATCGGCGACTCCGGCAACTGGTACTACGCCTGGCAGCAGGTCGGCAGCGTGTGGATCGCCCGCTTCGACCCGTCGAACCCGGCGCGGCTGACCAGCCGGCCCCGGCAGATCGTGGTCCCCGAATTCGCCTGGGACAACCTCATCGCCGAAGGGCCGAACGCGGTGATCCGCAACGGCCGCATCTTCCTGATCTACTCGGGGTCGTCGGTCGGCATCGACTACACCACCGGTCTGGTGACCGCGCCCGCCGGCCGGAACGCGGATCTGACCGATCCGGCATCCTGGACCAAGCTCGACTACCCGCTGCAGAAGTCGGGGCTGTACAACGGCCAGTGGCAGCTCGGCACCGGTCATGGCATGTGGTCGCGCGACGAGGACGGCAACATGATCTACGTCTTCCACAACGCCGAGTATGTCAACGGCCGCTATGGCGGGCGCGACGCCCAGGTGCGGCGCGTGCACTGGTCCGCGGAGGGCATGCCGCTGCTGGACGTGGAGACCTGCGAGGAACTCGACCCGGCGTACGCCGAGGTCGCGATGGAGATCGCCGTGGCGTGACCCACGGGATCGTGATCGTGGCATCGGCCCGGCGTCCGCGCAACGGCGGCGCCGGGCCGATTGTACTATCGTTGTAGATGAATGAGCGTACGGAACGGAGGGAACCGATGGCGCGCAAGGAGAGCGATCATGCCGTGACGATGCGTGACGTGGCCGAGGACGCGGGGGTGTCCGTCAAAACCGTGTCGAATGTGGTGAACAACTACCAGTTCGTGTCCGCGCGCACGCGGGACAAGGTGATGGCCTCGATCGACAAGCTCGGATACACGCTGAATATGACGGCGCGCAACCTGCGTACCGGGCATACGGGCATCATCGGTTTGGCCGTGCCGGATCTGGTGATGCCGTACTTCGCGCAGCTGTCGTCGCTGGTCATTGGGGAGGCCAAGAAGCTGGGCATGCGCGTGATTGTGGAACCCACGCTGTACTCGCGCGAGGGCGAGCTTGAGGCGCTGCACGGCGCGCAGCAGGCCATGCTCGACGGGCTGATCTTCAGCCCGCTGGAGCTCGGGCAGGATGACGTGGCCGAGCTGGATGTGGACTATCCGCTGGTGTTGATCGGCGAACGGATCTTCGCCGACACGGTGGATCATGTGGCCACCGAGAACGTCGAGGGCGCCAAGCGCGCCACCAAGTACCTGCTGCAGACCGGGTGCCGACGGCTGGCCGTGGTCGGCACGCATCCGGGGGAGCAGGTCGGCTCGGCGGCGCTGCGCCTGCAGGGCTACCGTGAGGCGCTGGAGGAGATGGGCGTCCCCTACGACGAGCGGTTGGTGGTGCCCTCGAAGATGTGGCACCGTGATGACGGCCTGCACGCCATGAACACGTTGCTCGACTCCGGCGTGGTGCCGGATGGCGTGGTGGCGTTGAACGACATGCTCGCCTCCGGCGTCATGCACTCGATCCAGCTGCACGGGTTCCGGGTTCCCGACGACATCTCGGTGATCGGTTTCGACAATTCCGACGATTCGCAATACCTGACCCCGTCGCTGACCACCATCGCCCCCGGTCTGGAGGCTGTGGCGCGGCTGTCCGTGAGGGTGTTGCGCGACCGGATCGACGGCGTCTCGCCGTTCGGTGCCCCCGAAGGCACCTCGGTGTTCCGCAAGGTATCCTCCACGCTGGTTGTGCGCAACTCCACACGCCCGATCCCCGACGGCGGCCTGCGGCTGTAGTCGGACGGGCGGTGGCTGCGCCTGTGGGACGTATCCAACCGTGAAAGCGGGCAACCAATGGGCGTGTTGTCGCGATTGCACGACAACACGGACGCAGAGCAGATGGTCAATGAGCGTGTTGTCACAGCTACGCGACAACACGGACGCGAAGTAAGTGGTTGGAAGGCGTGTTGTCATAGCCGTGCGACGGCACGGACGCGAAGTGGATGACTGGGGGGCGTGCCGTCGCATGACGGCGGCGTATCTGTAACAAAAGCCCCGGCAATCGTTCCGCGACACTCTGACCGATTTGTTCCAACGATGTAAATCGACTATATTCAACGTTGTAAACAACGAAACCGATGGATTGATGAGGTTGAAACAATGGCTGTTTACAACAATCCGATCGTGCTTCAGCGTGCGGACCCATGGGTGCTCAAGGTCGACGGCGAATACTACTTCACCGCGTCGGACCCGGAGTACAACGTCATCGCGATCCGCCACGCCTCCGCGATCAACGACCTGCAGAAGGCCCCCGAGACCATCGTGTGGCGCAAGCATGAGTCCGGCCCCCAGAGCAAGTACATCTGGGCCCCGGAGCTCCACCGCGTGAATGGCGCGTGGTACATCTACTATGCCGCCGCCGAGCGCGAGTTCGAACCCAACGGCATGCCGACGCACCGCATGTACGTGATCGAGAACACCGACGCCGATCCGACCACCGACAACTGGGTGGAGAAAGGCCAGGTCGTCACCCAGTTCGACACGTTCTCGCTCGACGCCACCACCGAGGTCATCGACGGCGTGCAGTACCTGGTCTGGGCGCAGAAGGATCCCGATATCCCGGGCAACTCCAACCTGTACATCGCCCGGATGGAGAACCCGTGGACGCTCGGCGGCGAGCCGGTCATGCTGACCAAGCCCGAGTACGACTGGGAATGCATCGATTTCCTGGTCAACGAGGGGCCGGCGTTCCTGTTCCACGACGACAAGATCTACATCACCTACTCGGCCTCCGGCACCGGCGTTCCCTATGCCGTGGGCCTGTTGACCGCCGACCGCGGCGCCGATCTGCTCGATCCGAACAGCTGGTCCAAGAGCCCGGTGCCGGTGTTCAAGACCTGCGCCGAGAACGGCCAGTACGGCCCCGGCCACAACTCGTTCACCAAGAGCGAGGACGGCACCGAGGACCTGATGGTCTATCACTGCCGCAACTACACCGAGATCAAGGGCGACCCGCTGTTCGATCCGAACCGTCACGCCCGCGTCGGCGTGGTGCGGTGGACCGAGGACGGTCCCGACTTCGGTGTGCCCGCCCCCGACGACGTGTGGACGCCGACCTCGACCGAGGTGCTGCCCGCGGACGGTGGTCCGCTGGCCGGCACGCCCGTCTCCCGCGACTGATGTCGCCGCCGTCGGTTTCGTCGGCGGCGATCGCAGATGCCCGCGGAGCCGTGGGCTGACTCTCTTTCCGCAAGGTGCCGTTTCGTCCGGGGTCGATTGGTGTCCCCGCGATTCCCGACGGGGCGGCATCCGAGTTGGCGGTTGCCGGTGGTCGTCCGACGCGGTCCATTGCAGTGACGGTGGCGTCGAGATGCGCCGCACCGGACCGGAGATCCAGTCGGTGTCGATTGCCGCAGTGCGATGGCGCCGGGTGTTCCCCGTGAGCGACGCCAACCCCGCGTCCGCCTTGGTATTACACGGCGTGTCGCATAATTTGTACAACGATGGAAATCGCTGTACAATGCATATTACAACGTTGCAAAAAGCGTTGAGGCTACAGCAGCAGACAACGGTGTTGTAAGGCGCAAAACCGTCCGTTCGGTGGACCGCAAGCCGGTGGGATGGTGATATGGCCTGGCAGCTTCGAGCAGCGTCGATACAGTTCTGGTATCAATCCAGGAGATAAGGAGAAATCCATGAACATGAAGAAAAGCCTCGTCGCCGGCGTGGCGCTGACGATGGTCGCCTCGCTCGGCCTGGCTGGTTGCGGCTCCAACGGCGGTGTCGAGAAGACCGAAGACGGCAAGATCAAGATCACGATGTGGCACGGCTTCTCCGAGGCCGACGGCAAGACCCTCGAAGGCATCGTTGACGACTTCAACAACTCGCAGGACGAGTATTTCATCGATGCCCAGCTGCAGCCGTGGTCGACCATCGGCGAGACCATGGTCACCAAGGTCACCTCGGGCGATGGCCCGGACTTCGTGACCACCGGCGCCGACAACGGCCAGGGCTGGTCGCTGGACGGCACCTTCCAGTGCGTCACCGACTTCTATGACGATCCGGAGAACGAGACCGAGAACTACATCCCGAACGTCGTCGACCAGATCACCTTCGACATCGACGGCTCCGAGGAGAAGTGCGCCGTTCCGATGGGCTACGCGCCGACCGCCGTGTGGTACAACACCGACATGTGGGCCGAGGCCGGCCTGACCGAAGCCGACATCCCGACCACCTGGGACCAGCTGCTTGAGGTCGCCAAGAAGCTGACCAAGTCCGACGGTACGCAGTACGGCATCGCCCTGCCCGATCTGGGCTGGGCTCCTTCCTCAAGGGCAACGGCAGCGGCGTGTACACCGTGGACGGCGAGGTCTCCATCAACACCCCGGAGAACAAGGCCTTCCTGGAGAAGATGCGTGACTTCTACAAGGGTGGCTACACCATCTCCGGCATGGACGAGACCGCCGCTCGCGAGTCCTTCGAGTCCGGCCAGTCCGCGATGGTGATCGTCGGTCCGTGGGAGGACCAGGCCGCCACCGACAAGGGCATCGCCCACGACCTGTTCCCGGTTCCGGCCGGCGATGGCACCTACGTCTACCCGGACGGCACCTCCGGCTCCAACACCGGCTCCACCGGCCTGTACTGGTGGGTCACCTCGCAGGTCGGCGATTCCGAGAAGCTGCCCGGCATCTACGAGTTCTTCAAGTTCTACAACAACCATGACAACCAGGTGACCTGGTCGCTCGGCTCCGCCTACCCGCCGAACAACACCACCGTCACCGAGGAGGAGCTCTCCGAGCGTCCGCTGATCGCGAAGATCGCCCAGTACACCGACCAGTCCTTCATCGCCGTGGCCGGCCTGAAGGGCGGCTTCGGCGACATCATCGCCACGATCGACACCCTGACCTCCAACACCACTCGTACCGACGACGACATCCAGACGATGCTCGACGAGGCCGAGACCAAGATCCAGGGCTACCTCGACGAGTACGCCGAGTAATCGCCCCCGGATACCCCAACATCGCGGTCCGGCCCATCCGGATCGCACCTGACACGCAACGGCCGCCGACGGCGCTCCGCCAGCCGCGGCCGTTGCCGTGCCTTATCCCGTTCCATCCAGACAAAGTCGTTTACTGGAGGAGTGCATGACCACCGCATCTTCTAAGGCGAACAAGCACACCGCAGTGGCGCATCAGAACAAGAAGGCCATCGCGCGCCGCAACCTGCGCGTCGGCCTGACGTTCACCGCCCCGGCCCTCATCGTGCTCGCCATCTTCGTCTTCTATCCGGCGATCAAGACGTTCATCACGTCGCTGACCACCGACCGCATCAACCGTTCCGGCAAGTTCGTCGGCTTCCAGAACTACATCGACCTGTTCCAGAGCGACGATTTCTGGACCGATGTCATCAACACGCTCGTCTACGCGGTGCTGTACGCGCCGATCGTCGTCATCGTCGCGCTGGCGTTCGCGCTGCTGCTCAACCGCAAGGACCTGAAGTTCGTCGGGTTCTTCCGCACCTGCATGTTCCTGCCGTTCGTCATCTCCCTGACCGTGGCCGCCATCGCCTGGCAGTTCATCCTCTCCCCGTCCCTCGGCCTGGTGCCCTACTGGCTGGACCAGCTGTTCGGCATCGAGGGCCTGAACCTGCTCGGCACCCGCGAGACCGCCATGGCCACCATCGTGTTCATCACGGTGTGGAAGAACTTCGGCTACTTCATGGTCATCTTCCTGGCCGGCCTGCAGGGCATCTCCGCCGAGCTGTACGAGGCCGCCAGCCTCGACGGCGCCAGCGCCTGGCAGAAGTTCCGCTACATCACCCTGCCGGCCCTGCGCCCGACCTTCAACTACGTCGTCATCTTCGGCCTCATCGGTTCGTTCCAGGTCTTCGACCAGGTCTTCATCCTGACCTCCGGCGGCCCGGCCCGCGCCACCGAGACCATCGTGTACCGCATCTACACCGAGGCGTTCGGCAACGGCAAGCTCGGCTACGCGTCCGCGCTGTCGTACGTGCTGCTGATCATGACGCTGATCGTCGGCCTGATCCAGCTGTACACCAACGCCAAGCATGAGAGGGAGGAGATCGCATGAGCTCCGCAACCATTTCCGCTGCGCAGGAGGCCGAGAACAAGCGCATCAACGCCGAGAACGAGCGTCTGCGCCGCAAGGCCACGACCCGCCGCCGCGTCGGTCTGGGCTTCAGCTATCTCGCGCTGATCCTGGTTACCATCCTGATGCTGTTCCCGCTGATCATCGTCGTGCTGGTCTCGTTCACGCCGAACGAGATCACCCAGACCTGGCCGCCGAAGCTGATCCCGAGCGCCTTCACCCTCGACAACTACATCGATCTGTTCGGCCGTCTGCCGATCGGCCGCGAGCTGCTCAACACCATCGTGTTCGCAGGCGCCGTGACCATCATCTCGGTGTTCTTCGACTCGCTGGCCGCCTACGGCCTGTCCCGCGTGGACTTCAAGGGCCGCGGCATGCTGCTCGGCGTGCTGATCGCCACGATGATGATCCCGGGCATGGCCCTGCTCATCCCCGTCTACAAGCTGCTGGCGGACATGGGCCTGGTCAACAGCTACCTGGGCATCATCATCCCGCGTATGGCCGATGTCGGCGGCATCTTCCTGCTGCGCCAGTTCTTCATCTCGATCCCGAAGGACCTGGATAACGCGGCCCGCATCGACGGCGCCGGCGAGTTCCGTATCTTCGCCCAGATCGTCCTGCCGAACTCGATCCCCGCGATCCTGACGGTCGGCATGTTCAACTTCATGGGCAACTGGAACGACCTGCTCTGGCCGTTGATCATGACCTCCCGTCCGGAGACCCGCACCATCACCGCCGGTCTGGCGATGCTGACGGGCCACGGTTCCTCGGTCACCCCGTACGGCGTCGTGATGGCGGGCGCGCTGATCTCCGCCCTGCCGCTGCTCATCGTGTTCTTCTTCGTCCAGAAGAGGTTCGTCGAGGGCATCGCGATGACCGGTATGAAGTAATCCTCTTCCCTTCCTTTCCTCCTTCCGATGTCGTTGGGCCGGTGTCGTCAGCAATGACGGCACCGGCCCAACGGTTTACCGGGTGAGGCAATTCACTGTTTGGGCCTTCGCAACACCGTGAATTGGGGCGGTCGCTACGGCAGCGAATCGGGCGCGCTGGATTCGCGCTCCACCAGCCTGGACGGCACCACCACTTCGGCGTATCCATTGGGCCCCGCCTCTTCGGGCACCCGTCCCTCGATGCGGTCGCAGAGCAGTTCCAGCGACATCCGTGCCACTTCCCGCAGGTTCGGATCCACGGAACTTAGCGAGGGGGAGAGATACTGCGAATCGGTCGAATCGTCGTAGCCGATGACCTTCACGTCCTGGGGCACGCAGATGCCGCGGCGCGCCAGTTCCTGCATCGCGCCCATCGCCAGCAGGTCGTTCATGCAGACGATGCCGTCGGGGCGGATGCCGCCGTCCAGCATCCGGGCCACCGCGTCGGCGCCGTCCGGCTGGTACCAGATGACCGCCGGGATCTCAAGCGCCGGATCGTTGGGCAGCCCCGCGGCGGCCAGCGCCTGCCGGTACCCCTTGAGGCGGTACGGCGACGAGCCGTAGTCCTGCTCCCACTCGTGCACGCCGATGATGGCGATGCGCCGGCATCCGAGTTCGATGAGTCGCGCGGTGGCGTTGCGGAAGCCGGTGGTGTTCTCGGTCAGGACGCGGTCGTAGGTGTCGAGCCGCAGGTGCTCGCCGATGATGACGAGCGGGTAGTCGACGTGGATGTCGGCGGCGTCGCTGGTGTTCAGGTGCAGCGGACTGAAGATCAGACCGTCGGTCAGGGTACTGAACGAGCCGTGGAGCACGTCGAGCTCGGTCTGGCGGTCCACGCCGGAGGGGTTGAAGATGACGTGTTTGCCCCGGACCCGCGCCTCCTCCATGACATACGCGGAGAGTTCGGCGAAGTAGGGCATCCGCGGGTCGGGGATGGACAGGCCGATGATGTTGCTGTGCCCCTGACGCAGGTTCTTGGCCGTCATGTTGAGCGAGTAGCCGAGTTCGTCGATGGCGGCGAGGACCTTGGCCCGCGTGGAGTCGCGGACGAACGGGTAGTCGTTGACCACATTCGACACGGTTTTGACCGAGACGCCGGCGCGGCGTGCCACGTCGTGCATGGTGACGTGTCGTTGCTGTATCATGGACGTCTCCTCGTCGTGACGATGATGCGTGGTCAATACCGCTACAGTATACGGTGCGCGGCTGTGATTATGCGGTAACTTCGCGTTTTTCCAACGTTTATATCGTTGCAGTGATTCTCGCTGCGACGACGGAGAGACGCGTATCGCATCGTTGAATATCATGAGTGCGTCGTATAATAGTACAACGTTATATCCATCATCGTTCCACCTCGCAGACGGGAGAGTGCCATGGAAGCGCAACCAACCGACCCCTACGGCTACCTGCTCGTCCACTTCCTCGAAGACCCGGACGGCTACGCCGAACGCATCTATATGGATCTGTCGGACGGCGACAATCCGCATCGTTGGATCCCCCTGAACGGCGGCGAGCCGCTCCTGACCTCCACCATCGGCACCACCGGCGTGCGCGACCCGCACATCACCCGCAACCCGGAGACCGGCGTGTGGACCATCGTTGCCACCGACCTGCGCGTCTTCGGCGGCGCCGAAGGCCTCAACGGGCGCGAGATGTCGTCCTGGCACCACTGGTCGCGGCACGGCAGCACCGATCTCATGGTCTGGCAGTCGGACGACCTGATCCACTGGACCGGCCCGCATACGCTCGACGTGGCCCGCCGCCCCGACGGTTCGCGGCTGGAACTCGGCATGGCCTGGGCCTGCGAGAGCCTGTGGGTGCCGGATTACTATCCCAAGGGGCATGACGGCGGCCGCGGTGCCTTCGTCATCTACTGGTCGAGCACCGTCTTCCCCGACGACGACCGCGACCACACCACCGCCGACGTGCGCCCGCAGGTGCTGTGGGGCGTGACCCGCGACTTCACGCAGGACACCTACGAGTACGGCGGCGTGTTCATCGACACCGGCGGCGACTCGATCGACACGACGATGATCCAGCGTCCGCTGCCCGACGGCGGACGGCGGACCTATCGCATCACCAAGGACAACGCGTTCGGCAACGGCATCTGGATGGATTCGACCGACGCCCCGCGCTGGTGGGAGCCGGGGACGCCGTGGACGACCGTGCAGACCCGCATCGGCGCGGAGTACGCGGTCGGCGGCGACCCGGGCGGCGTCGAGGGGCCGGCCGCGTTCGCCTCGCACAGCGCCGACGAATGGTACCTGTTCGTCGACGTGATCCCGGAGATCGGATACCGACCGCTGGTCACGGACGATCTGGACGCCGGTTGGCGACCGTTGCAGGCGGAGGACTACCACCTCTCGCCGCACACCAAGCATGGCGGCGTGATCGGCCTGACCCGCGCCGACTACGAGCGGGTCAGGGAAGCGTTGCTCTGATACCGGACTCTGACACAATGAGGCGGGGCCATCCCGGAGAAGGATGGCCCCGCCTCATCATATGTCGGTATGGACGCGGGAATTGTACTGGCACAGCCTCTGATATGCAGGTGCCATATCAGCGTCGGTTACGGTACATGGCGACAACCGACAGCGCCTGCTATGGCTGTCTGGAATCGTTGTTCGTGCCGTTTTCCTCGCCTTCGGATCCGTCCGATTCATCGGTAGAACCCGACCCGTCTGATGGCGTCTCCGGGTTTTGGCCCTGCTGCTCCTGCTGTTGCTGCTCTTGTTGCTGCTGCAGCTCCTGCTGGCGCCGTGCTTCCTCCTCGGCTTGACGCTGGGCCTCCTCTTCGGCCTGGCGCTGGGCCTCTTCCTCGGCTTTCTTCTGGGCCTCCTGCATCTGCTGCAGGGTCCGGGAGCCCAGGCCCCACGATCCGTCGGAGCCGCCAACCTTGCCGTGGTCCACCGCGTTCGGGAAGGTCTCGTTGTCGGTGCCGGCCAGCGCCTGCGTCATGTACTGCGTGAACAGATGCACCGGGTAGTCGCTGCCGCCGCTCCATCCGCCGAATGCGGGGACCTCCTGCGGGTTGCCGTTCGCATCCGGGTACCACATGGCGAACACGCTGACCACGGACGGGGTGAACCCGACGGTGCTGGCCGCGTAGGAGTCGTTGGCGGTACCGGTCTTCATGGCCAGGTTATGCCCGACGGCTAGGGCCTCGGTGGCGGTGCCGTTCTGCACGGTGCCGGTCATCGCCTTGGTGACCAGCGCGGTGTCGTTCGCGTCGAACACCTGCGTGGTGTCGGTCGGCGCCTTGTAGATGTCCTCGCCGTCGGTGTTCTTGACGGAGGACACGATGTGGATGTTCGGACGGTTGCCCTGGTTGGCGATGGTGGCGTACATGCGCGCCACATCCTTGGTGGTCAGGGCGTTGTTGCCCAGAACCGTGAAGGGGTTGGTGCCGTCCAGCGCGTCGCTTTCGGCGCCCGCCTCCTTGGCTATCTCGGCGATGCGCTGGGTGCCGAGCTTGGCCTGCACGTCCATATAGACGGTGTTCAGCGACTGCGCTGTGGCCGTGTACAGGTTCACGTTGCCGTAGCTCATGTTGCCGAAGTTGCCGACCGGGTCGGTGATGCCGTCGAACTTGCGCGGCGAGTTGCCGTTGAACACGGTGTCCAGGTTCACGCCCTCCTGGATGGCCCCCAGCAACGCCATCGGCTTCATGGTGGATCCGATCTCATACACCGACTGCGTGGCCTGGTTGAGCTGCTTGGACAGGTAGTCCTCGCCCGCGTACACGGAGATGATCGACCCGTCCTTGGCGTTGACGGAGATGGCGCCGAATTCCATGCCGTCGGGGATCACGCCCTGCATCCCGTTCTGCGCGGGGCTGACCACCGAGTACATGAGATCCTGTTTGGATTTGTCGATGGTGGTGACGATGGCGTAGCCGCCGGTGTCCAGCTGCTCGGCGCTGAACGTGCCGCTGCCGGTCAGTTCGTCGCGCACCATCTGCAACAGGTAGCCGTTCGCTCCCTGATAGGAGTTCTGCTGCGTGTACTCGATGGTCTGCGGGAACTGGGCCTCCTGCTGCTCCTGCGCGGTGATGTAGCCGTCCTCCTGCATGATGCGCAGCACGCGCGTGAACCGGGCCTGCGCCTGTTCGGGGTCGACGGCCGGGTCCCAGGACGACGGGGAGGGGATGATGCCGGCGAGCATGGCCGCCTCGGCTACGGTCAGGTCCTTGGCCTCCTTGCCGAAGTAGGCCTTGGCCGCGGCCTGGATGCCATAGGTGCCGCGTCCCAGATAGATGGTGTTCATGTAGTTGCACAGGACCTGGTCCTTGTCCTGCGCCTGCGCGATCTTGAGGGCCAGGATGGCCTCGCGCGCCTTGCCGAGGTACGAGGTGGTCTCGCCGAGATAGTAGCGCTCGGCGTACTGCTGGGTAATGGTCGAACCGCCCTGCCTGGATCCGGTGGTCAGGTTGTTCCAGAACGCGCGGGCGATGCCGACGAGGTCGATGCCGCGGTTGGTATAGAACGACCGGTCCTCGGAGGCCACGACGGCCTGCCCCACATAGTCGGGCAGGACCGAGCAGTCGATGATCTCACGGTTCTGCTCCGAGAACGTGCCGATGGGGGTGGTGCCGTCGGCGTAGTACACCGTGGTGTTCTCCGCCACGGCGATCGATTCCGGCTGGGGGATCTCGGTGGTGGCGTACAGATACGCGAACGCGCCGATGCCGAGCGCCAGCAGGGCGCCGGTGATGCCGAGCACCCATTTGAGGATGAGGTGCTTGCTTTTGCCTTTCGGCTTCGGGCCCTTCGAGCCGTGCGAACGGTGGATGCCGCCGCCGAAATGGCGTGCGGCCGGCGTGCGTTTGGCGGTACGAGTCTGTGAAACCATGAAGTCCAAGGTAGTAGCCGCCCCTGAGAATCCGCGGCGCTGGAAGCGAAAAACGGCTTATGGACGCGGTTTTTACGCCGAACCCTCACAAATGGGCGGATGGTTGCGGACTGACCAAAATCTCTGCATGCTGTCTGGGAAAATGGTGGGAATCCGGAATGCTGCGTCATGTCGGTGCAGTGGCTGGGTAAGCTAGGACGGTGATACTGGCAATCACACTATCAAGTGGACAGAGAGGTTTTGATGAGCATTCGTGTGGCTATCGCCGGCGTGGGCAACTGCGCCTCGTCGTTGGTGCAGGGCGTCGAATACTACAAGGACACGGCCGACGATGAGAAGATCCCCGGTCTGATGCACAACAACTTCGGCGGGTACCGCGTGCGCGACATCGAGTTCGTCGCCGCGTTCGACGTCGATGCGCTCAAGGTGGGCAAGGACCTGTCCGAGGCGATCTTCGCCTCGCAGAACAACACGATCAAGTTCTCCGATGTGCCGGACCTGGGCGTGGAGGTGCTGCGTGGCCCGACCTATGACGGTCTGGGCGAGTACTACCGCCAGATGATCGACGAGTCGGACGCCGAACCGGTCGACGTGGCCTCGGTGCTGCGTGAGAAGCAGGTCGACGTGCTCGTCTCGTATCTGCCGGTCGGCTCCGAGCAGGCCGATAAGGCGTACGCCCAGGCCGCGATGGATGCGGGCTGCGCGTTCGTCAACTGCCTGCCGGTGTTCATCGCCTCCGACCCGGAGTGGGCGCAGAAGTTCCGCGACGCGGGCGTGCCGATCGTCGGCGACGACATCAAGAGCCAGGTCGGCGCCACGATCACCCACCGCGTGATGGCCCGTCTGTTCGAGGACCGCGGCGTGCGCCTGGACCGCACCTACCAGCTCAATGTGGGCGGCAACATGGACTTCATGAACATGCTGCAGCGCTCGCGGCTGGAGTCCAAGAAGATCTCGAAGACCCGCGCCGTCACCTCCGTGGTGCCGCATGAGATGGATGACTACAACGTGCATATCGGCCCGTCGGATTATGTGGCGTGGCTGGACGACCGCAAGTTCGCCTTCGTGCGTCTGGAGGGCACCACCTTCGGCGATGTGCCGCTGAACCTGGAATACAAGCTGGAGGTGTGGGATTCCCCGAACTCCGCGGGCATCGTCATCGACGCCGTGCGCGCCGCCAAGATCGCGCTCGACCGCGGCCTGGCCGGCCCGGTGCTGGCTCCCAGCTCGTACTTCATGAAGTCCCCGGCCGTGCAGCATGAGGACAATGAGGCACGTGAGCTGGTCGAGCGGTTCATCGCCGGCGAGGTGGAGGCCGACGAGGCCCAGCTGGACGCCGACGTGGCCGCCGCCAAGGCCGCAGGCAAGGACGTCTGGCGCGCCTGAGCCGATAGCGGCCACTGGCATGTGACGCCTGCCGGGGATGGTGTCCTCGGCAGGCGTCACGTCATATTGGTCCTGTTGAAAAGGTTGCGGGAATGGCCAGGTTTACGCACCATATTCAACAGTTGAGCCCGTTGCCTACTTGGTGAGCATGGGGTGGATTTGTTGTTCGTAGGCGGTCAGTGCGGTGTCGATGACCTGGTGCATGTCGTAGTACTTGTAGGTGCC
>JABLTT010086619.1_pt1 | contig 14772 bp, 19 predicted proteins | sample 7160061 | NCBI WGS metagenome assembly JABLTT01 (sample SAMN14651232, study PRJNA627086) | human gut metagenome | isolation source: feces | host: Homo sapiens
AGGCCACCCCGGACTGGAGGGAGAGGCCGGAGCCGCTCAGGTACTGCAGCTTATTGACCTTGCCGAAATGGAGGATACTGCTTTTCTGCGTCCGGTTGGAAAAGTCCAGCGGTGAAGACACGGCGGCGCCGCTTTCCGCATCCACAACTGTGATGCGCACGCCATCGTTGCCGGGATTCCAGAAGTTTGAGGATGTGCCTTGCCCCATCCCGCCGCCGCCACCGTCAATGTTCCCGTTGCCTCCCGATGCAAATGCTGTGGAGGGAACGAGGCAGAACACCAGGGCGAGGCTGCATAAGAGGGCGAGCAGTCGTTTCAAATACATCACGCTCCGTTCTTTTTGAAAATAAGAAGGCCGCCACAACCCTGTGACGGCCTTTCAAGTCCATATTCAGTTGTAGGTGGTCAGCCGCCCATGTTGCCGACCTGCTTGTTCAGGTCGCCGTCGCTGTCGCCGGTGGACTGCTGCACATCGCCGGGGACTACCCAGCCAAATACCGGATCATAGACAGCGCCGCTGCCATTGCTGGAGCCGGGGGCCGGCTCATTGCTGGAAGTGGATTCCTCTGCGGGAGGAGCAGTGATTTCCGGTACTGCCGGGTCGGGATTGACCTCATGCTCTTCGCCGGGGTCTTCGATCTCTGTCTTGCCTTCCGGTACAGGGGGAGGTGTTTCTTCCGGCTTTTCCGTATCGGTAAAGTCGATTTCAACCTCGCCCTCGGATTCCGAGGTCACCTTGGGATATTCTTCTTCGGCGCTGGAAGACTGGCCGGGTGCATAGGCGTCTGCGTCCCCGCTCCCGTCACCAGACTGTGCGCCGCCATCCGACCAGTCGCTGCTGGTGCTGCTGGGAGGAGATTCATCCGGCTGGAATTCTTCCGTGCGGTCCCGGCTCACGACCCAGCAGACGCCCAGAATGGCAACGCAGAGGACGGCCAGGATTGAAACAATAAAGCCTTTGGATTGGAAAAACTTCTTCATGTGTGTCCACACTCCTTTTTGCTGTTATATAAAGCCTATACTGCGGAGCTGACTGGAATTTCAACAGCGCCGCTAAAATTTGGTGTTGTGATAGCCGGTCAGCTCCACCCGTTGGGTGATGGTGGGGTAACTGTGCCCGAACATGCGCACATAGAACTCCACATCACAATAGAAGATGTACTCCACCCGGTCGCCCACCACATTGAACTCCAGGCTGATGTCGGATACCTCATAGTCCTCTGTGGAAAGCGGGATCTTCTCTGCCAGGCCGCCGGCGACAGTGGCCTCCAGCATTTCCGTATAGTCATTGCTGGAATAGAGGGTGCGCAGGTACTCCTCGAAGTTGGTCTCCCGCTGGGAGCGGTAGGTGTCCGCATAGATGGTGGCGCTCAGGTTGTTCAGCTCCATTTTGGCGCCGTTGCGGATGTTGATGCAGGTGATCCGCACCGAGGCGTACAGAAGCAGGAAAGAGATGAGCATGACGACCCCGACTACAAAGAAGCAGGCAAAGAAAGTAATCTCGCCCCGCTCGTTGCGAAGCGGCCGGCGCAGCCATGAAAGAAAACGCTTCATAGGCCACCTCACTTCCAGTAATGCTCGCTGACGCCGGAGCCGCGGGCCACCACCGTGATGTTGACCAGATCCAGGTTCCAGAAGCCGCCCAGTTTGGCCTCGCCCTCAATGGTGATATAGAAGGGCGTCCCCAGCTGGATGGCCCGGGACATCCCGGACGGCGTAGGCGTCTTGTATGTGGCGTCGATGGAGTATGTGATATTCTCCGCGCCCTCGATCTCCGAGCACAGGAAGTCAAAGAGCGAGTCGGTCTCGCTGTTTATGCCGCCGGACAGCTGGATTTGTTTGACCATCTGATCTGCCGCATGGTCTAACTCCTGCTTTGTGGAGATGATGCTGAACAGGTCGATGATAAAGGCCAGCAGGATGACGGCGATGAAGATGAACACCACCGTGGAGAAATAGTTGGCCTCGCCCCGTTCGCTCTTCAATGTCCTGCGGACTTTTTGCAGGAAAGTATGAATGTGAACCACCACCTTTACTTACAAATGAAAAACAGCCGTCCCGACCGGAACGGCTGCATTACAAAGTTTTGACTGTACCAAGTATAGCAGATTTGGATTTACGGCGAAAGGGCAGGACTGCGCCAATGTATGGGCAATCCTGTGCCAATTCTTTTTAGTGGCGACGATTTATGCAAATCCAAAGTGAGATTACTCTATTGCTGGATGACCTCGCCGTTTGAATCATACTGAACAACGTCCAAACAAGTAACGCTTATTCTATCCGCAGTATCGTCAATTTGGGGAAAATATATCCGGAAACTGTAGTTTTCCTGATAGGCTCCCAAAATATCTGAAACTTCAGCGGAATCCGCAGCAACAGAAATAATGTCACCTTGACTGATTTTATCCTTGTAGCTTTCCAGAGCTTCAACTAAGAAAAGGTTATCATTATCTTCCACAATTTCAATTACTTTGACATTGAGGGAGAGTAAGTGTGAAGCCTGCTCATGGTTTTGGGCATTGCCATCATTTGAGAAAATAGGGACAACCCATACGGTATAAATTTTCCAATAAATCTCCGACTCCAACAACCACTCTTTATCATCATCGGAAAAAATATATGTACTACCCAACTGTTCTTGAAAAACAGCTCCCGTACCTTCTGCGAACATTCGAAGAAGTGCGTCACTTTCGCCTTTTCTGGTGATATAGATACTTTCAGATTCCGTTTGCTTTACTTGAACATATTGTGTGTCATCATTTAGTTTAGCAGCGGCACGAAGATAAGGGATCGGATTACCTCGCTGAAAAATGACGGGTGAGTACAATGCCATAATTGCGATGCCAAGGATTAAGCATACAGTTTTGATTTATTAAAGGCCAAAGTACTATTTCATGAACTTTTTCACGTTGAAATCAACTAATAATGGAAAGAACCCATCAAGTGTTTACAAAATTCCGCTATGCTTATCTTGTTAAATGAGGTATAATCAGTCCAGCGACAAATTGGAAGTCAAGTTGGAGGAACAAATTTATGATACGCCCTTTAGCAGAGAAAGATTATAATATAGCGATTGATATAGTGAATACAAATTGGAAAAAGACATATTCAGATTATGTAAATCCACTTTTGCTAAATGAAGATGGTTGTAAAAAACGCGCAGAGGAATTAAAGCATGACTTTCAATCAAGACGGCTGTTAGAATATGTTTGGGAAGAACAAGGCCAGATATTAGCGCTATTATCAATAGGTGATACAGCAGATATGGATAAAAAGGGAGCTTTTGAGATTTGGCGTATTTATGTAAGGCCGGAAGCACAAGGACATAATATCGGCAGCCAGTGTATTTCTTTTTCTGAACAAGAAGCTAAAAAGCGAGGTTATCAAGAAATCGTTATATGGGCATTTCAGGAAAATACGGCCGCCATATCGTTTTATCAAAAGAACGGTTATGTAGTTGAAAAAAGCGAATATTTGGGTGAGCCGTATTTAACCATTGGAACACGTTTAACAAAAAACCTGGTATAACTTTTACATCATTAAGAAATGGGCGCAACAGAAAAAATCAACAAATCCCAGTACGCCAAAATCCGTTTAACTTAATAGCTGCCACACAAACAGCAACACTTCCCGCAGGAAATCAGAGATGGTTTCCTGCTTTTCTTATGCCATTTTTCAGAAAGGAGGGCTGCCGATGGCAAGTCTTAGGGACATGGTATCAGAGTATCAAGACGACCTGCGGAACGGCATTGCATGGCTGGCGTTCTGGCGTGAGGGCCGGAGCTGGCAGGCGGAGGCGTTTCACCTTGATCTGGACGACACCCTTTATCCAGAGGACAGAGCGCGGCTTGCAGAGATACAGGCCGCCGACCCACGGGCCGTTGTGGTAAACGACGCTTACCGTGAGTAAAACAGGCTTTGCAACGATTGAGACGAATAAATACGGGCTATCTCCCATGCTGGCCGGCGAAAAAGTACAGGCCAAAATCTTCTATGACCATGTAGCGTTTTACCACGACCACAGACCGGTTGGACGCTTTCCCAGAAGCTACAAAACCAATGATGAGGTCTACGACTGGACGCAGTATGTGTCCACCCTCTGCAAAAAGCCAGGAGCGATTGAGCATACCCGTTTCTTCCACCAAATGCCGCAACGGTGGCAGGATTATCTTGCTTCCACCAAGGGAAAAGAGCGGAAGAGCGCCCTGCAACTTCTCAGCGAAATCGTTGCTGACGGAAACTCTGAGTTCTGTGATGATGCTCTGGAAATGGCAGCCGCCAATGGCCGGGCCGATGTGGACAGCCTGCGGCAGTGTTATTACATGATTGCCAAGAAGGAGTACCGCCCAGATCCGCTTAAACTCTCCGGAGCCCCATTGCTGAACTACAATCCAAACCTCTCAGCCTATGATGGCCTGATGGGAGGTGAGGCTCATGGCTGAACAGATTGAACAGCTCATGCGGCAAGTGAAGCTGGGCGGCATGGCGAAAGGCTGGCGGAGCGTCCCCTACGAAAATACCGAGCAATATGTGACCGACCTCTTGACGCTGGAATTACAGGAACGAGAGGCCAACCGGATTAACCGCATGGTAAAGACGGCTGGTTTCCGGGTGATGAAGACACTGGATGATTTTGTGTGGAACTCCGCCATTGAACTTCCTGGCGGCTTGACACAGGAATACATGACCGACCTCCATTTCCTTGCCCCAAAAGAAAACCTGATTTTTATGGGGAGCGTTGGGACGGGAAAGACCCATCTGGCTACGGCTATTGCTTTGAAAGCCTGCCAGGAGGGGCGGCGTGTCCGCTTCTTTACTGCGGCGGAGTTGGCAAACATCCTGCTGGAGAAGAACACCAAGGGGACCTTGAACAACTACCTGGGTACGCTGAAAAAGGTAGAGCTTGTTGTGATTGACGAGATTGGTTTCGTCCCTCTGCACAAGGATGCCGCTGAACTGCTGTTCCAAGTGATTTCCGATTGCTACGAGCGCAAGAGCCTGATTATTACCTCAAACCTGGAGTTCTCTCAGTGGAACACCGTCTTTGGCGACAACCGCCTGACTGCGGCACTTGTTGACCGGCTTATTCACCACAGCCATATTGTGATTTTCTCTGGGGAGAGCTACCGGCTTACCCAGTCCCTAAACCGCCAGAGAGCATACACTTAGGGTACTCAAAATTAGTGCAAAAGGGCTTTGGACACCGATGTGAGCGTTTGGCCCCCCCCAGGGGACTGATGTGAGCATTAGGCCCCCCAGGGTACCCACTCTTGCAAAAGGCCCTCATCTTTCCGGGTACTCAAAAGGTGAGCATTTGGTACTTGGGAAAAGCATTGCTCACGACATGAAATCTGGTGCTGAAGGTGCTCACTTTTTTGGGGCCCTTTTGCTCACATTTTCGTTTGACAAACACACCAATATAATTCATATTGCAGATAACGGGCAAAAAATACAGCGCAAAAGTAAGGATAGGGCGAATGGTTTTTAGCCATTCGCCCTATCCCTGATTTTTGGCATTATAAATGCTTTTTGAAGTTTTGTTAGACGCAAAAAAGTATGAATATCAAGCCAATGCTCAATTCGATGTGTGTTTCACCGTGCTTACCAATTTTGTCCGTGACCATCGCTCATAGAACAAGGGCTTGTGCAGGGCCATACGAATCCCGGCAAAGAATAGCCAGAACAAATACCCACCGATCAGTAACCCATGCAGTACGAGTGATGCTAAACTGTCCAGATGCAATACGTCCATCAGAATAAATAGTAGCCGGTTCAAGTAATATGGTGCTCCGACCAGACCTGCAATCAGCAGGCCATAGCGCAGAAAATATTGATACCAATGTGCCGCATCGCCATTCCTTTGCATGATTTTCATGCGGGTCAGCCGTTTGCCGGGCGTCTGACCGTGGAGCAAAATGGGCAGCAGCCCAAAGTAGGCAATAAATAGAACTGGCATCCATTGAATGGAGAGAGTGATTCCAAACGAGACCACAACTACGGCCAGAATACCTGATGCAAAGGTCAGGCAAGCCATATCGGCCAGAAATGAGAAAACACGCCGCGTAAAGGAGATGGACGCACCCCGCCGGAAACTAACGGTATCCAATTCTTGTCGGGTAGGCAGCAGATGGCTCACTGGCCCGGCCAAGGCAAATCCAATCATGCTGCCCGCAGTGTTGACGATCAGGTCGTCTACGTCAAACAGGCGGTAGCTGCCTGGATAGACAAAATACAGGCCGCTGAGTTGGGTCAGCTCGAAAAACAGAGAGAGCAAAAAAGATAGTCTCAAAGTTTTGCGCCAATTATAGCAGAAGTAGTAACGCAGATAGACACCGAAAGGCATTGTCATAAACAGATTGAACACGGTGGTCCAGAAGGCACTGCCGGTGAAAATGCTAAGCCAACTTGCAGGCTGTCCAGGCTGGATCTGCGCTTGTTTGGCTATATCGGCGATGAAAGAAAATGGGATGAGTTGAGCTTTATGCCCATGCAGCGTAGCCGCTTTCTCTGGCGTAGGCAGCGGTAGAATGACAAGGCAGTAGACGCAGAGAAGGTACAAAATAAAGCTGTACACGATCAGCACCCGTAAACTGAGGACTGATCCATATTTATGATAACTCCATGCGATGTACGGCACTGTGAACAGGACAATGATTATCGGATAAATGACCATTGCCTGCCGCAGTGCTTCAAGATATTGGCTCATCTGTTTTCCTTTCCGGGTTTTGTTCTATGCTTATGAAATAAGCGGCTGGGTCGGCAGCGAGATTCTAACTTCTAACCCATGCGGGGCGTTGGCGGAAAAAGCGACGATTCCGCGATGTGATTTTACGATCTGTGCTACCAGTTTTAAGCCCAGACCATGCTCTGACTTTTCATCGCTGCCCTGGGTGCTGGCAATGTCATCCCCGCGATTTAATGCCTTCAGACGTTCCGGTGTGATTCCCATTCCGTCATCTGAAACCGTGCAAATGCAGCGCCCATTTTCTTCTCCGACAGAAACGGCAATCCTGCATCCTTGTGGATTGTGGGTGATACTGTTACGGAGCAGATTATCCAGCATACGCCGCAGCAGGCCCTCGTCCCCCAAAAGGTGGATTGTGCGCCCTGGCTGCATCTCGGCAAATACGATCTCATACCGGCTGTCCAGGCCGCTGTTCAGCACTTCACTGACAGCTTGGCGGCTGGTCTCAACCCAATCCACATCTTTGAAATGAACGGGTTGAAGCGCATATTCCAGCTTGGTAGTCAGGTTCAAATCGTCAATCAGCCGTTTCATCTTTTCGCTTTCCCGGCGAATAATCCCTGCCTGTTTTCTTGCGTTCGGCGGAAGGTTGCGGTCATCTTCCAGCTCGCTGGCATACCCCAGGACCATCGAAAGCGGTGTGCGAATGTCGTGGGATACTCCGCGAATCCACTCCGCTCTGGTGTTGTCCTTTTTCTTCATATAGTCTGCGGCCCGGTTCAGTCCGGCGTTGATTTCGGCCAGTTCCCCTTGTTCCTCCAGATGTGACGCTTTTCCGTGACTTAAATTTTGAATACCTTGCAGAATGGGCGTCATAGCTCTTTCTACTTTGCGTGTGTTCCGAAGAATCAGGAAAACAATGAGCAGCAGATTGATAATAAAAACCGCTGCGATTCCACCGAGCATAACCCCCATATAGGGCCACTCCAGAGAAAAATAATACTTTACCAGCGTTCCAGGTTGATAGCCGACAACCATAAGGTTGCCGTCCGCACGCGTCCATATTTTTACCGGATAGTCCTCCAAATACCAGCGGCTGAACGAGGCCACTTCCGTACTCGTGTAGGAACGCGGCAGGTTCTCCGGCAAGTCTTGCTGCCAGACGACATCGCCATCTTCGTCCAGCAACATCGCCCAGGCAGATTGTTCTTGCAGCATGGAGAGGGCGGCATCATCTGCAACCCATTTTTCATCCTGCATCACAACGTGGTCCGAGAAGTCGCGGACGGAAAAAGAGGTATCCGCCCCGCTCATACTGCCTGTAAGGATGATTGCAACGAACAAGGCGAGGTTAACGGCCAAAAATAAAATTACGATTCCGACCGTGGAAACGATATACCGCCGGAAAAAACGCTGCACCGCGCTCATGGTGACACCTCCTTGAGATTGAGGCGATAACCAAGGCCCTTGACAGTGACAAGGGAAACCGGCTTTGATGGGTTCTCTTCAATCTTTTCCCGCAGGTGCCGGATATGGGTAGAAAGGGTGCTTTCATACCCTTGCCAAAACTCTCCACATATTGTCTCGCACAGGATACCCGTGGTCACGATCCGCCCTGCGTTTTGATACAGCTTTTCAAAAAGCTGCATCTCTTTGGCGGTCAATGCCTGTTTTTCACCGTTTTTCCAAACTTCTGCATTGTCCATATCCACGGTGGCTCCAGCGAGTTCCACCATTTCATTTTGCCTTGGGTAAGCGCGGCTGAGGATCGCGCCGACTCTGAGCAGCAATTCTTTGGGCAAAAACGGCTTGGCGAGATAGTCATCTGCACCAATTTCTAACCCTTCAATGCGATCCTCTGCTTCACCACGGGCGGTAAGCATCAGAACAGGGACCCGGCTTGTCCGGCGTATCTTTTTCAAAACCGAAAAGCCGTCCATATCCGGCATCATCACATCCAGCACAATCAGACTTGGCTGTTCTTCCTGCCATATCCGCAGTGCCTCAGCGCCCGATGCGGCAGTTCGTAGATTTGTATACCCTGCCCGCTGGAAAATGGAGAGCAGCATTTCCAATACATCGCGGTCATCATCGACCAGCAGTATTTTGTGATTTGTCATAAGCAAATTTCACCACCTATCTTTATTTTCATTATACCGCAAAGGATGCCGGATGCCTATTCTGTGTCTAAAATCTCAGAGATAATTCAAGGTTGGCTCAGCGTTATCTCAAGGTTGAGATGGTATGCTTAGACCATCACGAAAAGGAGGTATTCGCACATGAGCGATTATGTTATCGAAACCCGTGGCCTTACCAAAACATACGGAGAGCAGCACAGTGTGTCCAATCTGTCCATCCATGTGAGGAAAGGGCGTATCTACGGCCTGCTGGGCCGCAACGGAGCCGGGAAAACCACCACCATGCGGATGTTGCTGGGCCTTACTGCTCCATCCTCCGGCGATGTGAAGATTTTCGGCAAACCGCTTCGCGGCAACGAAAAGAACATCCTGCCCCGTATCGGCTCCTTGATTGAAGCACCGGGATTTTACCCGAACCTGACAGGGACAGAAAACCTTCAGATCTTTGCCGATCTGCGAGGTCTCAAAAGTCCCAAATATATCAAGAGCGCTCTGGAAGTCGTCAACCTGCCATACCGGGACAAAAAGCTGTTTTCCCAGTATTCGCTGGGCATGAAGCAGCGTCTTGCCATCGCACTGGCTGTCATGCACAACCCTGAATTGCTGATTTTGGACGAGCCGATCAACGGCCTCGACCCTATCGGCATCGCAGAAGTACGTGATTTCATTCGGGAACTGTGCGATGCCACAGGGAAAACCATTTTGATCTCCAGTCATATCCTGTCGGAGATTTCCCTGCTGGCCGATGACATCGGAATCATTGACCACGGCGTATTGCTGGAGGAAGAAAGCCTGGAGGAGCTGGAAGCAAAGAACGGGAAGTATCTCCGTTTTACGGTGTCCAATGCTGCACTGGCTGCTAACCTGCTTCAGAGCAAACTTGGCATTCAGAATATCGAAGTGGACAGTGCCAATGAGCTGACGGTCCGCGACCTTCAGTTGGACACCGGCGCGGCAGTCCGGCTGTTTGTGGACGCAGGACTGTCTGTGTCCGATGCCCATCTCTATGAGGACACTCTGGAAGATTACTTCAAACAGGTTACAGGGGGTGAGGGCATTGCTTAAACTTTTGCGCTGTGAGTTTGCCAAGCTAAAACGAAAGCCCCTGTTCTTTGCGGCTGCGGCCATTTCGGCTTTGATCCCCTTGGGATGTGCGCTGTTTCTGCCGGAGATGCAGGAGTTTTCAAGTGGCGCGGAAGCGGTGGATCGCCTGATGTCCACTCTGTTCCAGTTGAGCGCCTATCTGCTTCTGATGCCCGCTGTGGTGGTTTTGGCATCGAATCTGCTCTTTGAAGAACAGGACAACGATACCCTAAAGAACCTGATGACTGTTCCCGTGAGCAAACCTGCGCTGGCCTTGGCGAAGATGACGTTGCTGTTTCTGTTTTCCGTCGCGTTTATGGCTGTCGGCGGCCTGGTCAATTTGGCTATCGTGCTGGCATCCGGGCTGGAGCCGGTCGGCTTTTGGAAGCTGTTTTTTGTAGGCATCGGACAGGGAATTATGATGTGGGCCGGGGCGTTGCCCTGCGTCCTCCTGGTGGTGCTTTTGAACCGTAGTTACATTATCTCCGTAATCATCACGTTCTTCTATACGGCGGTCAACTATATTTTTGGCACCAACGACTATTTCATCATGCAGCCCTTTGGGTTCAATGCGGGTACGCTGTTACCTGGACCGCTGACCTTCCGCTGGTTCTTTCAGTATCTGGACACATCCAGCTCCAGCGCACAGATGACGGAATTGATGGAACGGATCAGTCCTTACTTTGTGACAACGCCTCAGGCGTTCCTGGTCGTTATCCTGGAGTCGGCGGTGTTCCTGACATTGATCGCGCTGGTCTATAAGCGTCAGAGCTGTTAAGGAGGTGTAAAGTCATGTGGAGTATTCTAAAAGGAGAATGGCGCAAGCTGCGGCGCTGCCAGATCCTGCTGGTTGGTATTGTGGCTCTGGCGCTCTGCCCTGTCGTGCAGTATGGCACCCAGCTGATTATCAACCCGGAGATGCGGGATCAGAACTTTGATTTTGTCAAACTGTTTGCCAATGTGATTTGGGGAAACACGCAGATTTTTCTGCCAATCTCGCTTGTCATGATCGGCGGCTGGCTGATCGACCGTGAGAATACAAATGACACCATGAAGAATCTATTGACGGTGCCGGTATCATACCCAAAGCTGCTGGGCGGGAAACTGATCGTCACGATTTTCCTGTCAATCCTGTTTGGGATTTATAGTGTAGCCGTAACGGTTCTGACCGGCACGCTCGCCGGTTTGGATGGGCTTTCTGCCGCTGTTCTGCTGCGGCAGGGCGTGCAGTTAGTCGCAGCCGCTTTCAATACCAGCCTGGTCTGTATGCCGATGATCCTGATTTTCGGCCAGATGCGTGGGGCCTACCTGGGCGGGTCGCTTCTGACGTTCTTCCTGGGGTATTGCATTTTGTTCTTCAAGAGCGGCTTCCTGCTCTCTGCCTACCCGTTTTCGGCGGCGCTGATTCTCGCCGGTTTTGATATGCAGGCGTATAACGGCGCTACACAGGCCCCAAGCACTTTGCTGGCGCTGGCAGGCATAGCGGCAGTGTTGGTTTTGACGATGGCAATATTGCTGCTTTCCCGCCCCAGCAAAAAGGCGAGCAATACGAAAAAGAAAAAAGCCAAAAAAGGTCGCGGCAGGCGTCGCGCCTAACGAAAGGAGAGAGTTCATGCGAAAATCAAACTATAAAGGTAAAATCTGCGTTTTTCTTTGTGCGCTTCTTTGTGTCGTCAGCCTGTCTGGATGCTCAACGGTCATGCAGTCGTTGGCAGACGGTACGGATGCTGTGTTAAGTGGATTGACGGATGGCACGGATATTGTACTGAACGGATTGGCGGATGGCACTAATCAGGCCCTTGATGCTTTATCCGAAGCTGATGACGGTCAGGCAAAAAACAGCATCTTGGAAGCCTTTGGCAAATTTGTTGATGATGCGGGGACTGCTGCGCTGACGCCCCAAAGTAAACTGCAAGGCCACAAAAAGAACGGTGCAGATGATTACACGGGGTCCTATGAAGCAACGTATTCCGATTTTGCAGGTACAGAGATTTTGTTTGGTGGTACTACCCTGGAGCGCGAAGCGGGAAGTACACTCCACATCACCTGTTCTCTTTCTCTCGAAAGTGGCAAGGCAGCGGTTTTTCTTCGCTCAGGTGCAGATGATCCGACCATTCTTCTCTCGGAGAGCGGTGAGTACGATGGCACAGTTGAAGTGGATGGCACAAGCACTTATATCGGAGTGTGGGGCGACCAGGCGGACGGAACCGTATCCATTGAGATTGAATAAGGAGTACTCATTATGAACGCAAAGAAAAAAACAATCATCATTGCTTCCATAGCTATTTTGTTGGTAGCGTTTATCATCGTTGCTTTTCTGGCTACACAGAGAAGCTCGGACTACTACACGCAAATTGATAATGACTGTGTAACCGAGATTGCACCGCATGGAGCGATGAATTATCGCTACACATTAAGTACCTACGACGAGACCGGGGCAGAAAGAGAACTGAGCTTTGAAACGAGCCGAATTCTCACTGACGATGCATATCTATGTCTGAAGGTGGCTCCATTCCGAGGCGTTGTCACCTGGGCGGAAGTGCGATTTGATGAAATGCCTGCCGCCGTGCAGGAACAATACGGTGGCAATTCGTAAGCCGGAGCCTATGACATAGACGCTATTTCAAACGGAAAGGCAGGTGCAGTATGAAAAGAATAAGAAAGTTCCTATTTCGCTTCTTCGCTCTAGCGATGCTGGCCATGCTCGTTGCTGGCAGTGTTTTGGGCGGATTTGGTTATAAAATGTACCGTGATGCACTTGCCGAGCAACCTCTTGATCAGAAAGTCGCAGAGATTCAAGCCGATCCCAATTATACTACCCTTGCTGAAATCCCGGAGATTTATTTGGACGCCGTTGTGGCGGTAGAAGATCACCGTTTTGAACAGCATTTTGGGATCGACCTGATTGCCATAGGCCGAGCCGCTTGGAATAATCTGACCTCTTGGAGTCTGCGTGAGGGTGGCAGCACCATAACACAGCAGCTTGCCAAAAACCTGTATTTCACGCAGGAAAAAAGTTTTATCCGTAAGATTGCTGAGATGTTTATGGCCTTCCGACTGGAAAACGCCTATACGAAAGACGAGATTTTAGAGTTGTATGTCAATTCCATCTATTTCGGAGACGGCTACTACTGTATTTACGATGCAAGTCAAGGATATTTTGGGAAAGCCCCCATAGATATGACGGATTATGAATGTACACTTTTGGCAGGTATTCCCAATGCGCCCTCGATTTATTCATTGACCGCAAACCCGGAACTGGCAGAGCAACGTCAAGAGTATGTTGTCCAGAAAATGATCCAATATGGCTACATAAGCGAGAGTGAGGCACAAACTATCTTACAAGAACAGTCATAGCTGAAATCTATCTGCCGGGCGACGGCAAAAGAAAAAAAGCCGTCGTTCAGCAGACACTATCCATGCCCTTTTATCGCGGCGGCTTTGAATATCAAGGCCGCCGCTTTTTGTCCCCCAAAAGGAACGACGACCACACGCTAAAGATTATGGCGGCTTTAGGAGGGAGCCGCCGTGAGGCAAGGAGAATTTCGACAAAATAAGACAATACCCGCACCATCAAAAAAAGCCCGGTCACCACCGGGGCACATTCTGCTTATGAGTATGAACTGTATGATTACATAAAAGCGTTTAATAGTTCATTTGCGCCTGTCTGCGTTTTGCAGACAGGCGCTTTTTGCTGTTTATGCGGGCCTTCGCTATACAGCGGAGCCTTTCATAAAAATTTCTTCCCGCTCGCGGTTGCCAAAATCGCAAGCCTTGCATTACTGAGGCGAAAGGGAGGAGATCACCACCCCGCACCCGTGCGGCGCGAAGGGAGGTGAGAAAATGAAAGACTCCTATGAGCAGCGTATTCAAAATCAGTTTGGCGCTTTCTGCGTCAAGGTTTTGAAGAATGAGGCCCGGTACATCCAGCGCGAACTTGCCAGTCTCCAATCCCAGGAGAAATCCCTGGGCGAGCTGACAGCTTCTGAACTGGAGCAGACCGCCGTGTGGGACAAGCACTTTATGAGCGAGCATGTCTTTGAAGTGCTGGGACTCCCGGTAGTCGTGACCGGCGATCTTCTGGCTGACGCCTTGGCGCAGCTGCCGGAGGGCAAGCGAGATGTCATCCTGCTTGCCTACTTCCTGGAAATGACGGACCGTGAAATCAGCGAGAAGCTGAACATCGTCCATCAGACCGTATCCAAGCGGCGGCTCGTTACGCTGAAAGAATTGCGCGAGTACCTGATGAAGGAGGGATTTGAATGGCCGGACAAGTGAAGCCGATTCCGGTGCCGGTGATCCTGGCAGCCGTAAGCGGCGACGAGAACGCCCTTGCCGCCGTGGTCGCTCACTATCAGAAGTACATCCGGGCTCTTGCCACCCGACCGGTGAAGGACGAGTATGGGAACGAGTACCTGTATGTGGATGAAGATATGCGGCTCAGACTGGAAACGAAGCTGATCCATAGCATCGTGACGAGTTTCAAGGTGCTGCCGGTCTAAAATTGTTCGGGGCAAGTTTCTCTCCCTTTCCTTGCCCTGGCAATCCGGCAGCGGAGTCCATAGCTCCTTGACAAAGAAAGCCCGGCGGGAGGCCTCCGGCGCAGTATAAGGCAGACGGATACGATCTGTCTGCGTCGAGCCGGTCGGCCGGTGCGCCATGACCCTGTTGCAAGTCCGCAGGACGGGACCCCTACCAAACAGGAGAGCGACGAACACCAGGCCGCAAAACAGGTGTGGCAGCCTGTGGGCGAGGACGCGCAGGCAGGATAATGAGACTCCCGCGTTGAACGCCCTCAAAGCATTGCGCGGCGCACCCATCAGCATGGGCCGGGGTGAGATTCCCGTGGAGCTGCGGCCAGCAGCC
>JABLTT010014468.1_pt1 | contig 14724 bp, 8 predicted proteins | sample 7160061 | NCBI WGS metagenome assembly JABLTT01 (sample SAMN14651232, study PRJNA627086) | human gut metagenome | isolation source: feces | host: Homo sapiens
ATGTCTTATGGAAACAACGCATGGAATGATGCACAGGCAATGCTTTTTGCAGGAACGTTTGGTGTAAATGTTTTAGATTCTTCCAGTGGATATACGAAAAATGGAAATAATATCCTGGATGCATTTTTTGATCTGGTAGATGTAGATGGTGTTTTTGACGGAAGTATTCATGGATTCACAAATTATGATGTTCCGCAGATTGCACGTGGTCTGGATGCATTTATCAGACAATATGAAAAAACATCCAGCTTCTGGGAATTTACAGACGTAACCGTTCCAACCAGATCCGTTAACGACATGATCCTTGCCCTTAACGATAACAGTTCGAAAGAAGACATCAAAGCAGCGAGAGAGGCTTACGATAAATTAGACGAAACTCACAAGGCAATCTTTAACAAGGATACACTCAGAAAGCTTCTTGCAGCAGAGACTGGTTCAGGTAATTCTATTGAAAAAGCTATGGCAGCCATTGATGCGATCCCAGCAGCGGATAAGCTGACAATGGATGACAAGGCGGCTGTAGAGAAAGCAAGAACTCTTTATGATTCACTGAATGATGAAGAGAAATCTGTAATTACAAATTACTCTAAGCTGACTGAAGCAGAGGCTAAGATCAGAGAACTTGAGAAACAGCAGGAGCAGAAAGATAAGGATAAGAAAGCAGCAGAGAAGGTTATCGCTGATATTGATGCGCTTCCTTCTTCTTCTGAACTGACTCTTGATCCGTATGTTCTGCAGCTTCTTGACCGCGTACAGGCAGAGTACAATGCTCTTACAGATGCGCAGAAAGCTCTGGTTACGAATTACAGTACGTTACAGTATCTGAGAAATCTGATTCCTGATCTGAAGGCTGCGGCTGCAGTTGTTGATAAGATCAAGGCAATCGGTGAGGTTACTTCCGATAATTATCTGAAGAAACAGGCTCTTGTAGTGGAAGCCAGAACGGCTTATGATGCCCTGACAGCAGATCAGAAGAAGCGTGTGACAAACTATGCAGAGCTTGAAAAAGCAGAATTGTTTATCAGCAGACAGAGTACGGATGAGAAGGTTGCTTATGTGATCTCCTTTATCGATGAACTGAATATCACTACTTCATCTTCAGGTGCTCTTTCTGACGGACCTTTGAGACTGACAGAGAAGAATAACAATGTTCCGACAGAGAAGATCTGGAATGACTGGAAGGCTTATGTGGTAAATGCAAGAGCATTGTATGATACGCTTGATGACCAGCAGAAAGCCCAGGTTACAAATACAGCTTCTCTGGAGAAAGCAGAAGGTTATATTTACCAGCTGAAAGCCGATGCGCTCAAGGCAATGCTTAAAGCACTCCCGGATGCGCAGACAGTACGAGGATATGAGGCGCCTCAGCCGACTACAGTTCCATCAGCACAGGAGGCAGCTTCTGTTGAAGAGGAACAGGCAGTACCGGCACAGTCTGAGGGATCTGATTTCTCAGATGGAAGTGCGGACGCATTCAGCAGTGATGAAGTTGATGAGCAGGCAGCTGAGACAGTGGATATCCCTCAGGCAGAATCAGCTGAAGATACTGAAGATGTCCAGACAGATGTTGATTTCTCCTCTGATGAAGAAGTTCCGGCAGCAGGTGATACCTCTAAGCGTGAACTTACAGAAGCAGAGCTGAAACAGATTGCAGAAGCCAAGAATGCTTATGACAGATTAACAGAAACAGAAGAGAAGAAATTCAGAAGCGAGAACACCGCACTGGTTGAGAATATGGAGAAGCTTCTTGCCATGGCACTGACTTATGAGAAAGGCCAGAGTGCATATCAGCAGTTCTTCGCAGATGAAGCAGCACAGATTTATGCAACAGTAAAAGATCACCCGGTAGACAGAGATTCCTACGCAGATGTTAAGGCTTTCCTTGACCGTTATGCTAAGGATTATCAGGGACAGGAAGATGCCATGGCAGGCCTGAAAGTCAAAGTCGGCAGTCAGGAGATGACTTTTGCAGAGGTTATCGCAGCACTGACGGCACAGGCTGACAAGGCAGGTAAGGACATTTCAGATGCACAGCAGGCAGATGAGTGGATCAGCAATCTTCCGACTGCTGTTACCAAAGAGAACATTGCAAATGTAGAAGCAGAGCTTGCAGCACTTCAGAAGCTGATCGACGGCATGAGTGTGGAAGGCAAGTCCTATATGTGGAATGCGAAGCAGTTAGGGCTGATCAAGACGATCGTGGCAGATTACCACATTGAACTTGCGGGCAAACAGGGTGCATTTAAGGCAGATATGCCTGCAGATCTTCAGACAAAGGCAATCAACTATAAGACTGTCCAGATCAGCTGGAGCAGCGTGGATAACGCAGACGGATACATGGTATACCGCAGAACAGCAGACAGCGGATGGAAGAAGATCGCATCCCGGGTAACAGATATTTCCTATAAGGATCAGAAAGCAGTTACAGGAACAACCTATTATTATACTGTTAAGGCGTACTCTTACGCATGGGGCGAGATGACTGTAAGCAGCTATGACAAAGATGGTGTTGCAGGAAAAGCCAGACTTGGCAAAGTAAAGATTGCTACGGCAAATTCTGAAAGCTACAGTATGATCCGCGTAACATGGAATAAGGTTTCCGGTGCAAATGGATACAGAGTATACCGTTCCACTTCAAAGGATGGCAAGTATACAGCGATTGGTTCCACTGCAAAGAACAGCGCAGTTACATTCCTAGATAAGAAAGCAGTTACCGGTAAGACTTATTATTACAAAGTACGTGCTTACCGCAATGTAAGCGGAAAGAAAGTATACGGAAGCTATTCAGCAACAGAGAAAGCAAAGGCAGTACTTTCTGCTCCGACCCTGTCCGCAGGCTCAACTTCAAAGACAGCAGTGCTTGAATGGAGTAAGGTAAAGGGTGCCGATGGCTATCAGGTATATGCCAGCGATTCCCAAAATGGTACCTATACCCGCATAAAGATCACCAAAGGTACAGGTGCGACAGACGAGAGCCTCCTCACCGGAAAGACCCGTTACTATAAAGTACGTGCTTACAGAAAAGTAAACGGAAAAGCAGTTTATGGCTCTTTCTCAAAGATTAAAAAAGTAACTGTTAAATAATAAAATCAGTATGCAGTGTGTTATCAACACACTGCATACCCCAAAAGAAGATAAGAGAATGAAAAAAGCATTTATAATTATAATTTTATGTATGATTTTGCAAATTTTTACAGTTACTGTATATGCAAATGATAGCAATGTAAATATTGTAAGCGCTGATAATTATGAATCACGGGAATTTAATCAATGGAAGCGCGCTAAGTATAATTTTTCATTTAATGTATCTACCGAAAAGAAAACTATAAAGGCATTATGTAGTGCTGTGTTAACTGCAACTGGAACAGCAATTGGATCTTGCGGAGGTGAAGGAGCAGCTATAGCAGGAAGTGCAATTGGAGCGGGAATTTCTTCTTATGCGAGTGATTGTATAGAGGAACATTACAGTAAATTCAAAAAAAAGGGATATGGTACTTCAATTACAGCTATGTATGGTTCAAAATTGCGCGTGATTATATCGATATATTCAGATTCAGCAAGAACAAAATTAGTTTCTGAATATAAAATGTCTACAGATTCCTATCCTGTATAATTTATATATATGAATAAAATAAAAATATTTTTGCTGACTATTTCATTAATGTTTTTGGCGAGCCTGGCAGCTATATTTATATCAAGAGAATTTATATTCCACAATAAAATTTCAGATTTGAGCTGCCTGTTAAACATATGGAAAGATACTTATGGATGGAATTTTCTGATAAATGTAATAATCGCTCTGATAATTGCTGCAAAATTTGGAAAGAATGATACAAAAAAATAAGGCAGATGTCCTTTCTACCTGCTATATGACAGGGGGAGAGTCATCTGTCATTTTGTAATTTCAGGAATTGCGGGTGCTATTTTACCCGGATGTAATTTTTTAGATTAAAAACGCGGAGGAAACAAATGAATAAACAATGGATGGCACTGCTTCTCAGTACAGGAATTGCTGTGACCGCATGTCCTGTACCCGCAGCCCAGATGCCACCGGCTGAGCAGATACACGGGGAGGCAGAAGAAACTTCTGTCCCTGTACAGCATGATGATTCTGACGACAGAGAAACTGCGAATGAATTCCAGTCTGACACCGAACCATCTCAGTCAGAGACAGACGATGGCGCGGCCGGAAATGAAGAAGAAAATAATGAAGCCGGTGAAGAAAAGCTGGATATACCAGCCATGATTTCCTGTATTCAGGAAGCAGCGGCGCTCGAAGAAATTGATCTGTCCTCAGAAACGGTCTCGAAGTTCTTTCTTGCCAGTGACACCTATGACAGTCTGACAGAAGAGGAGCAGGCAGAAATTGATGCCGGAGTCAAAGAGGCTCTTGAAACTGTCCGAAACCGTATTGCGGCACTGATTTCTTCTGACAGTGGAGTGACCGCCACGGGAAATCCCTGGTATGTGCAGACCCATGTGCAGGAGAACCCGGATCAGGAACAGACTATACAGGAGCTCTCCGAAGCATATCCGGGGACTCTTCCACAGCTTCTTTATGATATAAATATTTCCTATACGGATATCCGTACAGGAGAAAACTATCAGCCAATGACGATGATCTCTCTGACATTTCTTGTCCCGGATGGATATGAGAGTCTGACGAAACCGAGGGTTCTTAGAAGTACCGGGGATTCGTTTATGGAACTGACCCCTCAGACGACAGAAGATAACCGCTTCTATCTGGACAGTGCCAGAACTTTAAACCATCTGATCATTGCTGACTTCCCCGCAGGACTTCAGGGAATCTCTCTTAACAGTAAATCCGTTAAGATCAACCGGGGGCAGAAATACACCCTGAAGGTGGTCCCGGTACCGGAATCGGTTACGGAAGAGTATACAGTGACATGGAAAAGCAGTGACACTTCTGTTGCGAAAGTAAGCAAAAAGGGAGTTGTCACAGCAGTAAAGAATGGCAAAGCTACGATTACCGCTTCTGTAACACAACATCCGGAAATGACGGCCTCCTGTAAGGTAACGGTCATGCAGGGAGCAAATGCCCTGAAGAAATCGGTCAGTCAGGTTATGGCAGAGACCAGCGCCTATATGCGTGCAACAGATACCAATCCTTCTGTTGGCAGCGAATGGTATGTGCTTGGACTGGCGAGAGGCGGTTTAAGCCTGAAGGAGAAATATTTCTCTACCTATTATAATCACACGGCAAATTATATCGAGGAAAAGAAGGGAATCCTTACCAATACTTCCAAATATACAGAGTATTCCAAGAGAATCCTGGTCCTGACCTCAGAGGGGAAGGATGCCCGCAATGTGGGTGGTTACAATCTATTTCAATATATCTCTGATTTCAGCCTTGTGAAGGAACAGGGATTAAACGGTCCGATCTGGGCACTCCTTGCCCTTAACTGCCACCCGGAATATTCTTTCCCGGAGAACCCGTCTGCGAAGGAGCAGAATTCGGAATCTGCGCTGGTGAATTTCCTGCTGCAGAGTGAACTCCCGGGTGGCGGATGGACGCTGATGGGAAGTAATGCGGATTCTGATATTACCGGCATGACACTGCAGGCGCTGGCACCGTATTATCATAAATCAGGTTATGAGAATGTGACTGCTGCCATTGACAGAGGGCTGAATAAATTGTCGGAAATGCAGAACGACAGCGGTGGATATTCCACGATGGGTGTGGAGACAGAGGAGTCCTGTGCACAGATCATCACGGCTTTATGCAGCCTTGGGATTGACCCGGAGACGGATTCGCGTTTCATCAAGGGCGGCCACTGGACAATAGAGAATCTTCTTTCCTATCATATCGATGGAAGTGGATTTATGCATGTAAAGGCGGGTGCCGGAAATAACGGCGGGGCGGCAGCAGGCACTCTGGACGGGATGGCTACGGAGCAGGGATATTACGCACTGGTTGCCTACCAGCGCCTGAAGGATGGCAAGACGAGCCTTTATGATATGTCAGATGTGAGTATCAAAAAAGGTGGCAAGGGAGATGGTTCCGGTACCGGTCTGAAAGAACCCACGCCGATTCCTACCCCGACGCCGGTTCCTGCCACAACACCGTCAGGCGGCAATACGAAAACGCCGGGTGGATCCGGGAAATCTCTGGGTGGTAAGTCTTCCGGCAGCAAAAGCTCCACGGGTTCCGAAAGCTCAGGAAAGGATAGTGGCTCCGGTTCAAAGGATTCTAAAAACAGTAAATCAAAGAACAGTAAGTCATCAAAGGATAAGAATTCCGGCGGCTGGGATTTCGAAGCAGAGCCTTATACAGAGTCGGAAGAGACTTCACAGATGGATACCGGTGAGGATGGATATCAGGAAACTGCCGGGGAGAGTGGAACCGGAAGTCTGACCTCAAAGAAGAAAGAATATGGTATGATCTTTGGTTTTGCGGCAGGCGGTGCTCTGGCGGGAGGACTGGCAGGCAGCGGCATTAAGGCCGGAGTGAGGGCTCTTATTAAGAAGCGGAGGAAGAAGAAATGAGGATAAAGAAAAAGGGACTTGCCCTGTGGCTTGCACTGTTTCTGGGGGTAAGTTCGCTCTCAGGTTGTGGCGGCGGGGATGACGGCATGACACAGCTTTCCGAAAAAGGAGCTGAGATCTTAAACAGCACGGAGGAAGATTCTGATACAGATGTGGAACCTTTGAAGCAGAAAACAAAGCTTCCTGAGGACGGAATCATCACCCAGGCACAGATGGAAACGATCGCCGGAAAGGACGAAAAGTATTATTTTACCGGAAAAACGGACAGCGGGATCAGTTATAAATGGACTTACAATGGAAGCCAGATTCAGAATCCGGTGGAGCAAAAACTTCTGGTACAGTGCAGTGAAGATGGAACAGAAGAGGTAAAGAAGCTTGCCAATGATGCGCCTTATGCGTTGAAAGTCACACTGGAGAAGATGAATCTGGCAGCGCCTGCGAAGCTGACCCTGAATCTGAAAGAAAAATGGGACGCGGATAAGGTTCTTTACTGTCTGGAAGAAGATGGAAAGCTTTATCAGCTTGATACTGCAAAGATTACTACCAGAGAAACCGGAAAGAAAAAAACAGAGCGCACAACACTTACCTTTAACGTGACTAAGACAGGAGGAGATTTCTATCTGATCGGCGGTTCTACCACAGGTGAATCTACGGATGAATCCGATGACAAATCCAAGGGCACTGCTGATAATAAGGATACACAAAACGGTGAAAATTCCACTGGAAGTTCTGGCGGTCAGTCCAGCACAGATGGAAATACCAGTTCCGGACAGACAGACTCTTCCGGCGATGGAACAGGCAATACAGACACTTCCGGTGGCGATGACAGCTCAGATACAGCCATGACCTGTACTTTCTCTATCGAGTGTTCTACGATCCTGAATAACTGGGATGATCTGAAAGAGTCCAAGGCAGAATTTGTGCCTGCGGACGGCTGGATCCTGTATCCTTCGGAGGTGGAGTTCTATGAGGGGGAGACGGTATTTGATGTGCTGAAGCGTGTATGTAATCAGGCCGGTATTCAGATGGAGTCGGAGTGGACACCTATGTATAACAGTTATTATGTGTCCGGTATCAATAACCTGTATGAGTTTGACTGTGGCAAGGATTCCGGATGGATGTACTGTGTCAACGGCTGGTATCCGAATTATGGCTGCTCGAAATATACGCTGGAGGACGGCGATACGGTAGAATGGCGTTATACCTGCAATCTTGGCAGGGATGTGGGGGATCAGTATTATGACTGATGCTTTTTCCAGGTGCCATCCTGTTTTAAATTTCTTTTATTTTGCCGTGGTGCTGGGGTTTACCATGTTTATCCAGCACCCGGTTTACCTGGCAGTCTCTTTTGTGGCTGCCACAGCTTACTCCATGTGGCTTAACGGAGTAAAGAAGGTTCTGAAAATCAATTTTCTTCTGACGCTACCGAGTCTCCTTATCGTGGCACTCTTAAACCCGATGTTTAACCATTACGGAGTCACACCGCTTCTTTATATAGAAAGCAGCGGAAACTGGGTTACGCTGGAGGCAATGGTATATGGAATCGTTCTGGGATGTGTACTTTTTATTATGATTTTGTGGTTCTCCTGCTATAACCAGATCATGACAAGTGATAAATTTATCTATCTTTTTGGCAGGATTATCCCTGCGATGTCTCTGATGCTGTCTATGGCGCTTCGGTTTGTGCCTCACTTTATGGCCCAGCTGAAGGTGATCCGCAATGGACAGAAATGCGTGGGGATGGATGTGAGCAATGGCAAATGGTTTAAGAAGATCCGTTATGCGTTAAATATGGTGTCCATTCTTGTCACATGGGCACTGGAAAATGCGATTGAGACGGCTGATTCCATGAAAAGCCGTGGCTATGGGGTAAGAGGACGTACGGCTTTTTCTATTTACCGTTTTAACAGAAGGGATAAACTACTGGGAACTATGCTTGTCGGGCTTTGTGTGATTTTCGGATATGGATGTTACCGGGGAGCTGCTTTTGCACAGTACAATCCCAGAATCCTGCTTGCCGGTTTTACTGTTTTCGGAAGGGTTCCGAAGCAGTCGTGCAGTCCGCTGCTGGCTGCTGTCACATTTGTCAGCTTTGGTGTGTTCTGTTTTCTGCCGCTGATTCTGGATCTGTGTGAGGAATCTGCCATGAAGAAAAGCAGAAGCCACGTACAGGGAGAGATGGCAGTGACCTACAGAAAGATTTATGAAGATATGGAAGGAGAAGCGAGATGAAGATAATAGAAGTGAGAGATTTTTCCTTCCGTTATGCGAATGGCAGCAGGGAGTCACTGTCTCATGTGTCACTGGATGTGGAGGAGGGTACCTTTAATGTGCTGTGCGGTAAGAGTGGCTGTGGCAAGAGTACGCTGCTTCGCCAGCTGAAGTCGGATCTGGCTCCTTTTGGCAGCAGTTCCGGGAAAATCTGTTATTATGGGCGGGATTTGAAGGAAGTCGGCCACCGGCAGCAGAGCCAGGAAATTGGCTATGTACTGCAAAATCCCGAAAATCAGATCGTGACAGATAAGGTGTGGCATGAGCTTGCATTTGGTCTGGAAAGTCTGGGATATGATACGCCTACGATTCGTCTGAGAGTGGCAGAGATGGCAAGCTATTTCGGGATTCATCAGTGGTTTTATAAGAATGTCTCGGAGCTGTCCGGAGGGCAGAAGCAGCTTTTAAACCTGGCGGCGATCATGGCTATGCACCCGAAACTTCTGATTCTGGATGAGCCGACTTCTCAGCTTGATCCGATCGCGGCTTCTGATTTTCTGGAAACGGTGAGAAAGATTAACCGGGATATCGGCACTACCATAATTCTGACGGAGCACCGGCTGCAGGATGTCATTCCGTGGGCGGACAGGGTATATGTGATGGATAAGGGCAGTCTGCTCACGCAGGGGGCGCCACGGGAAATCGGTGAGTTTCTGAAGAGGGAACATCATGGAATGTTTCTGTCCATGCCGGTTCCCATGCAGGTCTATGCAGAGGTAGAAAATAATCTGCCATGTCCGCTGACTGTAAGAGAGGGAAGGAACTGGATCACACAGGTGATGGCAGCAGCTTCTGATACAGTTTCTGTTTGTGAAGAAAGTTATTTTTGTAAAAATAAACAAAAACTGCAAAAAAAGCTGAATACAGTCAGAGATAAACTGCTGCCTGGTTCCAAAAGCTCTATGCCACCGGCTATTGAGGTAAAGGATGTGTGGTTTCGTTATGAAAAAGACGGAAAGGATGTTGTGCAGGATCTGAACCTGGAAGTAAAGCAGGGAGAATTTTATGCGCTTGTCGGTGGAAACGGAACGGGGAAAAGTACGACCTTATCGCTGATCAGTCGTGTTCGTGCTCCCTACAGGGGCAAGATTTTCCTGAATGGGACTGATATCCGCAGGTATACGGATACCCAGCTTTACAGAGGGTATCTGGGCGTGCTGCCGCAGAATCCCCAGAGCATGTTTATCAAGAAGACAGTCAGGGAGGATCTGTATTCTATCATCGGTGGGGCAAAGGAGAAGAAATCTTCCGAATACACTGCCAATATGAGGAAGGCAGAGGCAATCGAGGGAATCGTAAGTCTGACCAGACTGGAAGGACTGCTTGACCGTCATCCGTATGATTTAAGCGGTGGAGAACAGCAGCGTCTTGCACTGGCTAAGGTTCTGCTGTTGCAGCCGAGGCTTCTTCTGATGGATGAACCAACGAAGGGGCTGGATGCAGAATATAAACAGGAACTGGGAGACATTTTAAAGAAGCTCAAAGCTCACGGGATCACTATCTTTATGATCTCGCATGATGTGGAGTTTGTCGCAGAATATGCAGACAGGGTCGGCCTGTTCTTTCAGGGAAATGTGGTGACGTGTAAGAGTGCAAGGGATTTCTTTGCGGGAAACAGCTTTTATACGACTGCTGCCAATCGCATGGCAAGGCATTATTTTCCTGATGTTGTTACCGGAAAGGAGGTGGCTGCGTGCTTGAAGGCAAGGCTTTAGACCAGTTTATGGACCGTTTCTTCGGGGATTCCTGTGCACAGAGCCTGCCCGGGGAAGAGGAATCCGGACAGGAATTAGAGGAATATGAACTGAAAGAGGATGGAATCATTATCCAGCCGATCCATAAAGGAAAGATTGAGAAGCGTACCTGGATTGGTCTGATTATGTTTCTGGCTTTTGTTCCGCTGGTGCTTTTTATCCTGGTTCATAAGTTTCATGGTAAGCATGATGTAGTGATCAGTCTTTTAATACTTGCCTATGCCACGATCCCGTTCTTTATGGTATTTGAGGGCCGGCATCCACAGGCAAGAGAGATTATGGTCATTGCCGTAATGGCGGCTCTTGGGGTCGCAGGCAGGAGTGCTTTCTTTATGATCGGAAGCTTTAAGCCGATTGCGGCCATCGTGATCATTACCGGGGTTTCCTTAGGTGGTGAGGCGGGGTTTCTGTGTGCCTGTCTGATCATGATGATCTCAAATATGTTTTTCGGGCAGGGACCGTGGACACCCTGGCAGATGTTTTCCTATGGAATGATCGGATATCTGGCAGGAATCCTTTTTCAGAAAGGGATTCTCAAAGCCAGGAAGGTGGATCTGTGTATTTACGGATTCTTAAGTGTGTTTCTGATCTTCGGCGGGATCATGAATCCGGCATCTATTCTGATGGCATACGGATACATCACAAAGAAGAGCCTGATCGCGTTTTATATCTCAGGTGCACCGGTAGATCTGGTGCAGGCAACTTCTACGGTAATCTTTCTGTGGATCCTAAGCAGGCCTCTGCTGGAGAAACTGGAGAGAGTAAAAAGAAAATACGGGCTGCTGCAGCGGCCCGAAAATAAGGAGGAAAATGAATATGACAAAGAATAAGCTATGGCAGGCCATTAAGGGGCTGACTCTTGCAGCCGGAATGGCAGTGGGGATTTTTGCGCTGGGACAGACCGATGTTCTGGCAGATACCCTGACGCTGACTGTGGAGAAGAACACGATCGGCCAGGGTATGATCCTGGATCCTGTACAGGTGGAATTTGCGAAAGGAGAAACCTGTGCAGATGTTCTGCTCCGCGGGTTAAGTGAGAACGGGATTACGCCGCTTTATGACACAAATACAAGTTATGGTTTCTACTTAAGGGGAATTGCCAACTGTGACAGTGGAAGCCTGAATCCACCGGCATGTATCCAGAAGGTTCTCTCCGAGACTTCCACCTGGACCGGTGATGCCTATAAGCTTACTGATAACAAATATGCACCGGATCTGACAGAATTTTCCTACTGCTCCGCATCCGGATGGACGTATACTCTGGATAATGTATTTATGGGTGTCGGAATGGGTGCGAGTCATCCGTCAGACGGAAGTGTCCTGCGTGTTATGTTTGCCCTTTGCGGTGGTACGGACATTACAGGATGTGACCCGTATAATAATAACAGGCAGATTTTTGAGGCGGCAGATAAGAGCGAGCTTATCCGCATGATGGGAAAGGCAAATGCAGAGCGTTCCAGATGGTCCCAGGTCAGCGGATTCTCCGGTGCATATGCCGAAGCGGACAGTGCGCTGACTACGCTGGATGCGTCTGCAAACAGAGTTTATGAAGCGGTTCAGCTGCTTAAAAGTATTGAGTCAAAGCTTCCGGTAGCACCGAAGCTGATCAGCTTAAATGCTTCTGATCTGACTCTTACAAAGGGAGACAGCTATACACTGACTTATACGATTGTTCCGTCTGATGCGGTGGGAACTGTAAGCTGGACTTCTTCCAACAATTCTGTTGCAAGTGTAAACGGTGGTGTGGTAACAGCAGTGGGAGAAGGTTCTGCGGTGATTACTGCGAGAGTTTCCGGAAGTGTCTATGCGACCTGCAATATTTCCGTTTCTTCCAGACCGGTCAGTGTGACAGGGGTGAGTATTTCTCCGTCCAGCCTGAATCTCTCAACGAAAAGCGGTTCCAGGACACTGGATTACACGATCACGCCAAACGGCGCAAAACCGTCCTCTTTGTACTGGGAATCTTCCAACTCTTCTGTAGTAACCGTAGATGGCTCCGGCAAGGTAACTCCTGTGGGTGCCGGTTCTGCAGATATTACACTGACTACGGACAATGGAACGAAAGGCACCTGCCACGTGACTGTTACAGCACCGGCACAGAGCATTGCTTTGAGTGACAAAACGCTGACTCTGGCAATTGATCAGGGAACCTATACCCTGACCTGGACATTCAGTCCGAAGGGAAGCGGCGGGGAACTGGTATGGACCTCTGATAATGCAGGCGTTGCCAAAGTAGACCAGAAGGGTGTTATCACACCTGTTTCTGTAGGAGAAACCGATATCCGTGTAAAAACAGATCAGAATGTAACCGCAGTGTGCCATGTAGTTGTAAAGGGTACTGCGAAAGACCTCTTTGCAGCAGGAATGCCAGAGATCACAACCTGCAAGGCGGCAGGAAATACAGTTCTTCTTACTTGGAATAAATATGAAAATGCAGATTCTTACATTATTTTAAGACGTAAGATGGGTGAAAGCAAATTCGCAAAGATTGCTACGGTCAAAGACCTCTCCTATACAGATACAGCGTTTTCTCCGTCAACTCCTTATTATTACAGTGTACAGGCTGTTTCCACCAAATGGGGCGGTGCTATTAAAAGCAGTTATGACAAAAACTTCTCTGTAACAACCAATGGAATTGCACCGACACCAACTCCGGCACAGACAGTAAAACCGAAAACCCCGGCTGTCACAGTAACTGCCGGTAAGAAACAGGCTACACTGAAATGGAAAAAGGTAAGCGGTGCCAAAGGGTATGTAGTATACCGTGCCACATCCAAATCCGGTAAATATAAGGCAGTATCAACGATTAAAAAGGGAAGCACGGTTTCTTATATAAATAAGAAGCTTACGTCTAAGAAAACATACTATTACAAGGTGCGGGCATATCGTATCGAAAACGGTAAAAGAATATACAGCAGCTATTCTAAAGCAAAGAGCGCTAAGATCAAATAATATAAATTCACACAAGTCCAGTGTGTTAGAAAGCATATTGCTGTGAACAGAAACGATGTTAGAGCGTGTTTGAAAAATTAAAAATATAGGATTGTGCTATTTAAGAAAATATGTTATATAATACAATATATAGAGAGTTAATTCTCTATTCGCATGATGAGATGAGTGACGGTTCTGACTCATCGGTAAAATAAATATAACCGAGAGATGAGATGAGTGACGGTTCTGACTTATCGGTAAAATAAAATATGACCGAGCGAAGAGTATAACGAGAGGGAGTTCATTTTCCCTCTCGTTTATATGTATATAAGGAGAAGAAAATTGGAAATTGACTATGCTGTTTATAGCCTTTCAGATGAATTTTACGAGAAATATCCGAATCCGCCATATAAAGAACTTTTAAAGAAAAAGGAAAGAAGATATGCTTGTTTACTTATTCAAAGTCATTATGGATATTTTATATGCATTCCATATAGAACAGAGATTTCCCATAAATATGCATATCACTTTCGCAAATCGTCTCGTTCGCAAAAACATAGATCAGGACTTGATTATACTAAAATTGCTATTATAAAAGATATTTCGTAACTATTCAGCAGTCTACTATCCCGCGAGGTGTTTTGGCATGAACATGCCAAAATCCCGAGACATACAAGTCAAAATCCCTCCGGGCAGGATCGCACTGCGACGGAGAGGAATTATGTCGCTGAAGCGACCCGTCGCAGGCGGAGAATCCTGCAAGCAGGATTCTTTCTTGTGGATTTTGACTCGTAACTGTGGAGGTACTGAACAGTTACAAAAGGAGAATAATACAATGGTTCCAATCGCACATATAGAAAATAATTTTCCAACCAAATTCGGTATTCCCAGGCAGAGTGGCCGTGTAGGGGCGCTTAAAGCGAGAATCGTATTCGAACCGGAATATCGCAATGTGGATGCCTGTCGTGGTCTGGAGGAGTTTAGTCATATCTGGCTGATCTGGGAGTTCTCGGAGGCAAAGAGGACAAAGTGGTCACCGACTGTCCGCCCGCCCAGGCTTGGGGGAAATGTGAGAAAAGGAGTTTTTGCCACAAGATCGCCCTTTCGTCCCAATTCCATGGGATTATCCTGTGTGAAGCTTGAGAAAGTAGCTCTGGATGAGCCGGACAGCCCTGTACTTTATGTAGAAGGTGCAGATCTGATGAATGGAACACCGATTTTCGATATTAAACCATATATTCCTTATGCGGATTGCCATCCG
>JABLTT010074935.1_pt1 | contig 14703 bp, 13 predicted proteins | sample 7160061 | NCBI WGS metagenome assembly JABLTT01 (sample SAMN14651232, study PRJNA627086) | human gut metagenome | isolation source: feces | host: Homo sapiens
CGGGCGCGCCGGCGCTGCTGCCCCTGGGCGGCAACTGCTACCAGGTGGGCTACCTGCCCGACCGGCTCTACCTGGGCCGGCAGCCGGCGGCCTACCAAATGGGGGCCAACCTGATGGAGCTGCGCAAGCTGGACACCGGCCTGGAGAGCACAGAACGGCTGCTGGACTATGAGGGGACCTACGGCAGCGCCGAGCTGGACACCCACTACCACATCTTAGAGGAAGAGGGCGCCCTGTATGCCGTCCACGCCCGGTATGGCCGCTGCCGGCTGTATGCCTGCGGCACAGACCGGTATGTGGTGCAGATGGAACACCTGACGGTGATTCTCACCTTCCTGCGGGGCTCGGGCAACCAGGTGATCGGCTTTGCCATGGATGGCGGCCGGGTGCGCCACATGGGCTTTACCAAGCTGGATGGCTGAGAGGAGGCGCACAGATGGAGAGAAGTTCGCCCCAGGCGATCTACAGCCTGCTGCAGCAGTGGGGCATCCCCTATGACAGCATGGAGCACCCAGAAGCGGGCACCATGGAAGACTGCAAAGCCATCGGCCGCCAGCTGGGGGCCCCTTTCTGCAAAAACCTGTTTTTGGCCAACCGGCAGCAAACGGAATTTTTCCTGCTGCTCATCGGCGAAGACAAGAAGTTCCGCACGGCAGAGGTCTCCAAAAAGATCGGCCGCTCCCGCCTGAGCTTTGGCAACGAAGAAAAGCTCTACCAGCTGCTGGGGGTCCGGCCCGGTTCCATCTCGCCCCTGGGGCTGGTGTTCGATGAAGGCCACGAGGTGCACCTGCTCATCGATGAAGACGTGGCCAAGCTGCCCCGCTTTTGCGTGCACCCCTGCCGGAACACGGAGAGCTTGGTGCTCTCCACCCAGGATTTTTTGCAGGTGTTTTTGAAAAAGACGGGGCACACGCCCCAGTTCCTCACCATCACCGGTGAAGTGCCAGAGGAGGGGACGAAATGAAAGAGCTGCTGCGGGATCTGGTGGCGCTGCCGGGCTGCGGCGCTTTTGAGCAGCCGGTGGGCCGGTACATCGCAGAGCGGGCAGGCCGCCGGGCCGACGGCGTGCAGACCGACGGCCTGGGCAATGTGATCGCCTGGAAGCAGGGCGGGCGGCCCGGCCCCACGGTGATGCTTTCCGCCCACATGGATGAAGTGGGCTTTATGGTGCGCAAGATCGAGCCCAGCGGCTTGCTGCGCTTTGAAAAGCTGGGCGGCAACGACGACCGGGTCATGCTGTCGGAACACGTGATCGTCCACACCCAGAATGGGCCGGTCCAGGGGGTGGTGGGCACCATCTCCTGCCACATGCTGAAGTTTGACGACCGCACCCGGGTGCGGCCCTACCGGGATCTGTATATCGACATCGGCGCCAGCGATAGGGCAGAGGCGGAGCAGATGGGGGTCCAGCTGGGGGACAGCGTCACCTGGGCCACGCCGCTGCAAGACTTGGGCCCCCATCGGGCCATGGGCCATGCTTTTGACGACCGGGCGGGCTGCGCCCTGCTCCTTGCCACCCTGGAAGAGCTGGATTTTTCCCAGCTGTGCGGCAAGGTGTATTTCGTCTTTTCCACCCAAGAAGAGGTGGGGCTGCGGGGCGCCCGGGTGGCCTCCCAGCAGATCGGGGCCGATGTGGCCCTGGCGGTGGATACGACGCCGGCCAGCGACACACCGGAGCCGGTGAACGACGGCACGGTGCGCTTGGGCGGCGGGCCAGCCATCAAGGCCATGGACCACAGCCTGATTGCCAATGTGGCGGTGCGCCGCCACCTGGTGGCGCTGGCCAAACAGCTGGGCCTGCCCTACCAGATCGAGATCTTCCCGGGCATCGGCACCGATGCGGGGGAGATGCACAAAGAAAAGGCCGGCGTGCCCACAGGGGTGATCTCCATCCCTTCCCGCTACGCCCATTGCCCCCACGAGGTGATCGATTGGGGCGATCTGGACCAGTGCAAGCAGCTGCTGGCGGCTTTTTTGCAGAGCATGGAAGAAAACACGTCTTTCCCCGGGTAAAGCCGGGCGGGAGAAAAGGAAAAAAGACACCTCCAGGTGTCTTTTTTCTTTGGCTATGGGTAAAAAAACAAAAAAGACACGATACGATCGTGTCTTTTTCATCTGGCGCGCCTGAGACGATTCGAACGTCCAACCAACGGCGTCGGAGGCCGCTACTCTATCCATTGAGCCACAGGCGCATCTGATAGCTTATTTAGTATAGCACAGGCGCCCCTGTTTGTAAAGTGCCTTGGCAAAATTTTTTTGATTCTTTTTTTGACATTTGCGCATTGTATGGTATAATAACCACAGAGCGGTTCGGATACCGGGTTTTATCGGCCCTTTTCCCCGCTGCCCGAGGGGCGGCTGAAAAGGGACTTTGTTTTGCCGCGGAGCGCTTCTGCGGCAAGGGATGGAAGGCAAAGGGAGTGACGCCATGCAGCGTGAACTGGAACCTTTGGAGCAGGATAGTTACCGGCAGACCCTGGCAGAGAGGGCTTTGCCCCAGCTGATCTTTTTTGCAGTGGAATGGTCGGAGCCCTGCCGGCAGATGCAGGAAGTGATGGAACGGCTGGCCGGCGCCTATTGCGCCACAGCCGACTTTTGCTCGGTGGATACGGACCAGCAGCCTCTGATCGCCGCGGATTTTCACATCACCAATGTGCCGACGCTGGTGGTGTGGCGGCAGGGGGAAGTGCTGGAGCGCATCGTGGGCATCCGCCAGCCGGCGGACCTGGAACGGAGCTTGAGCAAATACCTGAAATAGCGTTTGGGAGCAGTGGAAAAATGGGCGTATTGTTCAAAACATCGGTATTCGGCGGCTTCCGCAAGCAGGAGGTCATCGAATACATCGAAAAACTGAAGAGCAATTCGGCCGAAGAAGTCAAGCAGCTGGAGGGCGAGCGGGATGCGGCCCGGCGGCTGGAGCAGCAGGCGGACGAAAAGGCGGTGCTGACCGAAGACCGGCTGGCCGCGCTGCAGCAGGAGCTGGACCAGCTGCGGGAACACAACCAAAGCTTGCGCCTGGAAGCCGACGAGGCGGCGCGGGAGGCAGAGCGGGCCCGCGCCCAGGCGGAACAGCTGAAACGGGAATACAGCGAACTGAAGGAATACATAGCAGATATCGAGCTCTCGGCCTATAAGCGGGCCAGGGAAGTGCAGGAAGAAGCGGCGCGGCAGGCGGATGAAGTGACGAAATCCATCGAAACCGCAGGCGCTGCCATGGGTCCTGCGGCCGAAGAGGCCCGGGAAAAGGTGGTGCTGGCCGAAGAGGCGTTCTCTGGCTTTAAGACCCAGATCGCCACCATTACCGAAGAGCTGGATGAACTGGTGGAAGCGATGCACGCCATCGAGCAGCGGAGCCGGCAGAATGCCCGGCGCCCAGCGGAAACGCCTTTGAAAAGGCCTTGGACAACTAGTGACTCCCAGCTGCAGCCCTCCGGGGCGCGGCTGCACTCTGTACAAGAGATTTTGGATCGGGTCAAAAATACTGGTGAAAAGATGTAGGTGTACTATGAAAGAATGGAATCTGAACACAGCTGAATTGCGCGCCCACGCCAAAGAGATCAAAGTGGGTGACATGGTGAACCTGTCGGGCACGATTTACACGGCCAGAGATGCGGCCCATAAACGCCTGTTTGCCATGTTGGATGAAGGCAAAGACCTGCCTTTCGACGTCAAAGACGCCGTGATCTATTATGCGGGCCCCACCCAGGCAAAGCCGGGCGAAGTCATCGGCTCCATCGGGCCCACCACTTCGGGCCGCATGGACCCCTATGCACCCCGCCTGCTGGATATGGGCCTTGTGGCCATGATCGGCAAGGGCGGCCGGGCCAAACCGGTGGTGGATGCCATCGTGCGCAATGGCGCTGTGTATTTCTGCGCCATCGGCGGCGCGGGCGCTGCCATCTCCGGCTGCATCAAAAAAGTAGAGGTGCTGGCTTTTGAAGAGCTGGGCTGCGAATCGCTGAAGCGGCTGACCATTGAGAATATGCCTGTGGTCTGCACCATCGACAGCACCGGCCAGAACCAGTTTGAGCTGGGCCGCGCCGAATACGAAGTAAAGGACTAAACCAGTAAAAGCCCCTCTTGTGGGGCTTTTGCTTTTTGCACAAATGAATTAAATAATTTATTTTATAAAAATAGAATTATAATAGAGCGTAAAACAGCCCATAAAATGAATTGATTTAAAAAGTTTCATTCATTTTGTAAAAAACTCTTGCATCTTGAGCCGAATGGGGGTAGGATGGAACAAACGAGGCGCTCCGGCGCTGTGAGGATGCAACCGAAAGAATGAGATGGAGAGGTGGAGCCTGATGGAACATTTGGATATTTCTTCGATCTATGCCGACAATGTGTTCAACGATGAATCCATGCGCCGGTACTTGCCCAGCAACATCTATAAGCAGCTGCGGGCCACCATTGACCAAAACAAGCCGCTGGACCCGGCCATTGCCGACAGCGTGGCCAACGGCATGCGGCTGTGGGCCCTGGAGAAGGGGGCCACCCATTACACCCACTGGTTCCAGCCGCTGACAGGTGTGACGGCGGAAAAACACGAATCCTTTTTGAACCCCATGTCCGACGGCAGCGTCATCATGGCTTTTTCGGGCAAAGAGCTGATCCGGGGCGAAAGCGACGCTTCCAGCTTCCCCTCCGGCGGCCTGCGGGCCACTTTTGAGGCCCGGGGCTACACCATGTGGGATTGCACGTCCCCGGCCTTTGTCAAGGACAACACGCTGTACATCCCCACCTGCTTCTGTTCGTTCAACGGGGAGATCTTGGACCACAAGACGCCGCTGCTGCGCTCCATGGAGGCCCTTTCCAACCAGGCGGTCCGGCTGCTGCACTTGCTGGGCAAGCCCGAAGTGGAGCGGGTGGTGGCCATGGCCGGCGCCGAGCAGGAGTATTTCCTGGTGGACAAAGAGCTGTTTGACCAGCGCCTGGACCTGATGTTGTGCAACCGGACGCTGTTTGGCGCCCGGCCGCCCAAAGGCCAGGAGATGGACGGCCACTACTACGGCAACATCAAAGAGCGGGTCATGGATTTCATGCGGGAGCTGGATGAAGAGCTGTGGCGGCTGGGCGTGCCCGCCAAAACAGAGCACAACGAGGCGGCCCCTGCCCAGCACGAGCTGGCCGCGGTGTATACCATTGCCAACATCGCCTGCGACAACAACCAGCTCATCATGGAGACCATGAAAAAAGTGGCTCTGCGCAAGGGCTTGGTGTGCCTGCTGCACGAAAAGCCCTTTGAAGGCGTCAACGGCAGCGGCAAGCACAACAACTGGTCGCTGAACATCTACAACGGCCCCAGCCTGCTGGATCCGGGCAAGACACCGGCGGACAACGCCCAGTTCCTGCTGTTTTTGTGCGCCGTGATCTGGGCGGTGGACGAATACGCCGAGCTGCTGCGCGCTTCGGTCACCAGCCCGGGCAACGACCACCGGCTGGGCGGCCACGAGGCGCCGCCGCCCATCATCTCCGTGTTTTTGGGGGATGACCTGACCGATATCCTGGAGGAGATCGAGACCGGCCGGCCTTCCCAGCTGCGCCAGGGCGGCAACATCGAGATCGGCGTCAACGCCATCCCTTGGTTGCCGCGGGATACATCGGACCGGAACCGCACTTCGCCCTTTGCCTTTACCGGCAAGAAGTTCGAATTCCGCATGCTGGGCTCTTCCATGTCCATCGGCACCTGCAACAACGCCCTGAACGCCGCGGTGGCCGAGATCTTGTGCCGCATCGCCGACCGGCTGGAAAAGGCGGAAGACCGGCAGGCCTGTGTGCGGGAACTGATCCGGGAGATCTACCGGGACCACAAGCGGGTGGTGTTCAACGGCAACAACTACAGCCGGGAATGGGTGGCCGAAGCCAAGGAGCGGGGCCTGCCCTGCGCCGACAACGATGTGGACGCCGCTGCCGGGCTGGTGTGCACCAAATCCATCGACTTGTACGAAAAGCACGGGATCTTCCGCCGCAAGGAGCTGGAGGCCCGGTACAACATCCGCTTGGAGACCTATGTGCGCACCCTGGATCTGGAAGCCCGCACCATGCTGGATATGGCGAAGCGCCAGATCATCCCGGCGGTGATCGGCTACACCAAATACCTGGCCGACTGTGTGTGCGCCGTGCAATCCACTGGCCTGACAGTGGACATGTCCATCGAATCCAGCGCGCTGAAAGACGTGGCGGCCGCCGGGGCCCAGCTGAAAACAGCGGTATCCAAGCTGGAAAAGGCGCTGGAAAAGGCGGCGACGATAGAGGATGTGCCCGAGCGGGCCCAGGCTTACCGGGACAAGGTGGGCACCGCCATGGCGGCGCTGCGGGAAGTATCCGACCGGCTGGAAATGCTGGTCAGCAAGGAATATTGGCCCATCCCCACCTATTCCGACCTGCTGTTCCAGGTATAAAAGCAAAAGGGATCTTGCAAAAGGGCGTGGCCTGTGCCATGCCCTTTTGTTCAGCGCGGCGCTCCCAAGGGCGTCGGTGAGCGCCACGCCTGCTCTGTGGAACAAACTGCACGGCGAGGCTGCGGCAGGTGGCGCTGCCCGGCTTTGCCCGGCGGCAAGACGGATGAAACAAGGCCGGCATTCTGGCAGGGGAGCCAGGATGCCGGCTTGCTTTTTCTTGGGGCAGGGGAAGGGTCATTGGAATTGGGCGTCGTACAGCTCCCGGTAGAAGCCGCCGGCCGCCATCAGCTGTTCGTGAGTGCCCTGCTCCACCACATTGCCATCCCGTACCACCAGGATGCAGTCCGCGTTGCGGATGGTGGAAAGGCGGTGGGCCACCACAAAGCAGGTCTTATCCCGCATCAGCTCCCGCATGGCCTGCTGGATCTGCATTTCGGTGCGGGTGTCCACGTTGGAGGTGGCCTCATCTAAGATCAGCATGGGCGCATCCAGCAGCATGGCCCGGGCAATGGTCAGCAGCTGCTTTTGCCCTTTGGAGAGGTTGGCGCCATCGTCGGTGAGCAGCGTGTCATAGCCCTGGGGCAGGCTTTGGATGGAGCGGTGGATGTGGGCGGCCTTTGCCACCCGTTCCACGTCTTCTTGCCGGGCCCCCTGTTTGCCATAGGCGATGTTTTCATAGATGGTGCCATAGAACAGCCAGGTGTCCTGCAGCACCATGGAGTAGGCCAGACGCAAGCTCTGGCGGGTGACGGATTTGACGGGCAGGCCATCCACCCGCACCTGGCCGGAATCCACATCGTAGAACCGCATGAGCAGGTTGATCAGCGTGGTCTTGCCCGCGCCGGTGGGGCCCACGATGGCCGTCATAGTGCCCGGCTTGGCATGCAGGCTCAAATCGTGGAGGATGGTGTGGCCCGGCTCGTAGCCAAAGGACACGTCTTCCAAAGCCACATCCCCGGCCACATGGTCCAGCACCTGGGCGCCCAAAGCGTCGGGAGCCTCCGGCGCTTCGTCCAGCAGGCGGAACACCCGCTCTGCCGCGGCCAGGGCCGATTGCAGCTCGCCCACGATGTTGGCCGTCTCGTTGATGGGGCCGGAGAATTTGCGGGAATAGAGCACGAAGGAAGAGATGCTGCCCACGGTCATCAGGCCCTGGAGGTAGAGCAGGGCGCCGCACACGCTGATCAGGGCCAGGGACAGGTTGTTGATGAAATTGACACAGGGGCCCACCCGGCTGCTGTAATATTCGGCGTTGAAATAGGCGTCCACCGTCTCGTCGTTCACCGCGTCCAGCTTGCGGATGGTGTTCTCCTCCTGGCAATAGGCCGTCAGGGTCTTTTGGCCGGTGATGGCCTCTTCCACAAAGCCGTTGAGCTGGCCGATCTTCAAGGAGCGGCGGCGGAACAGCGGCCGTGTATGGGAGGTGATGAAGCGGGTGATCAGGATGGACAGCGGCACGGTGACGCCAAAGACCAGCACCAAAGGGGGCGAGATGGCCAGCATCATGCCCAGGCTTCCCACCACCGTGACCACGCTGGCCAGCACCTGGACCAGGTCGGTGGAAAGGGAGGCGTTGATGGTATCAGTGTCATAGGAGATGCGGCTCAGGATATCGCCGGCCGGGTGGGTGTCGAAATACCCCACCGGCAGGGTGGCCAAGTGGTTGAAGATATCGGCCCGCATGGAATACGTCACTTTGCGGCTGATGGTGATCATGATGACAGAGAGCAGATAGGCCAGGGCCGAAGAAGCGGCGTAGAACACCAGCATCCAGAGGGCATACCGGCCCACCTGGGCAAAATCCACCCCGCCCGGGCCGCCCTCCATGCTGTCGATGGCCTTGCCCGACAGCATGGGGGCCAGCAGCGCCAGCAGGTTGGAGGCCAAAGTCAGGGCCAGCGCCAGCAGGATCCACCAGCGGAACCGCATCAGGTAGCGGCACAGGCGGGTCAGGGTCGCCCGCTTGTGCACCGGCTTTTGGGGGCCGGCAGGGGCGGCACGGCCATAGGCGGGCTGGGGGTTATTGGTGCGCGGCATGTTGGTCGCCTCCTTCCGGGGCAGGGGTGCTGCCGTCCCCCATCTGGATCTGGTAGATCTCGCGGTAAAGGGGGCAATCGCGCAGCAGTTCTTCGTGGGTGCCGTACCCCAGGCAGCGCCCCTCTTCCAAAACCAGGATGTGTTCCGCATGGCGGATGGAGCTGATCCGCTGGGCCACGATGACGCAGGTGGCCCGATAGCGGCTGCGGATCTGCCGGCGCAGGGCGGCGTCCGTCTTGTAATCCAGGGCGCTGGAAGAATCGTCCAGCAGCAGGATCTCCGGCGAGCCGGCCAAAGCCCGGGCGATGAGCAGCCGCTGCTTTTGGCCGCCGCTCAGGTTGGCGCCCTTGATGGCCACGTCCCCCTGGAAGCCCCGGCCCTGGGCCCCTTTGATGAAATCGGCCTGGGCGCTTTGGGCCGCCTGGCGGATCTGCTCCATGGAGATCTGCCGGCCCAGGCGGATGTTCTCTGCGATGGAATCGGCAAAGAGGGCGTCATTTTGGAACACCACGCCGAACTTTTGCCGCAGATCGTGGAGGGGATAGCTGCGCACGTCCCGGCCATCCACCAAGATGCGGCCGCTGTCTGCATCGTAGAGCCGCAGCAGCAGGGAGACGATGGTGGATTTGCCCGCGCCGGTGGGGCCGATGATCCCCAAAGTCTCCCCGGGCTCCAGCGCAAAGCTGATGTGGCTCAGGTCCAGCTCTTTTTTCTGGTAGGAAAAGCTCACGTCTTCAAACCGGATGCGGGCAGTGCCCGGGGTGGGGGGCAACGGCTGGGGCTCCAGGTCCGGCGGGGCGTCCAGCACCTCCACGATGCGGGCGGCCGAGGCGCTGGCCTTGGAATACATGGTCAGCACCCGGGTGATGGACAGCATGGCGTTGAGGATGATGGTGAAATAGGAGAGGAAAGCCATGATCTTGCCCACTTCCGAAGTGCCGGCGTTGACCCGCAGCGCCCCCGCGGCAATGACGAGCACCAGCCCCAAATTGAGGACCATGTTCATGGTGGGCCGCAAAAAGGCCATGTTCAGCGCGGCTTTCTGCTCCCGCTCCATCATCTGGCGGTTGGCGTTTTCAAAGTGCCGCCGCTCGTAATCTTCTTTGGAAAGGGCTTTGATGACCCGCACGCCGGCGATGTTTTCACGGACCACCCGCACCAGCTGGTCCGCCGCGCGCTGGACGTTTTGGTAGAGGGGCGTGCCCCGGCGGGAGATGAAGAACACCGCCCCGCCCATGAAGGGCAGCAGCGCCACCAGCACCAGCGTGAGCACCGGGTCCAGCGTCAGCGTGATGAGCACGCCGCCCAGCAGCAAGATCGGGGCCCGGAAGCCGATGCGCTGCATCATGCCGATGACTTGGTGGATGTTGTAGGTATCCGACGTCATGCGGGAGATGAGGGATGGGATCGTGAAGCGGTCCACCTGGGCGCTGGAAAGGTGGGCGATGCGGGCGAACAGGTCGTGGCGTATGCGGCGGGTGGCGTCCCGAGCCACCCGGGAGGCCGAGCGGTTGGCCAAGACGCTGGTCACCAGGCCTGCCCCGGAAAAAAGCAGCATAAACAGGCCCCACAGCAGCACTTGGCCCATGTCTTTGCGGGGGATGACCACATCGACGATATGGGCCAGGGCCCAGGGCAGCAGCAGATCCATGATGGTGCCGGTGAATTTCAAGCTGAGGCCGCCGGCAATGCGCCACACATAAGGGCGCAGGTAGTGGAAGACACGGCCCATATTGGCGCCTCCTTTCCTCCTGTCGGGGCAGTGCCCCGACCTTCTCATTCCCATTATGCAGCGCCCGGACTGCAAAAGTCAAGATTAGGTACCGAAATATTTTGCACATGGACAAAAAGGGCCGGATGGAGTAAAATGGGGAGCAGAAGAATGGTCGGGAAGCGCAGACAGCGCAGACGAATGAAGGAGGAAACACAGCATGAAAGTTTTGGCGATCAACGGCAGCCCGCGGCCCGATGGCAACACAGCCTATGCCATCGGCCTGGTCTTGGGGCAGCTGGAGCAGCAGGGCATCGAGACTGAAGTGATCCAGGTGGGCGGCAAGCCTTTCCGGGGCTGCGTGGGCTGCGGCGGCTGCAGCCAGACAGGGCGCTGCGTCATTGACGACGGGCTCAACGAGCTGGCCGATAAAATGGAAGAGGCCGACGGCATTCTGGTGGGCACGCCGGTCTATTACGCCGGCATCAACGGCACGCTGAAATGCTTTTTGGACCGGGCCTTTTACAGCCGGGGCAGCAAGATGCGCCACAAGGTGGGCGCCGGGCTGGCCGCTGTGCGCCGCACCGGCGGCATGACCGCTCTGGCCGATATCGAGCACTTTTTCACCATTTCAGAAATGCTGATCCCCGCATCGAATTATTGGAACGTGATCCATGGCCGGGCCAAAGGGGAGGCCCAGCAGGATGTGGAAGGGCGGCAAGTCATGGAGACTTTGGGCCGCAACATGGCCTGGCTGCTGGCCATGCGGCAGCAGGGGCTGGCCACAGCGCCCGAATACCAGAAAAAGCAGGCGATGAACTTCATCCGCTGACTGTTTGATTTGCAAAAAGGAGTGTAGTTTTATGGACGAGAAGACCATTGCATCCCGCATTGCCCAGAACCGGGATTTTATGAAGAGCAGCTTTGGCCGGGAGGCCGTGGTGTCGGATCAGCAGAAGCTGCTGCCCCAGCCGCCCCTGGTCAAGGAGGCCCAGGGGGGCAAGCAGATCCCCCTGACCCGCGATTTCAGCCAGGTGGTGACAGAGCACGACTATGTCAAACTGCTGGAAGAGCGGGTGAGCAACCGGTTTTACGCTGACACGCCCATGACACTGGACCAGCTGGCCTTTTTGTTGTGGTCCACCCAAGGGGTGCGGGCCATCCGGGGCAAAAACTACGCGGCGCTGCGGCCCGTGCCCTCCGCCGGCGCCCGGCATCCCTTTGAGACCTACCTGGCGGTCAGCCGGGTGGAAGGGCTGGCGCCCGGCATTTACCACTACCTGCCCATGGAACACGCCCTGGAACTGGTGAAAGAGCAGCAGGGGATGGCCGAAGAGATCGCTGCCTGCGCCTGCAACCAGAAATGGGCGGCAAAAGCGGCAGTGGCCTTTTTCTACACCTGTGTGGCCTACCGGGGGGAATGGCGGTACAGCGTCAACGCCCACCGGGTCATGCTGATGGATGTGGGCCACATCATGCAGAACCTGTATCTGAGCGCCCAGGCTGTGGGCTGTGGCACCTGCGCCGTGGCGGCCATCCAGCAGCGGCGGACAGACGCGCTGCTGGGAGTGGACGGCAAAGAGGAGTACACCGTCTACATGGCGCCGGTGGGCGTGCGGGACGAGAGCCGCAACGCCACAGGCACCCAAAAGCTGTACGCCGATGTCTAAAAGAGAGGCGCCCTGGCAGGGGCCAAACAAAAAGAGGCGGAAAATTCCGCCTCTTTCTTTTATTTGTCCGACCGGCCTTTCGCCTGGAACAGAATGGCGCCCATGAGGAAGGCACCCATGACGATGACCGCCAAGGCCAGCCCCAGCCCCGGCATTTGAACACCTGGCATGAGCTCCACAGCCAAGCCCAACCAAAAGGCTGCAAAGGTGCAGACCGCACTCAGAAAAATGATGCCGATACCCATGTTTGCGCCTCCATATCCTGTTTTTTTGCTCTGTCAAACACTGGCCTCTTCATCGTCCCGGCTGCGCAGCCAGGCAGGTCGCTGCCGCAAGATGAAGCTGGCAGCAATGCCCAAGGCGCCGAACAGCGCCACCAGAGAGGTGCCGCCATAGCTGAAGAAAGGCAGGGTCAGGCCGATGACGGGCAGCACGCCGACGCACATGCCGACGTTGATGATCGTCTGCACCATGAACATCGACCCTATGCCGATGCAGACCAGGTAGCCGAAGCGGCCGTCGCAGCGGCCTGCATCGTAAAACAGCCGCAGCACCAAAATGGTGAGCAGCACCAGCACCACGCAGCAGCCCACAAAGCCGAATTCTTCGCCGATGACGGAAAAGATGGAATCGGTGTGTTTGGCAGGCAGGCTGTTGTGCTGGGTCTGGCGGCCCTGCAAATAGCCGGAACCCAGGAACTGGCCAGAACCGATGGCGATCTTGCTCTGCTCGGTCTGGTAATAGCGGGCAGGGTCGATCTCCGGGTCGAAGATCACCAGGATGCGGTTTTTCTGGTAGGTGTCCAAAAAGGCCCACACCAGGGGCACGCAGGCCAGGCCGGCCGCCGTCATGCCGCCCAGCCACTTCCAGTTCAGGCCGCTGGCAAAGAGCATCACCACAAAGATCAGGGTGTAGGCCACGGCCATGCCCAGATCTCGGGTGGGGATGAACACCACGGCCAAGATGACGGCAAAATGGACGATGAGCTGGCCCACCGAAGTCACCCGGTTGATCTTATCTTTGAGCTGGTTCATGTGGCAGGCCATGGTGAAAATGAAGATCAGCTTGCCAAATTCGGCCGGCTGCACATTGAGGCCGGGGGCGATCTGGATCCAGCTCCGGTTGCCCGTGTCGCCTGCATGGCCCAGCGGGATGATGGCCAGCTGGAACAGCACGTTCAGCAGGAAAAACCACTTCCAGAACCGGCTGATGTTCTCAAAATCGATGAGGGAAGCGATGATGAAACAGAGGGTGCCCAGGCAGATGGCCACGCTCTGGATGACGATGTACCGGTCACTGTCCATCGTGTAGGTGGCGCTGTAAATGGCCACAAGGCCCAGGCCGGAGCACAGCAGGGCCAGCAGCAGCAGGAACAGATCCGTGTGCCGCAAATACGTTTGAATGCCGCGGAGGAATTTGATCATGGGCTACAACCTTTCCTGGGATGCGAAAATGTGAAATGGAAGGGGAGGCCTTTGGGCAGGCTCCCCACTCTGCGTTCCGCCGTTAAAGCTAATTGTACCATTGGCAGGGTGGATATGCAATGGCTATGCTTGGGCCAGAATAGACAAAAACCCTGGGGGACAAAGGGGGAAAGTGGACGTTTTTTCGCAAATCGCTTTCCTTGCCACAGCATCGGTGGTATAATATAAATAAATGCTGCTTTGTGCGGCGCACAGCGGCCGAGGGCTTTCCCCAGGGCTGCGGAAGCCTGGAAAGGAAAACGGTTCCGGGCCGGGGAGCGGCAGGCAGCGCATCCACTTCTTTTAATAGGAGTTTTGCCATGAAAACGATTATGCAAACAAGCCAGCATTTCGCCTTTGACCCTTCGATCCCGCCGGCGCTGCGGGTGCACAGCGGGGAGACCGTCCGGTTCCAGTGTCAGGATTGTTACTGCGGCCAGCTGGAGCAGGATGGCTGGGATTTTGCCCGCATGGACATGGGGCGCAACAACCCGGCCACCGGGCCTCTGTACATCGAAGAAGCCCAGCCGGGCGATGTGCTGCGGGTCAAGATCCTGACCATCGACATTGCAGAGGAGGGCTCCATGTGCGCGCGCACCGGCGCCGGGATCTATGGGATCGAGGGCTGCCATTGCCGCCGCTTTCCCATCCGGCAGGGCATGGTGCAGTTCGACAAGGGGATCCAGGTGCCGGTGCGGCCTATGATCGGCGTCATCGGCACGGCGCCAGCCGGCCAGCCGGTGCCCACCACCGTGCCGGGCGAGCACGGCGGCAACCTGGATATTCGGGATATGAACCAGGGGGCCACCCTGTATCTGCCCGTGCAAGTGCCGGGCGCCCTGCTCTCCATGGGCGACCTCCACGCAGTGCAGGGGGACGGGGAAACGGTGATCTGCGCCCTGGAGATGGACGGCCAAGTGACTGTGCAGGTGGACGTGCTCCGGGGCAGAGAGGACATCCCCACGCCTTTTTTGGTGACGCCTGACCGCTATATGACCACGGCGGCCGACCCTTCGCTGGATGTGTGCAGCGTGGCGGCGGCCCGCAAGATGCAGGCTTTCTTGCAGCAGCACGCCGGTTTGACCGACGCCCAGAGCGGCTTGCTGCTCTCGCTGGCAGGCAACTTGCGCATCAGCCAGGTGGTGAACCCCAGCAAGGGCTGCATCATGGAGCTGCCCCGGGGCCTGGCCCACGAGAGTTTTGAAGAATGAGCCCACGGAGTGTGACGACATTGACAGAATTAGAACAGGTGGATACCTATTCGCCCGAACAGACGGAAGCCTTTGGCGAGCACCTGGCCGGCGCTTACCCCGGCTGCCGGGTGCTGGCGCTGCTGGGCGGCCTGGGGGCAGGCAAAACAGCCCTGGTCCGGGGCCTGGCCCGGCTGACCTCCCCGATGGAGTCGGCGGATTACATCC
>JABLTT010094276.1_pt1 | contig 14651 bp, 13 predicted proteins | sample 7160061 | NCBI WGS metagenome assembly JABLTT01 (sample SAMN14651232, study PRJNA627086) | human gut metagenome | isolation source: feces | host: Homo sapiens
AGATATGTGTCACCACTACCTCTGTTATCCAAGGCAATGTGTGGTCTACCCCAAGTATTATCAATCGTAAGCGTTCCATTCAGTGATTGGCTACCATCATTAAAACGCCCTTGGTTTTTAATACCAACTTCAAACCCTTTAGTAATCCAATTGTTAGAAACATAGTCAAACAGAATTTCAGACTTCTTAACATTTTCCGTATCTGATTCATTAGGATTACCAATTTCATAGCTTTCGGTAGCGCTTTTGACAATCCCAACCCAGCCATTATCAGAATTAAATTTTAACTTGATGTTTGGGTAAGTTTCAGCTGTACCAAAATTCTTTAGTGTAGCCTTGTAATGCCCTGTAGATACTTTCTTAATGCTACCGTACTTGGTTTCGCCGTCGCTACTTACAAGAGCTTCAGCTTTGTTTTCACCGTAACTTTTCGGCACATCGAACGTAACCGACACCTTTGCTGTAATAGGTGCAGTGTTCTTATCCACCGTTAAGGACACTTGACCAGATGGAATAGCTTCCCAAACTTTGTTGGGTTCGTCACCAAAAATCAATGTTTTCGGTTTATCCACGTTGAGATATCCGCCCATCGTTTCAGCTACACTATTAAAGTAATCGTAGTTACCAACTAGAGTAAACGATACTTGAATCTGTTTAACTGATAAGGTGTTATATAAGAATTGCTGACCATAGCGCCTGTTACCTTGGTCTTGATAGTTGTTATTAAAGTTAGAAGCCACGTTTTTTACGACCTCTACCGGAACGGTAAGTCCTTGACCTTCATTAAATACTTCGGTTAAGTTTTTACCGTCAAAAATTACTGACATTCCTATCAAATAATGCTACCTCCTAACAGCGCTTGCCTGCGCTCATATTCGTTAGTTGCTTTTGTCATAAATGGTGCCAAACCGTTTGAAACACTTCTACCATCGATGATATTTTGAATCTCAATTGGCTTAGAGCCATTAGTTACCAATTGACTAAGCAAACCAATCATGACGTCTAGCTTGTCTTCTAATACAGAAACACGTTGTTGACTTGGTGAATCATCATGGTTGTTTTGTGGTGCATCTCCAGCAAAGCGTGCTACTGCTTCAGTAAGCAATTTCCATGCTCTACCACGCTTAGCAATATCGGTCGGTATAACGTATTCTGGCATATCGCCTTCAGCCAATTCATACACACCATTTTTATGAACTAAGCCACCGTTTGCGTAACCATAAGCGGCCACACGATTAAAGGCTGCGTCTGACGTTCCATAGCGGTGTTTGATGTAGTTGATTGCAGCGAGCAAGTTATCATAACCGTTTCGGATATTGTCGTGTCCTTTGTGTTTATACGCATTGAAAGTAGGCCCGATGGTTTGCATCAAACCGATTGACGGTGTCCCCTTCATGGCATTGCTATCCCAATTATTTTGTGCATTAGGGTCACCATTAGACTCTCTCTGGATGGTAGCTAAAATTTTAGAAACACGGAAGTTGTTTGGTTCTATCCCGTTAGCTTCAAGCGCTTTAACTACCGTATCACGCCAACGAGCAACACCAGTCCCCTGTGGATGATCTTCACCGCCGCCTGCTGGGCTGAGCAACGGACCAAGCGTTTTCTTAATCCAATCGAACATACCGCCTACTTGACGTTTAATCAAAGTTTGAAGTGGGTTGTTGCGGTCCTTTAGTGGTTTTCCATCTTCGCCACTGCTTCCAAAATCTCGAATACCGAAATCAAGAAATGTAGCAGCATTTTTGACATGACGACCAGTAAATTGATGGTATTTACCATCACCGTTATAGTTGTAATCTTCACCATCATAAGTATCACCATGTACAGCTGTTACAAAGTCAACGTGGTTACTTGAAACGGGACCACCTGTGTAAACAGATACTACACCGGGTTTTGGTCTACTCAAGTGTGGCACTCTGGCAGACATCCATTGGTTACCATTGCCAAGATGACTAAACAAGCTAGGGTTGACACCAAGATTTGCCAAACGACTAGCAATGAACGATACACACTCGCGATAGTAGTATCCCCATGGGTCTGCTCCAGCATCTTTAGCTTTGTCTTTAAAGCGGTAGTCATCGCCTTTAGCACCTATAGCTACAGTACCTTCATCCATTGAAGCATTAGCCATTGACCAAAGTTCTTTCCACCAGTTTTTAGCTTCTCCGACAGGTTTCTTATAAAGTGCGTTACCAAGTGGATTAAACATAGCAGCTAGTTTATCAGCATTAGGGTTGAATTTCTTAGCGAGTGATCCCACTGGGTCTTTAATAGCACTTCCGATAAATTCAATCATTTTCATGAATTTATCGACGCCATTCTTCATAGTATCCCAAACTGACCCAGCTACATTGGTAGTTGTATCCCAGATTTTAGACCAGAAGCCTGTACCTTTAGCGTAAGCCCCACGTTCTACGCCCATAAGCGTAGCTAGTTCGCTGGCATTAATTACCTCTGAACCAGCTGGCAAGAGATAATCAACGTTTCGACCTTGTGGCAAGAATGACTTTCCATTAGGCAAGATTACCATTTCTTGGTTATTAGTCTCTGGACTATCGTTACCATCGTTTAGTGTAGCAAGTGTTGGTCTAGTGATTGGGTTTCGGAATGAGCTGAATAAACCTGTACCATCCGCAAATTTAACTTTAGGGATTTTACCGATTGCGTTCTTCGGACCACCGAAGTCGTGGATTAAGCCGTTGATGCCGTCGATACCATCGTTCGGAATTTTGATGACCGCATTAATACCGTTACCAGCCAAATCTTTCAAACCGTTCCACATGTCGCCAAAACCGTTCTTTATACCGTCCCAGATGTCTTGGAATTTGTTTTTGATTTTATCCAGATTATCAAAAAGCAATCCTTTCAAATCATTGCCGAATTTCTTCTTAGTGTCAGCATTCATGTCATCCCAGCGGGCTGATAGGAAATCTTTTGATTTGTTCCAAGTCTTAGACCATCTGTCGTGGATTTCATCATGCTTATCTTTGATAGAAGACCCAAGACGTTTAATACTTTCATTAGTATTGCCTTTCATATCATCCCAGCGGTCTGATAGATAGTCTTTGGATTTCTTCCAGCCTTTGTTCCACTCTTTACCGATGTCAGAAAGTTTACCGGTGATAGCAGAACCAAGATTTTTCATGCCGCTTTTAGCGCCGTCTTTGATGTTATCCCAAGTCTTTCTAAGATTTTTAGGGATATCCTTAAACCATTTGACAATGTTGTCAAATGCTTTTTTGGCGTTCTTTGCTAAATCATCAACAAATTTCTTGAATTTCTTATTGTGCTTGTAAATTAAAGCGAAAGCTCCAGCAATCGGATTGGCAATAAATAAGAGGATTTGTTTCCAGTCCTTTTTAAAGAAATTAATAACCTTGCCAAAGATTTTTTTGGTAACCTTGAAGATTTTATCAAAGGCTTTCTTGGCAGCACTAAACATGCCATCAACAAATTTTTTGAATTGTTTGTTGTGTTTATAAAGTTCGTAGAGAGCAGTAGATATACCGATTACAGCTGTAGCAATTAAAATCAGTGGATTTGCTTTAGCAAAATTAAATGCAAGTTTAATACCGTTACCTACAAATTTAGCAGTGTTTAGCAATCCCGTTAAAGCTAATTTAGCAGTTTTAGTTGCTACAGAAGCAGTCCATTTAAAAGCTGATTTAGTTCCTCTACCAATCTTCTTAATGCCACCAAGTTTATTATTTACTGCGTCTTCTCCACGAACGCCCATAACCCAATTTAAAGCGCCATTAACTCCGCTACCAGCTTTTTTGATATTTGAAATCCCACCGGTTATCGTCCCAAAAAGTGATTTTGAGGTATTTAAAACCGCTTTTGATGCAAAATAGGCAACCAATACCTTACCAACTGTTTTTATTGCATCTTTATGCTTTGAAACTTCTTTTAAAGCGCTGGCAATATTTTTAAGAGGGTCTTTTGATTTTTTAGAATGACCATTCATAGCGCTAATGCTATCTGAAATCTCTACAATAATTCCTTTTGCAGTGTCCCAAACAGCCATTCCAAAAATCTTAGATATTTCAAAAATGCTTTTCCCGATAGATGAAAGTTCTTTTTTGTGATCTTTTAAATAGTCAAAAATTTTTTGTACAGAATTACCAAAACCAGTTATGCTTTTAGTGATTTTTTCTTTTCCAACAACATCAACCATGTCTTTAAGCCCATTTACAACGGTTGATTTTAAACTCCCAAACGCTCCTTCAAATGTTTTTGTTGATTTAGCAGCCTTTTCAGCACCCTTGCTGTTTCCGAGTTGCTCAATAGCTGTCAGGAACTCTTCAGAACTGATTTCTCCGTTTTCCATAGCTTTACGGAAGTCGCCAACGAATGCACCGTTTTTAGAAAGAGCTTCTTGTAACTTACCAGATGCACCGGGAATTGCATCAGCTAACTGATTCCAGTTTTCCGTGGTCAACTTACCTGCCCCAGCTGTTTGGGTAAGCACCATACCGAGCGACTTAAATGTTTCTTTATTCCCGCCCGCTACTGCATTTAAATTACCACTTGCAATAGTAATTTCTTTATATTTTTCGATGCCGTTTGAGGCTAATTGAGCACCAGTATTTGCGACATCTTGTAACTCATAAACTGTTTTATCAGCGTATGTTTTAAAGTATTTACTAGCTTCTTCCGTTTCTTTCTTAGTTTTGCCAGCAAAGTTCATTGTACTTTCAAACTTTTCGAGCGAATCGGACGTTGCCATAACCTCTCCTGACAATCCCATGACAGAACTCGAAATGGATTGGATGGCACTAGATGCCATTCCCGCTATTGCGCCAAAAGATAATTTTTCTCTAAACGTACCTAAAATAGAATTTGAACTATTTACATTTCTTCCCAATTCAGCAATTTTAGAATTAGTATCGAGGATACCTGCTTTTAACTTATCAAAAAAAGTAGGATTTGATTTCCTTAACTCATTAGCTAACTCAATTTGTTCACGCTTAGCTTTGGCTATCGCACTTGCTGTCTCGTTAATACGTATTTTCTGCTTGACATAAGCATCACCGTCACCTGATTGAGCGACTTCTTTTAAAAGTTTCACTTGTGCTTCATACTGCTTATTTAAGTTATTAACAGCATTTTTCGAAGCATTTAACTTAGCTTGTAAAGCTTCTGATTCACGACCTTCGGCTTGTAATCTCTTAACATAACTTTCTGACAAGTCATTGCTTAGGTGATATGCTTTTTGCAAGTCAGCAAGTCCAGATTTTTGATAATCAAGACTTTGCTTAGCTTGACGCTGTTGATTTTCCAATGCTGCTAATCGTGTAGTAGCTTGGTCAATCTGTTGTTGGTATTTTAGGTATTGTTCAGCGACTTCTACAGTGCTTCCTTTAAGTTGAGACTGTTCTTGTTTCAGTTTCTCAATCTTTTGTTGTTGATTTTGGATAGAATTACCCAAACCGTCATATTTGGCTTGTGCTGCACCTAAATAATCACCAGCACTTCGCATTTGGCTTTCTTGTGCCTTCCATGCGTTCGTTGAGCTGTTGACCAACTGAGTTAATCGTTTAATCGAGTTAGCAGCCTGTAGCGTGTCTAAGGCTATTTCCGTAGACATTGTAGCTTGTACTTTTGCCATATATTATTTCCTCCTTTCTTTTAAAAATTAGAGTAATGTGGTTGGGTCAACAACTCTATCTTCTTCCTCTTTAGCGTTAAGAATCTTCATCAATTCATAGTAATCAGTGTCATAGTATTGATCTAGTGTCCACCCAAAATTTTCAATTGATTTTTTAGCTACGAGCTTTAAATTTTCTATGCCATTTTCTAAATCAAAAATCTGCTCACCTTTTGATTTTAGTCTTTTGGGTCAGCTTCACCAGAGGATTTTTCGAGTTGTTCATCTGTCAATCCGTACATATAACCAACCAATTTTTCGGCAATTTCTTGCGTGCGTTCGTTGTCTAAATCGAGCAATTTATCATAAGCATCATCATCCAATTTGAGGATTGCACGAATAAAGCTAAGCATTTCTTTGAGAATTGTGAAACTAGCTTGTGCTTGCTCTTGTGTGTCGCTTCCCTCAATGGTATCGCTGATTTTAAGTACAGCAAGTTGATATTCATGCATACGAAGGACGTTACGGTTGCTTGTAATTACTTCAAATGCTTTCTTGCTGATTTCAGGAATTTTAATTGTTTTGATTTCCATTTGTCTTTACTCCTTTTAAACAAAATAGAGGTCAGGCCACGAGCCCGACCTCTTTGCGAATTATAATGTGTCTTAAACTGCTGTAGAGGTAACGAGTGTATATCCACCAAAAACTTCTTTGTGCATATTAGCTTTATCAAAGCCAGATGCACCTGAAAAGTATTTCTTGATTGGCTCACCGCCAAAAGCAATCGCTGACAATGCGTTATATGTCAAGTGGTCGTCTTGACGGGTTTGAGCGGTGTCTGTATCTGTACCTACGTTCTGTGCTGACTCTTGGAAAATACCATTAGCAAACCCAAAATAAACTGAGTTTTTACGGTCAAGCGTTTGTGACTCAATCAATACTGCAACGTGTGGTTTTTCACCTTGGTACACATATCCACCTTTTTTATCCGATTTGAATCCAAGGATTTTTTGTTTGATATCAAAATCAAGGTTGTTAAAATCAAAAGCCACCGTTGGTGAACCGGGTCCAACCATAACATCTTGCACTTCGTTGTTTCCTGGTACTTTAGTCGCTTGACCTTCCAAGTTTGAGATGTTAGCGGTACGAGTACCAAGCATTTTAGAATCGATTTCGATTACACCGTCAGTTGAAAGGCCTTCTGGACCTTTAATAAGTTGTTGAGTAGCAGGGTCAACTAAAGCAAGTTTAACCATTTTCAAACCTACAATTGCCATATATGAATTTTCTCCTTTTTTTAAATTATTTTATCGAAAGCAACATAAAATACCGCAGTGAGCTGTAATGTATCTGGGTCTATGCTGTGTTCTCTCATGTCTATTATTGAGTAGTGTTCAGATTTTAGAAATTTTATCAATTCCATCTCGAAAGCTTCAATATCAAAATCAATATCAGCCTTATAGAAAATCTGAACTTCTACTCTTTCTGTTTTACTGAAAAAGGTATTGTTCCCACTCAAGTCAAGTGAGGGATTGCTTTCAGTGAGCAAAACTATTGTCTTATCGGTATTTTCTTCGAGTTCCTTTGGCAAGTTGTTTGCATATACTTCGCTTATTTCACCAAATTCTTTGCCATCTAGTAACTCTTTTAGTTTTACGGTAGCTAACACTTAATCACTCCCCCCCTTTTCTTCTAATGAGTTTTTCGTATTCCTCTTTTTCTGCTAATAGCACTTTCTTTTGAACAGTGCCATCGTTTTGGACATTGGTTACAAAATGGTCAGCACGGTATTTCTTGGTCCCGTCATTTAAACGTCTAGCATTTTCAGCATGATATTTGTTTTTCCAACCTACCGTAGATACACCATTTTTTATTCCATCGACATTCGTTGTTTGGATAGCCAAACCATCTGCCATGTGTCCAAGCTTCGGATTTTTCTTTTTTGAGTAATGTTTTTCACGAGTAACTTCTTCAAGTTCTTCTTTAAAAACTTTTGCACCAGCACTTGTAATTTTAGCTTGTTCCGCTGGCGTTAAATCACTAATACTAGATACCGTTTTAAGCCAACCCTCTAACGCTTCATCAAGACCTGTCATAAGCCATCACCCAACTTTCTTACGCTTTTTCAAAGTTAGAAAGTCGTAGTGGTTAAATCCAAAGTTTTCGTCTGGACTGATACGCACGATGTCATATTGAGTTCCGTTTAAAGTGACAACTTGACCTTCTAATACTTTTGCATTGTGGCGAATAACAATCACTCGTGTATCATTTTCACCGTTTTGGATAGCTAGATACTCTTGATTGAGCGTTCTAGTGTGTGGCTTGTAGTGCAGCGTAAATTGTTTAACAAATTTTGGAACACTTACTCCAGTGAATTTGTTGGGTGTGCTTTGATATGTACCAAAGTCAGCTTTAAAACGAAAATCTGAGGGTAAATATCTAACTCTAGCCATTAGCCACTACCTCGCTATACGTTGCATATAAGCCCCTTAACTGCCCGATTATGCTATTTAAAGTTAGGTTAATCGGATAAGTCACCGTGTCTGTTAGAGCAACTCTATAAGTGAAATATGAGCTTGTTAGGGCTATTACTGCCGTATCAAATAGATATTTTACATTTTCAAGTTCGTAGAATTTTTGGTCACTACCTACAGCATTGATAATGTATTGTTTAGCAGATTCAATGTAAGCTGGGATGAGTGCAGTGTCGTCTGTCTCATCCAGATTCAGAGTCTGCATGATAGTTTCTTTAGATACACTCATAGCTTACCTCCTAATTAGACTGCTGTTGAACCAATGTTACCTTTTTGGTCAGCAATTGCTTTGAATGACGCTGGCACAAACGCTTCTGTGTCAGTTGCTACAACATCAAAGCGATCAATAACACGTACTTTAGTAGTGTCTGTTTCAAATGCTCCACCACCAATATTCGTTGAAAGAAGTGACAAGTGTTGACGGTCAAACAATGTTACTGCTTGTTTCAAGTCACCAAAGTAAAGTGGCATAACTCCTGATGAAGCGTTAGGAAGCCAGCGGTCAGAAATTTCTTTAACTGCAAAACCGTCAATTGAGTACCCTGTTGGCGATTTTACATCACGTTCCATGAGGTAGTCACCCAAAGCGTTTTTAACTTTTTTAAGTGCAGTAAACCCTGAAGTGTTAGTTAAGAAGAATGAAGTTTGTTTGATTGCTGGGTCAACTTTAGCTTCAAGGTCAATAATATCGTCCCATTTAGTCAACGTTGGTTTAGTTGGGAGTTTGTCAACAACACCCAAGATTGCCTTGTTACGAGTAACCACAACTTTTTTAGCAATCCAACCAGACAACCAAGCAAGAATATTTTCAGCTGAATCAGCAAGCAAGCTGTTAGTAACTGTTGAGATTCCAGCATAGCGCTTGATAGTGTATTTGATAAGAGAAAGTTTTGGGTCATCAATATCGGCAATTTTACCTGCTTCATCATCAATATTAGCAAGGCCTGTAATATCAGTCCATTTTTCATAAACACGTGAACCAGTAAGCGTAGTTACGTTTTCAACGTTAACATATTCTTGTAACGAGTCGTATTGACGAACTAATGTATTGATAGCTGTACGAATATCTTGTGGAATAGTCAAACCAGCATCTGACCCAGAACCGTCTGTTTTAGAATCAAGCAAGTTTTGGTAACGACCACGGACGAGGTTTTTAAAGTCTTTAACAAAGTTGTCTTTAATATCTTCTTCATTCTTAGTCAAAGGTTTTTTCTCTTCTTCAGACATATTTGCGACTTCACTAGCACGCGCTTCTGTATACTGTTCTTTGAACAAATCACGTTTAACTTTAGCAGTATCACGTTCATTTTTGATTTTTTGCAATTCTTCAGCAGTAACTGAATCGTCAAGCATAGCTACGTTAAGTTTTTCGTTCAAGTTTTCGACCTTGTCGCCTTGAGCGATCCAAAGGTCATGCAATTCGTTTGATGTTTTCATTAATTATTTTTCCTTTCATTTTTCAAGTAAAATCGCCAATTTTTGCTCACGCAAAGAATTGGTTTTAGGTTTAGCAATCATATTTTTAAACTTATTGATTGCTGATTTGCTTGGCATCTGATGTACAGCGTTAGTAACCATGATTTGTTCTTCGTCATTATCAAAGAACATGATTTCATCCGCAAAGCCTTTATCAACAGCGGTTTTAGCATTAAGCCATGTTTCTTTTGCCATAAGCTCTAATAATTCTGATTGTTTAAGACCAGTTTTCATCTCGTAAGCCAAAGCGATAGACTCATCAATACTATTCAATACTGCTGATTGATGTTCCATGTCATCACTATTACCGAACGAGCCACTAGAAGCCTTATGTATCATGATATGCGCCGTTGGACTAATGCGCACGGTATCGCCTGCCATAGAAATAACGCTAGCGGCACTAGCTGCAAGCCCTTGCACGTTGACGACAATACGCTTGCCACTATCTCGAAGCATAGTATAGATTTCACTAGCTGCGAACACATCACCGCCGTTCGAAGCAATATTAAGCGTAATTTCTTCGTCTTCATCGTTAGCAATGGCATCTTGTACCATCTTAGGATAGGTACTGGTCATGCCGTAGAAATCATAGAATTCCCTATCGTCATTGCTAACAATATAGCCTTTAATGTCAATCTTGCCCATTTATCTCACCTCCTTTCAATGTGGTATGGTTAGGATTTTCACCTTTTGGCAACTCTTTAGGTAAAATTTCAGCTTGTTGCAAAATATACAAGCCTTGATTCTGTGCGAGTGTGCCACTTTTAACCATGCTATTAATCCTACTGACACTATTAGAGCCAGTAGGGTCAACCGCTGGCAAAATATCAGCGTCCACATCACACGAAAGTTTTTGAGATAGCTCACCGATAAATGGTCTTAAGTATCGTGATATCGCTTTATTATAAAGATCTAAACTCATTTCTAGAGAAGATTGTTGGTCTCCTTGCCCCCCGACAACGTTTTCTGGAATACCGTAGACCTTGGCAAATTGACCAGTCGTCCAATCTGCTTGCTTAAGTAGTTGAGACACGTTCGACTTAATTTCAAGCGGTGTGAAGTCCTCTAAATCATCCAGCACTAACGGACCGCCCTGCATCTGTTTCATTGCTTGGCGTGAACGTGAGAGTTTGGTTTTGAAATCAAGCAAACCACCGCCTTTAATCTTCAAAATACCATTGGCATTTAGGGCGTTTTTAAGAGAGTTAATCGTTAGATTATCGCTAGCTTTTTGAATATCCAGTTCCCTACCAAGAGCCATCAACGGGCTTACACTTGTCAAACCACCATCCACAGATAGCAATTTAAAGTGTAAGACGTCACCTTGTGGGACGTGCTGTTTTGGTGGAATGCGTGGGTCGTCAAAAGTGATGTTGTAGTAAATTCCATCTTTATTATCTAACCGATTAAATGAGACTTGAGACGGTCTCAAATATTCCCACTTCATATCACGCCCGTTTTCATTTCGCCATCGATACGCAAAAGCTTCACCACCCAATAGCATTTGAGCAAAGATAGACTGATAGAAATTAAAGCGGTTGGCATTATTCGATGGATTATCAACGATGCCCTGTAACTGTTTTCGGCTAGTTGTCAGTTTAACTGTTGCAAGGTCGTTAGATAATTGATTGATGATAGAGAATAAGTCTGAGTTTCTGAGAGCAGTTTCAGCTGATACCCACTCACTACCCTGAATAGTAGCTAAAAACTCTGGATCAGTAATATCAAAAAAGACACCTTGATTACTAGGTGGACTCTCTGTTGCGAGATTCGTTATATTAAATATTGGCAATTGTTATCACCTCCTTTCTAGCCATTTTTTGAGGCTAGCTCACTCACTAGACCTGCTAATACGAATGTGATGGTCATGCTAATGCCAAACCACACATATCCAAGGTGGTAAGTGGTTACGTTGAGTGAAATTGCAGCTAAAATGAACATTAAAATGTCAAAAATAGCCCAAATTGCTTTAAAAAACTTCAAAATCATGTATTTAATACTCCTCTAATAGCCCACTTTCTGGGTTTTTTAGCCATGCTAAAACTGCCTCTTGGCTCATATGTTCTACTTTCCATGTTGGATTGTTCGTGATGGCATAGTCTTCAAATGCGTACATGGCATCGTAAAAAGCATCGATAAGAGCATCCACAACGTCAATTTTATATGTTGACTTCATTTTGTCTACCTGAATGCCGATGTTATCCTCTTTGATAACGGCATTTATCAAGGCTTTTCGCATAATTTCATCATCAATGCGTGTAATATTGCCCTCAATGAACAGCGTTTGCAAAAACTTGGTAGGGTCTTTCAATTCACTTGTTCGTTGTCTAATTGGCATCAGTGGGAAACTTGTATTAGATTCCAACGCCTTGATAAATTTAGACATGTTCATCGCGTCATATCCAAAGAATACTACATCAAGCTGATTATCTTCAACATAATCTAAAAACCAACGATACACTTCCTCTGGATTGATAAGCCCTTGTGGGTGGCTTGTAATCGTACAAAAGCCCTTGGCTTCCAAGTCTCGATAGTTAACACCGTCTTGCTCCATTTTAGCTTCAAGCGAGCCTGCTTGTTGCCAAGGAATGAAACTGTGTTGTTCAATATGCCATTTTTGGCTACCATCTTCACCAACGTATGGATAAACAAAACCAATAGCCGTGTTATCGCTGAACATTGAAGCATCAAGACCAACATAAACACGTTTGCCCTTGATGTCAAAGTCATCAATGACTGCATTCTCAATATCTTTTAGGTCGAGAAAACTGTTGCTATCAGCAAGTAACCAACAATTCATGTTTTTTACTTGGAAATCGGCAAGGTTTCCACTTAAAAGGTCGCTATCCCTTTTATCCATCAACCCTTTCATGAGATTATCACGCTCTTGTTCTAAATCTAAAAGCGGATTACTTTTCATCCATGTTTCTGGTTGAAATACCTCTTCAAGGTTATCCTGTGACCACACTAAACAAAGATATGTATCAGCATCCCTACTATCGTCATCTTCCATAGCTTGTTGCATAATCATTTGGTCTTCCCTAAATGGAACAGACGGATTTGGGTAAGCTGTAGAAATTTGAATGAATTGCCTATTCGGGACTTTCACTTGCCCAGAAACGATTTTAGAGACTGCATCCCTTGTTTCAATTTCTCCAATTTCATCAAAAATAGCCGTTGTTCATTCAAGTAAAATGAAAACTATCATATTGCCCACTTTCAGCAGAAATAGCCCTTAAAACGTTATTGTTCGCTTTCATAATAACTTGGTCACTATGCAAGCCCAATTCAGTTTCGTTTGCTAAACTCTTGAATGGTTCGTTCTGGATTATCTGCTTCATCATTGATTTGATGTAACCAAGCAACTTATTTGTTTGTTTGAAGTTGATTGAGGTTACAAGATAATCTTGGTTTGATAACCCCAAGCTTTCAATAAAATACGAATAAGCTGTCAGAATAGCCATTAAGTAAGTTTTCCCTTGACCTCGACCGACTGAAACAATCGCACGGCTGAAACGTTTACCACCGTTTGCATTTCTCCATCCGAAAAGCATACATAAGATGAACTTTTGCCATGCCATCAGCTTTGTTGGCTCACCAGTGTCTACGTTTGGACAAATTCTAGCGAAGCGCAGTAGCTTAGCTGCTTCGTCCGTGTCATAAGAATACGGAAAGTCATCGTTACCTTGCCTTTGCAAATCACGCAAGTGTCTGAAGCATGCTAATTTAATCATGTAACCAGCCGTGATTCGACCTTCTAGGACATCAAAACAATATTTTGTTCCATCGTCTTGATATTTTTTTGCAATATCGGTGAAATCAAATTCTTTATATGCTGCATCTATATCATGAGTTTTTGTTAAATTTGTTTTCATTTACTATTAATCACCCCCTTTCAATATAATAGACATCTTTTTATTTCCCTAAAAATTCCTTCAACATTTCTGCTGTTGAAGCCTTGTTTGTTTCCTCGCCTGCAATTTCCATTAGTTCTTGACGCCCTTTAGGGGTCAAACCAAGCTTAACACCAATTCTATTCAAGGTGTCAACGGCGTCTTTCATTGTGGCGACTGCTGGATTCTTTTTAAAACCAAGCGATTGCTCACCGAGAATCTCACCAGACCCTTGCGCTTGAATCGGCTTCCTGATTTCTTGCTGAATACCATTCTCTTTTATATCTTCATAAGCAAGCTTGTAAATTTCATAATTCGTACAGTAAGTTTCAACCAAGAACGTATCAATGCGTTGAATTTTATTTGTGTTTTCTAAAAACGGAATGATTTTGCGCCAAACTTCCCTTGCCACTGTTCCTAAATAATTCGGAGGGTCGCTTGGTAACCGCCCATTGTTCTGCTGATAATACGGATTCTTAACCACTCATCATTACTCCTCTCCGTTTGGTATAGCATGCCCCCACTTTCCGAATAGTGGGGGTGTGCTTCTTAATAGTCTTAATAGTTTTAATAGTATTGAAAAAATCGACCCCTTAGAAACGCAGTCATATCAAGGGTTTAGAAAATCGACACCTCGTTGAATACCCCCCTTTTTTGAAAAACGAGCTATACCCTGTTTTTTTTAGTTCTTCCTCTGGAAGTGTTGCGATTAAGTAGAGAGCCGTGCTTCCTAAATTTCGTAACGTTTCGAAATTTGGTAGTTCGTTAGCTATTTTCATAGTATCGCCTCCTAAAAGCCCCATAATAGCGTCGTATGTCGTTTTTAATACCGTTTAAGTGTAATAATACCACCCCTGCCATAAAATCGTGCTACGGGCTTTTTAGAGGCCTTTTAGAACGTCTTGTTGGACAATAGCGATTTGCCCATCTTGTTTTCCTTTATCGGTACGCTGTATCATGCCATGTCCAATTTAAGGACGCCCAAGTTCAGGGCACCCACCAGTACTTTTGCTTCACAAAATTGTTAAGCAACAAGTGTAGTTGGAACTACGGTTGTATTTCTTATCTTTATTGGTCATGACACCCCTTAAAAATCCTCAAAAATTGCGCGTGACGTAAGAAAACACCTTGTCGTGGCTCTCCATACGCCCATAT
>JABLTT010001121.1_pt1 | contig 14622 bp, 16 predicted proteins | sample 7160061 | NCBI WGS metagenome assembly JABLTT01 (sample SAMN14651232, study PRJNA627086) | human gut metagenome | isolation source: feces | host: Homo sapiens
CCACCTCCCTCAGACAAAAATCATCTCAGAGAGGATGATTTCCTCTGCCCGGCTGCGGATGCTGTTCATACCCCCGACCCATGCAAGCTGGTCACGGGCTTTCAGTTCCTCGGTGACGCCCTCCGCCTCCTGCATCTGCGAGACGATACACGCCAGCCGGTCAACGGCCTGTTCGTTCAGGTCAGCAAGATATGTCCAGAGTTTTCCCGACAGAAGCAGGGCGTTGTACTGGCCGGGCCGGTGTTCTTGCAGAAACGTCTTGTGCATCCGGCCCCACAGTCCGATAGGGCGGCTTTCCTCCGGCAGCTTCAGATCGGGGATGTAGTAGTCTCCCACCAGCGTGTAGCTGATGCCGTTTTGATGGATTTTCTTTGGTAAATGCTCCATATTCGACCTCCTGTATTCAGTTTTTTCAGAATCCAGTTGATCGTGTCCCTGTTCATGATAAATTCAAGTCAACTGAACTCTTCACGAACAAGTATGGCATATCCTTTCCTTGTTGTTGGTGACTGCGCCTGCAAGTGTTGTGTTTCATAAATGCCTCCTTACTTATGTCCGCCACTTTTTCTCAGTTTTGCAACCAAAAATCTGGCGGGCCATTTGATGTGCTATATTATCTAAGCGTATATGCTTAGTATCCTTATAATACTATACATATAAGCTTAGTTCAAGTCTTTTAAAAGAAATATTATTAAATAAATTTGCTTAGATTGTCTTGACAGCATTAAACAAATATGCTATGTTGCATATAAGAACAACCATAGATGGGAGCTGGATGTATGGCGATTGGCGAACGGATTCACTTTTTTCGTCTCCTGCGGGGGATGACTCAGAAATATCTCGGCATGGCGCTCGGCTTCCCGGAGAAGTCTGCCGATGTGCGCCTTGCTCAGTATGAAACAGGATCAAGAACCCCTAAGGCAGACCTTACTGCTGCCCTAGCCCAGGTACTGGATGTCTCGCCCCATGCCCTCTCTGTCCCGGATATAGACTCCTATGTGGGGCTGATGCACACCTTGTTTACCCTGGAGGACAACTACGGGCTCAAAATCAGCGAAACGGATGGAGAAGTCTGCCTGAAGGTGGATGTGCGGAAGAACAAGGATGCCGCCCGGCTGCATGAGATGCTCTGTTCCTGGCAGCAGGCCGCTGCCATGCTGGAGGCGGGCGAAATCTCCAAAGAGGATTACGACAAGTGGCGCTACCACTATCCGGAGTTTGACAAAGCCCAGAACTATGTGAAGGTGCCGCCCCAGGACCTCTTTTGACCCCCTCACTTGTAGGCCACAGGAGAGGCTGTTTGTTGCGTACAAAAGAAAAATTTGGAGTTCACTTGAAGTTAGAGGTGACATTGTATGTTTAAGTCCCTATTTTCTCAGAAACCTAAAATTAAAGGCATCATCGGTTATTTGGGCTTGGAATCTTTTTGGCTATCATGCACACCTCAAGAGCAAGATGCTCTTACCAGATATCATCAAGGTGGGCTTGGTGCATCTCCGGGTTCTTCTCCTATAAAAGGTGATGTATCTTATTCTTCCAGCACAAAACTGAAGTACTTTTCCGCAATGATTGGCTGGGCAGTTTCTGAGAAGAACTACTCTCTTGCCGATAAAATAATTAGTGCAGGTAAAGACTTAGCAGTTAGCGAAGCAGAGCTTTTGGACGCTCACTATTTTTGGCAGGAAGCCGCCGAATGTTATTACAAGCAGAGAGATTGCAGACCAGATGCGATTGATTTAACAATCGAATTTTGCTTGAAAGATATCCAGATGTTCCCTAAATATGTAAAGCCAATGCAAAAAGAGTTCGGTTGTATTTCACGAATCACAACCTTTCAGCGGCTTGCAATTCTTTACGAAAAAGCCGGGCAGTATAAAGAGGCCATTGAAATTTGCAATTTGGCAATAAAATATGGATTAACCGATTCAACTAAAGGGGGATACCCTGCAAGGCTTCAAAAGCTTGAGAAAAAACTAAACGGCTAAAATCATATAGGAACCAAAATAAAAAGAGAGCTAACTGACGAATCAAAATCAGTTAGCTCTCTTTTTATGAATAATGAAAAAGTGTTGCCAAATCGTTGCCACGAGCCTTTTCAAAAGCCAAGAAACCGCTTAACTATGCGGTTTTTCAAGACCTTGAAATCATTCCCACTCGCCGAGTTAAATCCATTTCTAAACTTTTTTGTATAGAGGATTTAATTCGTCGTGGTTTTATTTGACGCAGATTATCCTTATCCTAAGGTCTATTCGGACTTTTGCTATCAAAAATCTATCCAGGCCATCCTATCAGGGGTTTTGCTTGAGACGGACGATTGGTTGGCTTATAAGTATTATATCATATTTCTTGCACCATTTCCAGAAAAGTCTCTTGCTTTTTATCTGGCCTTATCCCTTCCACCTCCTAATTCATTTTAAGAAAAACATATGGTTAAATACATTCAACCAAATGACTTCAAAGCAGTCAGTTTAATCTCGTAGTGTAGTCATAGCGTTGACAAGTAAGCATCAAATTCAGCTTCGGTGTATGTGTGTACTTCCTTGAAGCAATAATTTTGAAATATTTTAAGTCCAAAGCACACATATTCTTCATTTGCATACCTTCCCACATTCTTAGCAAAAGCATCAAATGCAGGAGATTGTTGAACTGCTGTCTTTTGTTTTTCCTTAAGATCTTTGTCGGAATTATTGCCCTGATTTGCAGTTTCATTATATACCAGAATATACTTCATATGGTTTCGCATATACGATATTCCCTTGGAAGTTATATCAGTGAAAATAAGCGCACTATCATACACTTTTTTTCGAACTGCAAATTGCTTAGGGCGATCCATAAATCCATTTTTAAATTCAACAAAAACCAGAAAACCTTTTCCATCATCAAAAAGTGCGTCATTTGACTTAGGTATTTCACTTACTCCCAGCTGTTTTACATACTCTTCTTTTACATCATCAAAATTGACAGCATCTCGAGTCGATAGAGTCATATACTGTGGCGTTCCATCTCTCTTATCTATGGAAGTTTCTTTAAGATTTGACAGATGATCGGCAAAAATCTGAAAAGTATTTAAATCAATCATCTTGCCACCTCTCATCCTCAAGTCTTTGCAGCGGACGAGAAAGCTTAGCATAAATCTTATCGATGTTATTAGTCACATCTGTAATATTCGCTTGATCCTCACATAGTTCAGACAAGTAATACTTACAAGTATCCGCAGATTCATACTTTGCTGAGTACACTTGAATTGCGCGCAAGAAATATGGGCTATGTGTGTTTAAGAGAACATGGACCCCAAACTCTTTCTGAATCAATACAATCAATTCAGCAAACAAGAGCTGCCATTCTGGGTGCAAGTGAATTTCCGGCTCATCCAAGATAATTGTACCATTACGCTCAATCGCTCCACTTGTGAGCAACATCTTCAAGATAACAAAAGTCTTAAGACCGGTAGACAGATTCCGAACATTCAGAACTTTGTCACTACCTTTTCTTTGATACCCCAGCACTGATCGCTTGCTCCGAATAATATCACCGCTGCAAACAGAGGATATTTTTTCATAAATACTATTAAGCTTATCTTTGGCAATAATCTCATCAAAAACATTTGCTTCAGTATCCGGCCAGAACAGCTTCTTTCGCAAATGGTACCGATGATCCGCAGAAGCGCTTGGTATACGCCGATAAAACATGCTTGGATCATCAAGTACAAATGGATCATCAATGTAGACAACTTCTGTGTGCAACGAGACATCGCCTGGATTCTGAATATCTACGGATCCTTCATTTTCAACAGAAACCGTTATGATCTTATCTTTAATCTGGAGCTGGATTTCACCATCATCTCCAGAAAATATATTGCAGACTTGCTCATTAAACTCAGCATCCAGCTTTCGTTCAAGCACAGATTTTAGAAAATCTATGCCAGAGACATTCAGTACATCTTTGATTCGTGAAACCGTTTCAGCAATAGTATTTTCATCAAAAGATTCAATTTTCCCTTCATCGTATTGTACAAGCAAGTCCATGATATTTTTTTGCATATCGAAAAGCTCGGCTTGCCTATATAAATCAATATGAGCAACAATTGTTTTTGCAATTTCGTTTGTATTCGCAATTCTCATAAATCTCGAACTGCCATTCATATACATCCGATCAAGCAAATTTTCTATGCTATCGACTCGCTCGTTTTCAATTTGCTTTTGAACATTACAAAAACTGTTAAACACAGCAAAAAGAGCGCGGCCAACAGTACTCTTGCCGGTATTGTTTTCACCGGCAATTACTGTGATACCGTTGATCTCAACTGAAGCTGTCCCTATTTTGCCAATGTTTTTCAAAGTTAGCTTCATTGTGTGTCCTCCTCTATCGCTGGTGCTATACCAGCTTTAATTCGTCTAGGCGATATCCCGTAGCCTCCATTGATACCTGAAAGTAGTCACTCAGATATCGCTGCAATTGATGTTGCTGTTCTAGTTGCTGCTCTGCTGGGAACAGCGTCGTCTGCTTTGGACAATGATTAAAAAACTCTGTCCGCTTTTGTTTGACCATATTTTCCGGCATCAGGAAACAAGCTGCAAAATAGTCTGCTTCTTTTTCCTGTTCCGGCTTATTTTTCCCAAAAACGCTATCACTATCACAGATAATAGCGCCGTTTTGTAATGGGTGGCCTAAGTAATGATGGCCCAACTCATGAGCAATGGTAAAGTGTTTGCGGGATGTTCGAAGATTAGCATTGACAAAGATGATTTTTGCCTGCTTTACCACCATATATACGCCGCAGAACTCTTCGTCATCCTCGTCTCGTTCCTCGAATATAATCCCCCGCTGTTTCATTATAGCAGGAATTAGCTCTATTGGTGGACGATGCAGGGTATTTAACTCCAAAATTCCATCAACTAAATTCCTGATTTGTCGTTTGCGTCTCCAGTCCATCAGCTTTCCTCGCCAGCAATCTCCAGCGCCCGCTTACAGAGATGCCCCCAGGTCTCCTCTCGAATCTTGCCACGGGCAGCTGCCAACAATTCAGTTTCAGGAGTTGTTCGATCCAAATGGAACTCGATAACCTGTGCAGGTTTTGCAGTTTCTTGTACGCTAAACGCTTCTTGTAGAACTGATCTCATAAGCTGAGAGGCATATTTTTTGGCATTCTGAATTTCTTCCTCCAAAGCATTATACAGTTGCATTAGCGAATAAACCTTAAGAACAATTTTGTTTTGCTCTTTTAGCGGGGGAATAGGTATTAATGTAGAAGCTACTTTTGTTCCGTTATAGTTTGCCTGACCATTTTGCTGAACAATGTATGGTTCTATTTGAGTTGTACGATAGTAATTAGAATTCATACATAGATGCACATATCTATTGCTGATCCCATATATACGCAGTCGAATGAGATAAGAAGCAAATGTATATCTACTATTTTCTTCAAATAGACCTGTTTTTCCAACTAAATCATAGCTGTTTGTACGATTAAATAGTATATCTCCTTTTTCCAAGTAAAGCTTAGGCAGGTCTTTGATATTCGCCCCAACATACTTTAAATTCGAATAACACATTTCTCCATTTGATTTAATGTTATTCATCCGAAGTACTGGTATGCTCCCATTTAAGTCATCTGCTTTTTGTGATGTTCCATATTCATTTGCAATTAAAATATCGCCTAACCTACACCACTCCCAGCCTTTTGGCAGATCAAAAGGTTTTTCCTCTTCGCTGATAGGAGGCAGTGATTTTTGCTTTTTAATTTTTTTCTCGGCAATTAAACGCTCTTTTTCAGCTTTAATTTTTTCAAGCAGCACGCTGGCTGGCTCATCCTTAGGGTCCTGCTCACAAAGCTTACCTTCTACCGCTTGCTGCAAGATAGATTGGCGAAGGATTTCGATCTTATCGTCAGACAAGTTTTTATACAGTTCACAGAGCAATTCATCGAGCTTTTTAATTTTTATCAGAAGCTTATTTTGCTGCTCCAAGGTAATATCGGGAAAATCAATCTTTTTCAGATCGGAAAACCGCAATGCAGAACGCACACCGCCACGATCCCCATACCATTTGATTAAATTGATTCCCAACGAGCTTTTTAAGTAATACAGCAAAAACTCATTGCTAATCTGTCCGTTGGTTTCAAACACAACATAGGCAGGACTTACAGCCCCAAAAGTATCTGGTAAAGATAAACCAATGGAACCGACATTTACTCGATACGGATTATAGGCGAACTGATTTTCTCTTAAAACGGTATAGTTGCCCAAATCATCACTTGCTTTGTTATTTGTAACAGTAATACCGTCTGTGTTTGTCACTCCATAAACAGTAAAATCATCTTGAGAAATGCCTGAGTTTTTTACTTTTTCTTTTACTTCACAAATAAAGTTTCCCAATTTCACTGTTGGAAAAGATAGCTTTTTCATTTTAACAACTCCTCTATTTCCAACAGAATTTGTCTGCTTCTGGTGAGACAATCGGATGTTTTTCTAATTACCTCTTCCGGAGAAGGGATACTTTGCTCTAACTGCGTAGAAGGATTTTTGAAGTCAAGATTATACCCTCGAGCCTTAACCTCATCGATACTAACTTTCCACGCACAGTCTGTTTCTTTTCGGGCATTCCACCATGCTTTTTCCGCTTCAAACTCTTCTAACTTAATTGGCTTTGTCTTTGTGTAGTTCTTATACCCTTCCGGGAGCTGGTGTTCATAAAACCAGATTTCTTGAGTTGTTCCACGCTCCAGGAAGAGCAAGTTTGTGTTAATGCCGGTATAGGGAGCAAAAACTCCATTGGGAAGCCGGACAATCGTATGAAGGTTAAACTCGCTCAGCAACTTTTCTTTAATTGCAGTTTTGACACCTTCACCGAATAAAAAGCCGTCTGGAAGAACAATTGCCGCTCTGCCGGTCTGATTCAGTTTGTACATCAGCAGCACTAAGAACAAGTCCGCTGTTTCCTTTGTCTTATAATTTGCAGGAAAATTGTCCTCAATTCCGTCCTCTTCGATGCCACCAAAAGGAGGATTGGTCAAGATAATGTCAACCTTGTCTTTGGGCTTAATATCTTTAACCGGATAACCTAACGAGTTATCATGCTTAATTTGCGGATTATCAATATTGTGCAGAATCAAATTTGTGGTACAGAGCATATGAGGAAGAGGTTTTTTCTCTACACCCAAAATAGACTTCTGAAGTTGCTTTTCATCATCAATGTTATGGACCTGCTTACGCAAATGCTCCAGCGCACAGACAAGGAAACCGCCAGTGCCGCAGGCAAAATCCAGCACCTGCTCGCCAAGCTGAGGATTGACCATGTCCACCATAAACTGCGTAACGGGACGAGGCGTATAATATTCGCCGGAGTTTCCAGCACTTTGTAAGTCCTTCAGGATATTCTCGTAAATGTCGTTGAATAAATGGCGGTCTGAAGCCTTATCAAAGTCGATCTCATTGAGTTTATTGATGACGCTGCGCATCAGAGTTCCGGACTTCATGTAGTTATAGCTATCCTCAAACAGAGACTTCACTAAGACCGCTTTCGGATCACTGGCTTCTGTTAACTGCCAATCCTTAAAAGTCTTGAACAGCGTATTGTTTACAAAGTCGATCAGTTCATCGCCGGTAATACCTTCGTCATCTTCAGCCCAATCAGACCAGCGCAAGCCGTCAGGGATAATATAGGTGTAGTCATCCGATAATGCGTCCCACTCCTTTTCCTTGGAGTCAAACACCTTCAGGAACAACATCCACACAAGCTGTGATATTCTCTGTGCGTCACCATCTACACCAGCATCCTGCCGCATGATATCTTGCACTGATTTGATTGTAGCTGAGATACTCATTACTTATTCCCCATTTCTCCTGCTTGCTTTTGAAGCATCTGCATTAGCAGTTCCATACCTTGATATTGCATATCTGTATATTTTCGCTGCTTTTCGCCATCCTCAGCGAATCCCTTAGGAACATATACTCTCTGCAAATCCTGTGCGGTAATATTTTTATAATTTACCGACTTACACATTGCCAAAATTAAGTCAAGCTTCTTATCCAGTCTTACTTGATATTGTAAAGATTCGTTGCAAAGTGCCTCATAATACAATTTCCACTTTGCACGAACATCTTTATCATCTTTAAAAACAATGTCAATCAAATTATAGGAGCGAATTATTTCGTCACTATACAGATAATGTCCTGTACTCAGTAAAGACTTAATTATGGCTATTTTTTCTTTCTTTTTATCTGATCTGTTCTGCAAAAAGATCGTCACTAAAACAGCAATTATAGGCGACAGAACAATCGCCGCAATATTGATAATATCTTTTATTTCCACGCCGTTCTCCCTTACGCTACATATAATTCATTTTCCAGTTCTGCAATAGCTTCCATAAATTTTTTCTTATTGCCAAAGCACTTCAGTATTTCGACCGGTGTGCCAAATCGGGCGACATCAGGCACTTTCAAAACTTCTATGCTTTCGAGATTGGCCAGCCCTTCGTCTGCATATTTGTCCAGCAGCGCTTCTAAGACCTGTTTTGCAACTTCGTTGTACTTTCCAAAGTAGCCACGCTTCTTCACATTGTTGGCCCGCTCTTTTCGTGTCAGCGGCGGCATATCAAAAGCAATGTGGCAAATAAGGTCGAAGGGGTCCAAATCCTTAGAGATTTCTTCCCGTAGTTCTTCAAAGAAGATACCCTTTTGCTCCAGTTCCTCAACAATGGCCGTTTTCTTCTGTGCACTGTTCCACCGCTGCAAAAACTCGTCCAGTGTGGCATACTCCTTGCGGATATTCTTTCTGGTGTAATCTACAAGGCTTTCAGTAATTAACTTGCCGTCTGCGTCCAAATATTGTACCCGTTCATTGATAATGGACACAGGCACATCGTTAACATAATATTTCACCCGTTTGGGAGTATCACCATCCGGATCGAAGGTAACATCTGGCGGGACCTCCTGTCCATCTTCCTTGGGTACTTCATCCTGCGGAATATCTTCGGTTGGTGGCTCTTCCGTTTCTTCTGTAGGAATTTCACCATCGGTTTCTTTGACTTTCACCGGATCGCCGTCAAAATCCTTATCAGCAAATAACTTGGTCACATTACGGAAGTCAATAATAGTGAAATAAAGCTTGTCATGCTCTTCGTTGATTCTTGTTCCGCGACCAATGATCTGTTTGAATTCCGTCATGCTGTTGATATTGCTATCCAAAACAATGAACTTTACGGTATCTGCATCTACACCTGTTGTCAGTAATTTGCTTGTAGTCACCAATACAGGATAGGGTTCATCTGCAGTCATAAAGTTTTCCAGCTCTTTGACACCTTCGCTGCCACTGGTCATCTGCACTACATACTTGGGATTCTGCCTGACCAGGTCCCCATTTTCGTTTCTAAGGGCCTGGGCCATGCGGGCAGCATGGTCGATATCTACACAGAAAAAGATCGTCTTGGCGAAGCGAGAATTGTTTTTCTTCAAGAAGTCAGATACTCGTTTCGCCACAAGTTCTGTGCGCTTTTCGAGAACCAGATTTTTGTCATAATCCTTGATGTTATATTCTCGATCTTCAATCTCAATCCCATACTTGTCCCTTTTACCTTTTGTGGGACGATAACCTTCCAAATCCTTATCAATTCCCACACGGACAACTTTATATGGTGCAAGGAAACCGTCTTCAATACCCTGACGCAGAGTATAGGTATAAATCGGTTCTCCGAAATACTCAATATTGGAGGTGTCCTTCGTCTCTTTTGGGGTGGCCGTCATACCAATCTGCGTAGCGTTCTTAAAGTATTCCAGAATTCTTCTCCAAGCAGAATCGTCTTTTGCGCTGCCGCGATGGCATTCGTCTACGATAATCAGATCAAAAAAGTCTGGAGAAAACTCTTTATATGTATCAGCAAAGCCTACTTGCCCTGTTACCCCCTGATAAATTGCAAAATAGACCTCATAAGCCTTGTCCACTTTCTTGTCGCGGATCTTAGTCATTTTCCGATTATTGCTATCGGCGTTAAAGAACTTAAAATCTTTACGCATGGGGTCATCCACAAGTACATTCCGATCCGCCAAAAATAAAATTCGTTTTTTCGTCCGAGATTTCCAAAGTCTATAAATAATCTGAAACGCTGTATAGGTCTTACCAGTACCAGTTGCCATTGTCAGCAACAACCTATTTTGCCCACTGGCAACCGCTTCAACGGCCCGGTTAATCGCGTTACATTGATAGTATCGGGGTTTTCTATCGTCATTGGGATTGTAGTAATAATCCTGCGCTACAACTTTTTCACTTGCCTCTGTGATACCCTTGAATTTTTTGTAACGAGCCCACAATTCTTCCGGCGAAGGGAACTGATCCAAAGCCAATTCTATCTGAACATTATGCTCAGCCGTCTTGTCATAAAAAGAAAATCCATCGCCGTTAGATGTAAACACAAAGGGGATATCTAAAATCTCGGCATAGTTTAAAGCCTGCTCCATGCCATCCGCAATACTGTGGTTATTGTCTTTTGCCTCCACGATTGCCAGTGGGATGTTTGGTTTCCAATACAAAATATAATCTGCGCGTTTTTGCTCTCCGCGCTTCACAATTTTTCTGCGTACTGTAATCTTGCCTTTTGTAAAGGAAACTTCCTCCCTGATCTGCAAGTCGCGATCCCAGCCGGCAGCTAGAATGGCAGGGGTAATATATTTTGTTCTAATGTCCTGTTCAGACATTTGTTTTTTGTTCATGTTTACCCCTCGCTTTCCTAGCTGCAATCGTCCTTCCGTCCAGAGGTTTTTCGGCATCTACTGGGATTAACCATAGATTGCCTTTTTTCACCGCACCTTTAATCTTTCCGTTGTTGCAATACACTGTTACCATGCGGCCAGATATATTCCACTTTTCTCCAGCTTCTTTCACAGTCAGATAGTCAAGCACAGCGATCCCTCCTACTTACAACAACTCAATTTTATTATATTGCAAGAAGTCGAAATTTACAATCCCTTTTCGTATTATAACTAACCTCTGACGAATAACTTTGCGACTTTAATTATTATCAATTTTTTGCTGGAAGAAAATTATGTTGTAATACCGAAACGGCTATTTTGCCTTTCCGTTCTCTCCTTTGAGCATACTCCAGTAACTCCTGCGCATTGCTGGCAGGGTGCCAGGTATAAGCAATCAGATAGTCTACATGATCCACAACATAGCGGTTTGCTCTTATAATTGCAGCCTTGCGCGGAACACTTTCCATCCCTGGCGGATAGAATGTTCCATCAAATCCATCAGGTGTTGGGATGGGCCGCTCTGCCGGATGGTATGGCAATAGCAAAGTGAGCTTTACCTCTGGGTAGAAACGCTTTGCTTCTTTGACTGCTGACGCTACAAGGCGGTCAAATCCGCCGTAGTGACCGACAATAAATTCTTTGACGCCATATTCCAAAATGTGCTGCTCCACAGCCGCATACAATGCTGGATAAATTTCTTCCGATGCCTCTCTGTGTCCGATGAAAAAACAGGTTTTCGTATCCATCTTATAGCCTCCAACCCTTTTGAGTTATATTAACTCAAAAGGGTTAATCTTTTCAAGAGGAAGCGGGTATCATCATCAGTGAAGAGAGGTGATACCCATGAACATCGGCGAAGCTGTTAAAGAGCGCATTTTGGAATTGTGCAGCGAGCGCGATATTTCCATCAACAAGCTCTGTAGCATGAGCGGTGTGACCCAATCCACAGTAAACAACATCATCAGCGGTCGGAACCGCAGCGCAACAGTTTCTACAATCAAGAAACTCTGCGATGGTCTGGGAATCACAATCGAGGACTTCTTCAATTCTGAGCTGTTCCGGAATTTGGAACAGGAAATTCAATAAAAACAACCCGCCCGCATCCATACAGATGGTATGAATGCAGACGGGTTTCTTTTCTGCTATTAGATTCAATCCAAGAGTGTATGCTCTGTCACAGCCTTTAGATATAGTTCCGGCTCACCATTCAAAATCAGCTCAACATAGGCTAGCGGATCATTGTAGATCAGCCAGTCTAGTTCTGACCGCTGGTACATGCTGTTTGCCACCTCGCTCTCCACGGCGGTGCAGTCGATGGAGAGCAGCGTCCCATCATCCAGGCGCAGCTCCACGCAGGCAGTGTCCGGGTTGAACTCACAGGACAAAATCTTTCTCATACTCGTTACCTCCCAATACTTGAATTTCAGTTGATTTTCCGCAGCGGCACAAGGGCCGTTTCGGTTGTTTTAGATACAGGCAAGCAATGCGTGTGGATAGCCACACACAAATCCGGCAAGCAATGCGAGTGTTAATACACACTCACATTTCCTGCCGTCTGCTTGTTGAGGGCAGCGCCCCCAAGCCCCTTCTGAACACAGAATATCATTCTGTGGCTGCGCGTTCTCCGAACGCTTTTTCGTCTGTACCCGGTGCCCCGTTTTGGAGCATAGGGGTGCGTGAATCGCTCGCCCCTTTTTGCTATGTCACTTGGAAGCCGGGGTGGCAAAATACCACCCCGTTTTTTCCTTTCCGCGACGGTTGCGACGGTCGCAACGGTGCTGGGAGTACCCCTCAAAACACCGTCGCGACCGTTGCGAGCGTCGCGCTTTATTCGATTACTTCAAACGCAGGTGCTTCCACCACCATGTAAGTCAGCCGGATACGCCGTCCAGCGTGCTTGGTTTTGTTCTCGTACTTTACCTGATGCTCTTCCAGCAAGCGGCTGGCATTCACATTCAAATGTTTGGTGAGCCGGTTTACCGCCATATCCGTCTGAATCGCCTGGGCCAGCTCAGTGGGACTGCCTTCCCATTCCCGGTTGTCAGCAGACACGATCTTCGCTACGGCTTCCAGTATCGGGTCTGGAGGCTGCTTCCAAAGCTCATTCTCTGCATGGTCTAGACCCCAAACCAGGCTCTCTTGGTCTTTGCTTAGATATAGCCGCTGATCCGGCTGATCTCTGCCTACCACCTCCAAGGTTGCCCTGCTATCTGTCCGCTTCTCCTTCTGCATCAGAAGCGCCCCATCCGCACAGCCCAGCAGGCCGGTTGTACCGGAAATCATCTCAAAGCTGTCTCCCGCAGGCTGCTTTCTGGTGTGGTGGACGATCAGAACGCAGACGCCATACCGATCAGCAAATTGCTTCAGCTTGCCGATTACCTCATAATCGCTGGAGTAGCTGTAACTATCGCTCACTGCCTCCCGGACTTTTTGCAGGGTATCTACAATAATGAGTCTGGTGTCACTGTGTTCTCGGACGAACTTTTCCAGCTGTTCATCCAGGCCACCGCCGATCATCTTAGCGGTGGTGGCAAAGTGGAGGGAGCTTGTCCCCTCCACCCCGAACATTCGGAACATCCGGCGCTGCAACCGGCTCTCATCATCTTCTAGGGCAAGATAGAGCACGGTTCCCTGATGGACTTTGTAGCCCCACAAATCCTGCCCGATACTGACATGGTGGGCAATCTGCGCCACCAGGAAGGACTTGCCGATTTTGGGCGCTCCGGCAAGAATGTACGCTCCAGTGTAGAGTAGGTTCTCAATCACTGCGGATTTCCCCTCGAACACATTGTCCATCAGCTCGTCCAGGGTCACAGTATGCAGGTATGCCGGGTCGCTCATGCGGCGCATCTTCCGATAAAGTTCCTCCAAATCTCTTTCGGGGGAATTGCTTTTTTCCTCTGGGTCTGGTATAGTGGTCTTGGAATTTTGAGAGATTGACTGCCCATCATCTGCGCCAACAGATGAGCCCCGAGCGGTCATTTTCTTTTTCTCATCGATCATAGGCAAAGTCCTCCTGCATCCCGTTCATAATGGTTGCGATCATCTGGATTGTGTCCAGCAGCTCGTCGTTCACGCCCTGCCCGGCTTCGATCCGGCGCAGCTCATCCAGCACAGCGGCCAGCTGATCCCGCAGGGCCTTGTAGACCCTGGGGTTGCCCTGGACCACCACATCCCGGCAAAGCAGCCGCCGGATGATGTAATCCTGTTTAGTCAAGCCGGTGAGCTTCACCGCCGTCTCGATCTGGGCGTCCTCCTCCGGGGAGACCCGAAAAGCCACGGTCTTGTTCCTCCAACGGTTGTGCTTATCCAAATTCTTTGCTGACATTTTTAATTGCCCCTTTCCATGTTCAATTTATCCGCCATTTCCGCCTGCTTGGACGGAAACAGGTGCGCGTAGTTGTAAGTGATGTCGATGCTCTCATGGCCCACCCGGTCCGCGATGGCCGTGGCAGAGAACCCCATGTCGATCAGAAGTGAAACCGCGCTGTGACGAATATCGTGGATTCTGATACGCGGTACTCCCGCTTCTTTGGCTCCCCGGTCCATCTCCCGATGGAGATAGCTCTTGGTGACAGTGAACATTCGGTCATCCGGCCCGATCCCGTAGAGCATCTTGATGTAATCCTGGATTTCCTCGGCCAGGAACTGCGGCATGGTGATGACCCGATTGCTCTTTTCCGTCTTAGGGGTGGTAATCAGGTCCTCGCCGTTTAGCCGCTGATAGGACTTGTTGATAGACACGGTGCGCTTCTCGAAGTCAAAGTCCCCTGGGGTCAGGGCCAGCAGCTCCCCCTCCCGGATACCGCACCAGTAGAGCATCTCAAAGGCATAGAAGGATAGCGGCTTGTCCATCATAACCTCGGCAAATTTCAGGTAC